>TARA_R110002072_G_scaffold113986_2_pt1 | contig 14183 bp, 16 predicted proteins | sample TARA_R110002072 | Tara Oceans TARA_R110002072 (sample SAMEA4397118) | marine metagenome | biome: Polar Biome; feature: [SRF] surface water layer (ENVO:00010504); material: water (ENVO:00002006), including particulate matter (ENVO:01000060) such as... | depth 5 m | reverse complement strand
GTAGTATCCGGTCGTAGTATCCGGGCTGTTCCTGCTACTAGGGATAGTTGTTGTATACGTGCTTTTTGTTGCATACGGAGTCGAAAGCCGAAACAACGGCATAAGGTTTCCTAAAGGGGAAGCCAGGCACACACGGGTAACCTGAATCTCTATATTGTCGGTGCTCTGGTCTTGCCCTGCGTCGCAACCTACCCTGAGTAACGACACTGTTGATGTTCCGCTGTTGTTCCACTTAAGTGCTGTGGATATCTTGTTACACAACCAAATTATTGGCCAAGACTCTGCCTGCGGCGAACATTTACTCCTCTCCTTCGAACGTGCTGCAGGAAAAATTTCCCGTCCGCTAAAACCGCTAGCGCTAATAATCAGCAGGGCCTAATTCCCCTGGCCAATAACCCAGTCTATAACTAAAACTTTAATCCCAAAGGTTTGGGTTCCCGCTTTGGTGTCCTGTGCAAGGTAGAGCCTCAATCCCCCCATGCCTGTGGCACGCGATATATGTAGCTTCCCAGGTGCCTTGGTTGCACGGTGCACGGTTGCACCAAAAAGTATTTTCTCTATCATGTCGAGATCCATTTGTGGCCTAACGGTTCAGCGGCATAACAATCATAAAATCAACACGTCCACTGGCACTTTCATGGCGTATAACACCGGAGTAGATAGAACAGCCAATTCGGCACACTTTATTGGGTACGCTCCAGTGGTAGATGGGTTTCTTTTTATATGGCAAGAATAGCAATTGTCGGAAGCGGTATTTCGGGATTAACCTGTGCTTACCTACTCCGTCATCAACATCAAGTTACGCTTTTTGAGGCAAACGATTATCTTGGGGGGCACACCCACACCCATGAGATCAAAATTGATCAAACCCTGGTCACCGTTGATACAGGCTTTATTGTCTACAACGACCGAACCTACCCTAATTTTATGCGTTTGCTCGCAGAGCTTGAATGTAGCGGTAACCCAACAGAAATGAGCTTTTCTGTAAAAGATGAGGCAAAGAACCTCGAATACAACGGGCACAATCTCAATACACTGTTTGCCCAGCGCCGAAACCTTATACGACCCAGTTTCTGGACCATGGTCAGAGACATTCTTCGCTTTAATGAATTAGCCAGATCTTTGCCAGAGGATGAAACATCGAGTCTTGATGAATATCTAACCAAAAACACATTTGGCAAGGCTTTTCGAACTCAATACCTTTATCCAATGGCGGCTGCAATTTGGTCTACCGGAGATAAAGCAATTGGTAGTTTTCCAGTTAGAGCACTGGTTGATTTTTTTGTTAACCACGGGTTAGTCGATCTTAAGAATAGACCCCAGTGGTATGTGGTTAACGGGGGCTCTAACCAATATATCAAAGCGATGGCACCCCATCTGCATGATGTTCGGCTCTCAACTCCCGTCCTATCCATCAAACGTGATGACCATCAGGTGACTATACAGACCGAAGGTAAACGCGAGATTTTTGATGAGGTCATCATCGCAAGCCACAGTAACGAAGCGCTGGCGATGCTTGATGCGCCGACACAGGCCGAAGCCGAAATCCTGGGTGCAATTAAATACACCAACAACACGGCCTACCTCCATACTGATCGGAGTCGACTACCGAAGCGGCAGTTGGCCTGGGCAAGTTGGAACTATCTGATCCCGGAACAAGCTGAACAGGACGCCGCTCGGTTAACTTACAACATGAATATCCTTCAACATATTCCAACAGAAACCCAGGTTCTTGTGGCCCTAAACGACACAAACATCAATCAGGATTGCGTATTAGGTACATATCAATACAGTCATCCGTTTTATGATCAAGCCACACTCGACGCACAAAAACGCCATCATGAGATATCTGCTCAGAATCGCACCTATTATTGTGGTGCCTACTGGTACTATGGTTTCCATGAGGATGGCGTGAAGAGTGCGCTGCGTATCTGTAAGCAGTTGGGGGTAGACTGGTGAAATCCTGCATTTACCGAGGTACTGTTTTCCACAAACGGTTTAGCCACGGCGAACACACCTTTCGCTACAATCTTGATTATGTATTTCTCGATCTTGATGAGATTGATGATGTATTTTCACTATCCCCTTTCTGGTCAGCAAACTCTAGGAACCTGGTAAGCTTCCAACGACAGGACTATCTACCTGGTCATCATGACAGCTTACGAGACGAGGTCCTAAGTCGCATCGAATCACTCGGGGGGCGCCCGTTTATCGGGAAAGTATTTATGCTTTCGACCCTCCGCAGCCTCGGATATTGCATGAATCCGATATCACTCTACTACTGCTTCGATGCAGATGAACTGTGCTATGTGCTCGCAGAAGTCCACAATACTCCCTGGGATGAGCGGCATCTGTATTTATTGGAAGGTCCGGATTTTGCTACGCCAACGGAGAAATCGTTCCATGTATCACCGTTCATGCCAATGGATACCACCTATCACTGGCAAATTAGTGATCCAGACCAACATTTGAGCGTAGCGATAAATGTAAGTCGTGAATCTGAACCGCTGTTTACAGCAAGCATTGGATTGAAGCGACAAGAGTTGGAAAAAGGTAATGTGACGAGATTGATTGGCGTACAGGTTCGCCAGGCCTTTCGCACGATCTCAGCCATATATATTCAAGCAGCACGGTTGTGGTTAAAGAAAGTCCCTTTCTACGGTCACCCGGATAAAAAGAAACTTCAGGAATCAAACTGATGAAAACGCTTTCCCTCAACTACTTGCCCAGTCGCGTAAAGCGAAAAGACACCTGGTTGATGAATACCATTAAAAGCAAATTCTACTCGAACATGAAGCTACTCAAGCATGGACGGGTGATATTTATCGACGGCGATCTCACTCTAAATTGTGGAGAAGACCCTTCTCCTACCGCAACCGTTGAGATCCATGACGATAGATTTTATACAACTCTAGCAGCCGGTGGAGCTGTGGGCGCTGCAGAAGCCTACATGCAAGGTTTATGGACCTGTGACCACCTTACGGATCTTATACGCATCATGCTACGCAATATGGATGTGCTTGAGGGTTTAGGCAATGCCGCGATTAAAAAGCCATTGTACAAAATGCTGCACTGGATGAATCAAGACACGGAAAGTGGCTCCAAGAAGAACATTGCAGCCCACTACGATTTAGGTAACGAGCTTTTTGAACACTTTCTTGATCCAACCATGACCTATTCCGCAGGTTTTTTTGAGAACAATGACACCACCATGGAACAAGCCTCTATCGCAAAACTAGATAGAATATGTCAGAAACTGGAACTGACTGAAGACGATCACGTTGTTGAGATTGGCAGTGGTTGGGGGTCATTCGCACTCCATGCGGCGGGTGTATATGGTTGCAGGGTCACCACAACAACCATTAGTGAGGAACAATTTAATCTCGCCAACGAAAGAATTCAGACCGCCGGACTTGAGGACAAAATTACAATTGTGAAAAAAGACTACCGGCACATGGAAGGTCAATACGACAAACTCGTGTCGATCGAAATGATTGAAGCCGTGGGCTTAAGTTATCTCGGGAGCTATTTTGAAAAATGCGCGGCTCTGCTAAAACCAACCGGAAAGATGCTCATTCAGGCGATTACAATTGCAGATCAACATTATGAGTTCTCGAAAAAAAATGTAGATTTTATTCAGCGCTATATTTTTCCTGGCGGCGCCCTACCCTCTGTGACAGCTTTGACCAACATCGCAACCGATGTGACTACTCTGCGCATGACAGCACTTGAAGATATTACTGATCACTACGCGATGACGCTTCGGGAATGGCGGCAAAAGTTTTATGCCAATGTTGATGCCATCACTCAACTGGGATACGACAATAGATTCTTACGCATGTGGGAGTATTATCTTTGCTATTGCGAAGGAGGCTTCGATGAACGCGCTATTGGGTGCGTCCAGGCCGAGTTTACCAAACCGGCATTCTGCCGCAGTTAACCAGTAGTATTAAGGGTCCCTTATGAGTGTAATTGATCTTGTTGAGCAGGGTCGTGTGCCCGATGCTTTAACACGATTCGGTATTCGTCGATTGTTGAAACAAAGACTCAGCAAAGAAAAATCTCGATACCAATCCTCAGAAACATTAACACAATTTATAGACCAGATGATCGCCAGCCCGCTCGCGATTAATACCGTTGATGCTAATTCACAGCATTATGAGGTCCCAACAGAATTCTATGATCAGGTGCTCGGCGCCCATAAAAAGTACAGCTGTTGTTATTTCGAACCGAACGTCCACAATCTTTCCACTGCGGAAGAGTCAATGCTTGCGTTAAGCTGCCAGCGTGCAGGGATAGAAGATGGCATGGATATATTAGAATTAGGCTGTGGGTGGGGCTCACTAACACTCTGGTTAGGGCGCCATTATCCAAATTCAAAGATCACTGCCGTTAGCAACTCTAATACTCAAAAGTCATATATTGATCAAACTGCAGCGGATCGTGAGATTGATAACCTCAACGTGATTACCTGTGACATGAACGATTTTGAAACCGAGCAACAGTACGACCGAGTTGTATCGATTGAGATGTTTGAACACATGCGGAACTACCAAATACTTTTCGAGCGAATTGCCGGATGGCTAAAACCTGAAGGTAAACTCTGGTTTCATATTTTTGTCCATCGCACGATGCCCTATTTCTTTCAGGATGATGGTAAGGCCGATTGGATGGCCAGACACTTTTTTACCGGCGGGTTGATGCCCAGTTGGGACCTACCACTTCAAATCCCCTCGCCCCTGATGCTCGAGAATCGATGGGCGGTTAAAGGGACTCACTATGCCAAGACCAGCCGGGCGTGGCTGAATCTCATCGATGCCAACAAAGATTCTGTTCGCAAAGTATTTGCCGAGAGTGATGACCCTACGGAAACCACTGTGTTATTTAATCGCTGGAGAATGTTCTTTATGGCCTGCGAAGAATTATTCGCTTATAACGATGGTCGAGAATGGTACGTGGGACATTATCTTTTTGGGCATAAAGAAAGCTAATTCTACCTACGCCATCCGATGAGCGGCGGTGATTAGGGGTTTAACACCCTGTTTTTAATGGGGCTATTCGCTACAATTAAGCCCAGACAACAACGGAGTTGCGACCATGCCATTTTCAATTGCTGGTCCGGCCTCTCCTGCTTTACCTTCCCTGGATGGAATTAATCGCGCAACGGACCGCATAAGCAGCGGATTACGGATCGATTATCAACAAAATGCCGCTGAAGCTGCCATCACAGGTAGATTCGATGCAGCGGCGGGTGAAAACACCGTTTCAATTCGAAACGCCATCAATCAGACCTCAGCGTTACAAAAAGCCGATCAAACCCTGGGACAGGGAACCGAAACTATTGAGCGTATTCAAGCCCTAACAGTTCAGGCGGGAAATAATGCCCTCAACAGCGCTGACCGTTTGGCCATTGATGAAGAATCAAAAGGTCTACTGGATCAGTTTGCCGAAGACCTCGCCAGGGCAAACTTCAACGGTAATTCGTTATTTACCAACAATGGTTCTGGCTCCGCAGGATTAAGGAATGAAGGCATAGATATTGAAGCGCTCTCTGCCAGGCTCGATATTCTTCGGCAAAGTAAAGACAGCATTAATGGCGATCAACTTGAAGAGTTGCAGGCAGAAGTGTCTCTGTTACGCGCCAATATTGGAGCGGAACTCAATGGTATCGAGAGCCGGGTTGAACAACTTGCCACAACCGGGCTTTCTATTGAGTCTAGTCGCAGCAGGTTATCGGATGCAGATCTCGCAACAGAAATGGTTAATCTGATTCAAGAACAAATTCAGTTTGAAGCGAGCGTTAAAGTGTTTGACCATCAACGATTAGCTGAAGAGTCGATCCTAAACCTACTCAGCTAGTCTATTGTTGTTAGCCCTTGAGTACTTTGCTTATAAACTGAAAACTAAAATCTATTTCCTCAGCCGGGACCTCAGGATGCAAGCCAGGGTTGGCATGTATCCTCTTGTCTTTTGTCGCAAAGGCATCAAACACCCTCAAATATCCCTCTCGATCAAATAGCTCGTCTTCAAGTTGCATTTGAAAAGTCACCGGGCAGTGAACTTTTGCTGCGGCGGCGAGAATTGTTTCGCCATGGGGAAAATGGTTCGACACACCAATTAGTCCGAGCGCAGTCACCTTCACATCCTTTCGAGCTGCAACGAGTGGGATGCCGTATATTGAGCCCATGGACCAACCAAAATAGGCAATACCTGCAGAATCGATTTCTTCCAGGGAGTTAACCGCCTCAATTGACTGCTGCCAATCAACCACCATGTCTTTAATACTATCTTCGCGCTGAAACTCAGGAAAGAACGCCCCCCTTGCCCCGTCACCGACCTGCCTCAAACCATGTACCGGACCATCAATCGACAGGCACGGGTAGCCCGCCTTAGAAAATCTGTTGGCAAGATCACAAATCGGCTCTTGATATCGAGTACCCGAGGCGCCGTGACCAAAACAAATCAGTGCCGCGTTAGGTGTTGGGTTAGCTGGGATCCAAACCGCACCGGTCACTCTTCGGTCGCCCTGCAGGGAAAATTCTCTGGTGGGACTGCCGATTGTGTCCTTTGCCGACTTCCATTCAATTTTCATCGATATACTCAATCATCAGCTGTTAAGGCAAATCTATGCCCGGGTACGTGTTCAATTAGATCCCACTGGTTGCCATATAAATCTTCAAATACAGCAACGGTGCCGTAGTCCGACGTTAACGGCTCCCGTACAAATTTTACGCCTAGTGAAGTGTAACGGTCATAATCCCGTTCAAAATTATCGGTACCAAGAAAGAAGCCAACTCTTCCGCCGCACTGGCGACCAATCGCTTCTACTTGAGACTTATCATCTGCTTTTGCCAGTACAATTGCTGCGCCTTTACCTGGAGAAACCACAACCCAGCGTTTTGCCTCACTAATATAGGTGTCCTCTAACAATGCGAATCCAAGAATATCCACATAGAACGCCAGGGCCCGATCGTAATCCTTTACAAGTATTGAGATTTGGAACACAGCCTGCATAGGTGCCCTTTCAATTATGAGTGGGGTTGATGATAGTGAATTTCCTTCCGGGAACCTACTGCAATTAAATGAGGCCTTTGCTTTAATGGCCAGCATCTAAGTTGACAATAAAAAGAGAATGCCATGAAAAATTTGTTTTCGATCGAAGGCAAGGTCGCCCTGGTCACAGGAGGATCTCGAGGTATTGGTGAGATGATTGCTGCGGGGTTTCTTGCCAATGGAGCGAAGGTCTATATCAGCTCCCGTAAAGCTGCTGTTTGTGATGAAACCGCAGCGAGACTAACAAAAGAATATGGCGGCGAATGTATTTCTATGCCGGCTGATCTATCCGATGTTGCCGCTATTGAAGCATTTGCAACAGATCTAGCGAGCCGTGAAGAAAAACTCGACATACTGGTGAACAACGCCGGGGTTAGCTGGGGTGCAAAACTTGAGGAATTTCCTGAAATTGGCTGGGACAAGGTGATGGATACCAATGTAAAAGGTGTCTTCTTTCTCACCCAGAAGTTGCTCCCTCTACTGAAAGCCTCAGGCACCGCAGAAGATCCAGCGCGAGTGATAAATATTGGTTCAGTAGACGGATTACAAACACCCGCCTTTGAAACCTTCTCCTACGGACCATCAAAAGCAGCTGTTCATCATCTAACCAGAGTCATGGCAGCTCATCTGACCAAAAAGCATGTGCTTTGCAACGCAATTGCCCCCGGACCATTCCCTACCTGGATGCTGAGCACCGGCGTGGGTGGCGGCGGAGACACGGATATCGATTGGTCCGCTGTGGGCAAAGGCAATCCCCGTGGTCGAGTGGGTACACCAGAGGATATTGCCGGACTTGCGATATTTCTATCTTCGAGGGCGGGTGCCTACACCGTCGGTGAAGTCATTACCTGTGATGGCGGATCAACTTATGCAACCTGATTGCTATATCAAGTGACTTGAGGGTAGGCCCACGCCAAAAAGGAGCTAAAAAGGAGCCAAAAACGAACAAAAAACAGGCAAAAAAAAGCAAGGCCGGAGCCTTGCTTTTTTGTCTACTGATACGCCCTATAGAGCAACAATATCAGCAGCTTGAGGTCCTTTTTGACCCTGGGTAATGGTGAACTCTACACGCTGACCTTCCGCCAGTGTTTTGAAACCAGAACCGCTGATGGCACTAAAATGTGCAAACACATCTGGACCACCTTCCTGGGAAATAAAACCGAATCCTTTAGATTCGTTGAACCATTTAACGGTTCCTTCTACTTTGTCAGACATAACGCTTTCCTGAAATAATTAAAATTAGCCTTAAGTGGCGTCGGCGCCGGAAAAAAATGGCTTTCTCTTAAAATAACTACAGGACGAACCATTACGAGTAACAAGACGGCAGAGCTTTTATGAGGCTTTCTTTCTAGCTGTCAAGAATTGTATAGAGGAAAAAGATGATGTCAAACGAATTTGGATGGTCAAATCTAAAGAAAGCAAGGGTTATTCGTGAATTTTTGTCACAGTCACAACACAAATCTAAAGCTAATTTACCTTCACCCATCAATATCGTTAGGGCTCATTTTTGCAGGACGATGGTGATTCGGCCGAATCCCCAGGGTAAGTGCCGCCCTGCTTTAATCTTCTTCGGCTACCGGGACAATTTCACGGCTACTATCTAGCTGCCCACGGAGCCATCTCACCAGATCATTCCACATGGAATCTATCTCACTCTTACGCGGCATAATCCCCGCGGACTTAAGTTCAACCGTGACAATCGGTCTATTTTGATCGATTCCGACGTAGTTTCCGAGAGAACCTGGATACACGCCAAGTTTCCGTAGGTAGAGGCTGCCTAGATTTTCCGGCGCGGTCGGGGGACCATCATAGTCCACCAGATGGTAAGGCGCATGCATTGAGATAATCACATCTGGATTGAAAGTCTCGATTTGATTCACAATCCATTGAGTTTCAACTTCGCTAGCTGCTGCACTACCAGGATTTCTTCTTGGGTTACGGGCGGTTTCCGTCTCCCAATATTGAATCGCATTATCGTCCCAATCCGACGTCGGAAAATTGCGATTCAGGTCAACGCCGTTGCTGTTTTGGCGTTGGGATTTTCTTTGGAGTAAACCATCGGGATTGACCGTCGGTACAATTCTCCAATGAAACAGCCCTGAATGGTATTGATCCAAAATTTTTAACCATTTGAAGACTATAGAAACCGAAGAAAACTCATCTCCATGAATGCCCCCCAAAACCAACACTTTACCTAGATTTTGACGCCCCTCAATCGGCAGGTATTCTCGGTAGGCAATAGAATTCCCTTCGGTACTGTAGCCGCTGTGAATAAGCGGCTCAGCCCGACAGTCTTCAACACTGACACTGCCTAATTTTCGACCAATCGCATCACAAAGTTTACTTACCGCCATGGTTGCTTCGATGGCTTTGGCTTCTATTTCGGCCTGGTTAGCTGCCTCCAATTGTTGTTCAGCCAGTTTTTGCTCGGGAGACAATTGAACGTCAGGTTTTGTGGCTGTTGCGGGCACCGGAGTGTCAGAAGGGGCTTTTTCCGCTGAGGGCTTTCCATCCGCTGAGGGCTTTCCATCCGCTGAGGGCTCTTTATCCGCAGAGGGCTCTTTATCTGCTGAGGGCTCTTTATTGGCTGAGGGCTCTTTATCCGCAGAGGGCTCTTTATTGGCTGAGGGCTCTTTATCTGCTGAGGGCTCTCAAATACTTTTCGACTCTTTATTGGCTGAGGGCTCTTTATCCGCTGAGGGCTCTGGCAAACTACTCACACAGGCGGTGAGTATTGCGAGCAAGAGCAGGGTACCGAGCGCTCGTGAATATTTAACCATTGCCTTCATAGACGATTCGCCATTGCCCATCGGATTCCAATTGCCAGAGGAGTTGTTTCCAACCGCGCCAGCGATAGTTGTCGCTTTCATAAATTTGATAGAACCGTACGGAGGCAAGATTACTTTCGCCTGGATAGGCGATCGCGCTGAGTTTCTGAATATCAACTTTAATGCGGCGCTTGCTTCGATTGACTCTGGTTTTGTATTGTTTCCAACCCGTAAGATCTCGTTTTGAGTCTGTAAAAGTTTGGCCGTAATGAAGTAGGTATGCGGGATTATCCCGGGCTTGCCAATCCAGTCTCCATTGTTCAATCGTGTCCAAAAGTTGCTGTTCCGATTCTGGAGAGTTGGTCTGCCATTCGAGTCCTGGGGACAGCACAACAAGCGTCTCTTTGCTGACAATATCGGGCTTTAGATTTACGAGCGTTTCATTGTCGATGACCACACAACCATCACTGTCGAGTCTCGGTCGACTTTCGACGCCCTTGGGCAATCCGTGGAGCCAAATACCACTACCGGTCCTTTTTTGTAGACGGTCCTGGATGTTTGGATAGTTCAATGGAAACGCACCACTGCCATACTTGTCAGCAAGGGCGGCGTCACCAAGATAACTCGTAACCTGATAAACCCCTACGGGGGTTTTCAAGTCCCCTTCCAGGGTTTTACCAAACCCAGATTTGCCGATTGAGATTGGAATAATCTGTTTGTCTCGGAACAACCCCGGTTCAGACTGCTCCAACAAATGCATTGCCCCACCTTTAAGGTCAACCCAAATGACGTTAGGAAGATCAGGGGAAATATGGATGATCCCAAGGGGTTTGCCTTCCGCTGGCGCGCCAAATGGCTGACTGCCCTGCATACCCCCCGCAATTGCGCCAAAGTATTCACCGGAGGCGGATGTCGTTAAACCAAGCCACAAAAAAACAGCTCCGATCAAACGAATTAGAGTTTTGCAAACCAACATACGGTGAAATATACGGGGAAAACAGTATGTTACGTGAAGCACACGGCTTCCGACAACACAATTATACAATCTGGGGTCAGGTTGTGGCTAAAAGCGGGAATTGTTTGGCTTTCCCACGGCTAAATTGGAAAAGCTCAATAACGCACTCCGGCTGTTATTCGCTGTATATCAGCTCAAGGCTGTTTATCCGCTCAAGGCTGTCTACCCGCTCATGGCTGTATATCCGCTCAAGGCTGTTTCGAGAGGATTTTGAACGCTAGGGTGACGTGATCGCATAGGTGGGTAAAACTTTGCAAATTGGCCGCTGTAAACGGTTCACGGCGAACGGCTCGATCAGCGTAAACCAGCCCTAATACTCGACCCTTCAGCACAACCGGGTGTGCAAAGTATTCGCTGGCACCCAGGGATAGAATCAGCGGATCCGGAGTCCCACTAAAGCCGGGCGCGTGGGAACTCTGCCAAAAGGCCTGATCTGTGATCTGCAAATATTCTAGGAATTCTCCGTTGCCCGGCAGTAACTTCTTTGCCATGGTCACATCCTTTGATTGACCCAGCATAAATTTTGCCACAAGTCCGTTAGTGCTGTGATTGGCGACGGCGAACATGACATTGTCCATCGACAACACTCTGTAAACGCCCTCGAGTACCGCCATAACGACCTTATTGAGGTCCATGTCCTCCCCTAACATATGGGTGAGTTGGCGCAGGATGGCTAACTCTAAACCGGGACCGGTATCGGTAGGCTCTGCGCGCGGGGTCTCCGATTGTTCTTCCGGCGGGATAAGCACACGGGTTTTGGGGAACCCGAAGGCCACAAGCCCTTCATTAGCCATTTTTGCCCCGGCGAAGACATACTCCCGGGCCTCTTTACCGGTCATACCTAACTGTTTTGCCAGTTGAGCTAGCTCCGTAAGAAATTGTTCAGACCGCCACCCCTGAGCTGCGGCCTCGGCAATGCCTAGTCCTTGCAGTACGGCTTGATCATCGGAGCGAGGTTGCGACCTACCCTGTAACGCCTCGTCTAGCATCACGCTTAACTGCCATTCTGATACCAACGAAGAAGTTAACTCGCTCAAGCTAAAGCCCAACACTTTTTTTTCTACGCTTGCGGCACTCAAACCCGAGCTATAACCACTGAGGAGAAGCTCACCTTTAGAAAAGGGAAAACACCAGAACATGATGGGACCTAATCGATGCAATAACGCACCGATATACACGGCTTCCAAATTATCTGATCCAACCCGCTCCGCCAGACGCTTGGCCTGGACGGCCGCATGGTAGGCGCAAATCATCTCGTGTTGGACCTTTTCTTGATTTGCGGAATCCAGCACAGAATCAATCATAGATATGGTCAGGGCCAGATTACGTACTTCTTCGAACCCCAAAATAACAATCGCATAGCTCACGGTCTCAATGGCATGGCCTGACACGTTATATTGAACGCTATTGGCTAGCCGAAGAATCCTGGCGGTCATCGCGCTGTCGTGAAGAATGACGTTAGCCAGGTCATTCGCTGAACTATCCTCTTCCCTCGATACATAAGCGAGGGAGCGAGCCGTATGGGCGAATGCGGGCATCTCTTCATGGGAGAGCCGATCTATCCAAAGCTCAAGGGGATTCTTTTTTTGTGGGTCTTGTGTCATCCCCTAAGTGTAGATCAGGCAGCGGAGATGGGGCCTAATTCAACGCGAGCGTTGCAAACACTACAAGCCCAACACCAACAGCGGCAAGTGTTTGCTTGCGCAGCCCCTTGGCGGAAACCCCAAGCCACAATCCCGATAACAGGACAAAAATCAGTCCGGCAGCTGCAAATTGCTGAAAGCGCTTGTACAGGGTCGGGCCATGTCCCTTATGGAGTTCAACAATAGATTTAATTAAGTCAGGTTCGTGTCGGGTAACACTGAGTGCTGACGAAGCCACTTTAATTTCGTAATAGGTTCTCGAAGTAGGTCTTGTGACCAGAGTGGTACCACTGGAGCGAATATATTCAAAGTCATGCTCAATACCGGCGTCCAAAAACAATGCACGGACTTCGCTTTCTAGCGTTGAACTGGTTAGGTCTATTGTTAAACCCTCCGGCACTGCAACTTTTGTCGCAACGGTTTCACCTTTTTGGTCGAACAAATAAAGGCCACCGGACACCGCAATCATCAACAGTATTGTGCAAAGAAATGATGCCATCCACAGATGTAATCTTACCCATAAGTAACGCATTAGCTTTCCTTCATCTTAAGGTTACCGAGATAGTCACGCTTGCCTATCGGAGCACCCTTCCCCCGAAGAATGTCATAGGCTGTAGTGGCATGAAAAAATACATTAGGTAGCGAGAAGGACAAGACAAAACCCTCAGCGGTAAAAGGCAGTTTGCGATCCCCCACGGAAAAGATAATTTCTTTGCCGGAGCATTGCTCGATGGTTTCTTTATCTATCGATTTTAAGTGCTCAATTGCGTCGGATATCAATCCTTCGAGGCCACCATAGTTTATGTCGTCAGGAGCTGAAGGGACACCAAAGGTACCGGAGATAAGCGCGTCTACCGCCCTGGCTGAATGGTGAACCACAGAGCCAACCTGAAACGATAACGGCAACATATCATCGCAAATGCGCGCTTCAACAAGGGTCTGAAGGTCAATATTATTTGATTCAAAGTGTTCTCTGGATTTTGCTAAAAATTTGCCAGTGGCATTTAGCTGTTGCAAATATGTGCCGATCGTCACGTCGTACAGGGGAACCGCCATTGTCTTAAGTACCTTGCTTGCTGGAAAACTGTCATTGTTCAACATTACACAGGCTGGTACCAGCGTCGCGCCTATTTTGTTTCACGGTTCATCTTGAGATGATGGCAACCTCGAATCAAAATCTAAACCGAAACCAAAACCAAAACCAAAACCAAAACCAAAACCAACACAGATAGCAACTCTATGGCGAACCGCAGCCCAGACTTAACCGTAGGTCCTGTACACACCCATCTAATATACCTCACGGGCTTTATGCTAATGGGTTTTGTTTCCGTTATGGGCGCTAATCTGATGGAGACGGTTTACGTTGGTCGTGTTGGTACAACGGAATTAGCTGCCCTGGGTTTTACTTTTCCATTAGTCATGACGCTCCAGGGCATCACAATGGGGCTCTCCATCGGCGCCTCTTCGGTTGTCGCGAGAAGTATTGGCAATGACAACTGGCCTCGAGCTAGAAAACTCATCACCCATTGTTTTGTACTGGCTTTTGTTTTTATTGTGATTGTGATTCTCTTAAGTTGGTGGAGTTTGCCCACCATATTCAAACTGTTAGGCGCCGATGCCAATATTCGCGACCTTTCGGTTTTGTATATGCGGTTATGGCTGCTCGGCCTACCCTTCTTCACCGTAGCGATGGTTGGCTCAACC
>TARA_R110002072_G_scaffold35754_28_pt1 | contig 14193 bp, 11 predicted proteins | sample TARA_R110002072 | Tara Oceans TARA_R110002072 (sample SAMEA4397118) | marine metagenome | biome: Polar Biome; feature: [SRF] surface water layer (ENVO:00010504); material: water (ENVO:00002006), including particulate matter (ENVO:01000060) such as... | depth 5 m | reverse complement strand
TCTCGGCGCGGCTGTCGGCGTCGGCCAGCAATTGTTGTACGTTGGCGATCAGATCTTCGGGAGATTGCGGGGCGGACACCAAGCCCATCTGGTTTCTCTCAATGATGTTTCTTGCCAGGTTTCCCGGGGGGATCGACCCCACCAGGGGGCGGGCGATGCAGGCGTAGGTCAACACCTTGGAGGGGACGGAAAACACGCCGGCGTCCTGTTCCAGCAGGACGAGCAACAGATCGGCGCCACTAAGCATTTCGGCAAGGTGGGGATAGGGAACCCAAGGGCGAACAACTAGATTGGCCAGGCCCGCCGCGCGCAACAGATCGGCGCCCGGTCCTTCGGAAAAGACGTAGACATCGGCGTGCGGCAGCGCCGCGGCAATCGCCTTGAGATGCTCCGGGTTGTGTTTCAACCCCAAGGTGCCGGAGTACACAATTCGCGGGCGCCCGCCCGGCATATGCGCGCTGGCCCAGGCGTTGTCGCGCGGGCAAGGGGCAAGCTCGTCCAGCGGCGCCCAATTTTCAATGGTGGTGATGCGCGCTCGGGGGACCCGGTGGCGCACAAGGATCGGCAGGAAGTCCTGGGCGATGGCCACAACGTGCTGGCTGCGCCGCAGCAGATCGTACTCGACACGTTGATAATACCAGCCGACGAGGTGGCCAATTCCCGGAAATCGAGTGGCTAGAATGCGCAGGATGGCTTCACTGTAGATATCCTGGATCCAGAAAATCTTGGGGATCCCCAGCCGTTCGCAGGCGGCCCAGGCCATGCGCTGGCAGTCCAGCGGGGCGTTGCTCGAGATCACCACATCCGGATGAAAGGCTTCGATTTCAGCGGCCAGCATTTTTCCGATGGCGATTTCCTGCGCCCGGCGCTTCACAAAGGAGTTTTTGTCGAAGGGCTGCGACAGCGATAAGGCGACAATATCGAAGCTGTCCGGATCGTCGGGTTGCTTTACCAGATTGCCCTTTGGGGTTTGAAAGCTGGCCGAGTAGACGTGCCGAACTTGTGCGCCGCGCCGGGCAAGTTCGCGTGATAGTTGCACCTGGAAGGGGTGGCCCGAATAGTCGTGTATCAGCAGCTTCATAAAGGATCCTTGAAAGCGTCGCTGTAAGCGGCGGGGTGGCGGGGGCGCGTCCGGACATCCTAGCAGAACGGATCGGCTTTGAACCTGTTTTGCCGCCGAGTCGATCCAGATGGTCGGGCGTGGGACCGCGCGGCGGGCGGCTCGGCGCGCGATGGTCGCGCCGAAGCGACGATCTGTCGCCGCTTGCATTGGCGGCATTGTTGGCGTCTCTGGCGTCTCTGGCGCTGGTGCGCGTCACCGCCAGGAAACATCGATAAAATTTGATCGAAATGGCTGCAATAAAATAGAAAATACTTTATTTAAAACAAGGATTTGAAGGTATTTTTTAATCCTTGATACTTAGCCTGGGACAGGAACGGCAATCGCCGCCGTTTTATGCTTTGAAAAAGGGTTCCGGCCATGACGCGCGTCGCTCCTGCGCTCCCGAGAAAAGGATCGGACGGTTTGCTTTCGCGCCGGCGCGCCGGTCGAACCTTTGTCGAACGGCTGTCTATTTGGCGGCGCAACGAAGACGGGGTGACTGCCCTTACCTTTGCGCTTGGCCTGCCGCTGGTGCTCTTGACCATGACCGGTCTGCTGGAAGTCAGCTTTATCCTGCTGCTGGGCACCTTGATGGAAGGCGGGCTGCGGGAGGCCGCCCGGTTTGGCATCACTGGCCAGGAGCCCAATGCCCAGGTCCGCAGCGAGCGGGTGCTGGAAATTGTCGAAAAGCACACCATGGGGCTGGTAGATCTAACCAAGGCCAACATTTCCTTCAAGAGCTATGACAGCTTCGGGGCAGTTGGCAAACCCGAGCCGTTCAATGACAGAAACCGCAATGGCCGGCGCGAAAATAACGAGAGCTTCACCGATATCAATGCCAATGGCCGGTGGGATTCCGACCAGGGGGCGCAAGGTCTGGGCGGCGCTGAGTCGGTGGTGCTCTATTCGTTGGACTATGATTGGCCGCTGTTGACCGGCTATTTGAGCGATTTGCTCGGGTCGAAGGGGCGCATGCCGCTCCGAGCCTCGGTTTTGGTGCGCAACGAACCTTATGACCTGGGAGGTTGAGGTGATGAAGAAAGCCTTTCCCTGTCTGCCGGATCGCCGGCGCCGGCTTGCCGCCCGCCGCGGCGCTGCGGTGCGGGACTTTTATGAAAATCTTCGCGCCTGGGTCGGGAAGCGACGGCCGGTTGCGTCCTTGGCGCGGGCGCGCGACGGCGCCGTCGAGATCGAAATCGCCATGGGTTTGGTGCTGCTGATCACCGTGACGATCGCAAGTTTTGACATCGGGCGCTATATTCTGCTGTCTCAGAAGCTCAGTCGCACAGCGATGAGCACCGGCGATCTGCTGGCCCGCGGCGCCCTGCCGGACGCCGGGGGGGTGGCGGATATTTTTGACTCCGTGCCTTTCCTGCTGCAGCCGTTCGAGTTTGGCGCCAAGGGGGCGGTGGTGCTGACGGCCGTTGGCGAAACCCCGGCCGGCGACCCCTTGGTGGCGTGGCAGCGGCGGGGCGGCGGCCAACTTGACGCCGCGTCCCTGCTGGGCGTGGAGGGTGAGCGGGCCTCCCTGCCGGAGGGACTGCGGACCCTGCCCAATGAGAATATTATCGTGGCGGAAGTTTTTTACGACTATCAGCCGGTTTTCGGCTTGGGTTTCACTCCGGCGCGCCGGCTTTATCAGCGGTCCTTTTATCGAACCCGCACCGAATAGCGTGCGCCGCTTGCCTCACCTAACGGGACGAAATGGGGGCCGGGGCTGTTGGGCCCGGCTATCGGGTCCGATTGCCGGACAGAAAGCCGGGCAAAAAGAAAGCCGACCAGGGCTGGCTGGTCGGCTGCGCCTGCTGCGATGGTCAGGCGGAAGGGAAGTTTGGGAGGAAGCGGAGATCACTCTTATTCGATGATCCTTAGGTTGCCCAGATTGTTGGCGATGGTCAGAAAGGAAGCCAGCAGATCATCGCCGTTGTCATTGTCAAAGTAGTAGGCGCTCGAGGAGGCGCAGCTGCTGAAGATATCCCTGATTTCCCGGCCCCGGCTGTCATTCGGGACACCGAAAGTTATGGCGTAGATCTGGATGCCCTCGGCTTTCATCGAGCCGCAGACTTCCAGGGTCTTGTCATTCAGTATGCGCCGGGCGCTGTCGGCGTTGCGGGTTCCCAGGTTCCCGGCGGCCAGCCGTTGATAGGCGGTGAAGTCGCCGTCGGGATGACCCATGGACCACTGGTTATAGCCGTCGGTCAGGACGACCGCGACCTTCTGAATCTTGGGGTCGTTATAATCATGGGGCAGTTCCTCATTGCCCCACAGACCCCGCCATTTCGGCGACAGCATGCGCCAGCCCCAGACCAAGCCAACGTTGGTCATGGTGCCGCCTCGGCTCCAGGAATTCATCGCGCTGATGCCGGAAATAGCGGTGCCGTGCTGCTTGGTGAGGGGGGTGACTTCGGGGCCGCAGCCGATGTTCGGCCCTTTGCCGTTGGGACCGGCTGTGTTGACCGACTCCCGCTCGTCGATGTCGGCGGGAAAATAGGTGTTGTTGCGCCAAAAGCTGTATTTGTAGCGTTGGGTGGCCCGCTCCCAATACTGCGGCACGAACCGCGCCTGGCTGGGGATGGCGTCGGTGACGTCGTTGCGGTTGGCAAAGCGCGCCTCGACGCAGCCCTTCCAGCCATCGGCAACCAGGCATTTGCGCGAAGATTGACTGTAGATCCCGATCTCGCCGCATTGCGCCTGCGACAGATCGCGCCGGGTTTCGAAGTCGCCGATCACACAGGCGTCGAAGTCGCCCTTCCAGGACGCGCTGGCGCCGCCACAGGCGCGGCTGTCGACGTCTTCGGCCGTGAATTCATACTGCAGCCGGTCGACCGCGCCGTCGGCCAGCCAATTTTTGCGGCTGTTGCCGATATTCACCGTGGCGACATAGGGCACCAGACCGACATAGAGGTCGGTTTTTTCCTGCTGGCTTTGTTGATGAAGCTGGTTCACCAGCTTGCGGGCGGCGGCCTTCATGTCATCAATCTTGCCGCGTGAGCGCATCGACCCGGTGTTGTCCATGATCAGGACCAGCTCCAGGTTGGCGCCGCCGGCGCGCTGCACCACCGCCCGGTCCGCCACGCCGATGTTTTTCTGCCCCATCAACCCCAGCAGGGTGGTGTCAATGGAGGCCGTGGCGGCGACCGATAGGGTCCCGGCTTCGGGCGCTTCGACGATGGTCAAGGCGCTAACCTTGGCGTCCAGGTACCCGGCGGGGAAGTTCGCCTCGAAAAACATTTTCACTTCAGAATCGCGGGTGTTCGAATCGAAGGCTCGCGCCCCGGCCAGGGCAGCGGCGTCCAAGGCTTGCCCCAGGCGGGCCTTCAGCAGGTAGGCCCGGCCAACATCAATGGCCATGCCCGAGACGGTCAGCAGGGGCAGCAGCGCAAGGGCAAAGAGGATGGCCCCCGAGCCCCGTCGGTCTGTCCATAGCGCCCGCAGCTTTCTTGCCAGTGAACTGAACATGATGCGATCCAAACATTAACTGTGCGGCCCTATTATAGTCATCGTGATTGAAATGTCTATAAAATCAATAAGATATAGAGTGTAGCTATATAACTACATTAACAAAAACACTTTGCGACTGGCTTAGCTACAATTTCGTTCGAAATTCGAACTATTTTCCGACAGAAACAATACTAAACCATAGGTATTCAAGAAATATAAATAAAATTAAATAGAAATACTGTGCCTGCAAAGATATATGTAAGTTAAGAACAAGTTATAAGTTATTGTTATTTTTGAATTTTAATTCGTTATTAATGTTTTTAGCGATATCATTGCTTCGTCGTCACCGCACAAATTTGAACATTTACTGGAGGCACTCCAAATGTTTCGCACTCTTACTGATCTATTCAAGGATGAATCTGGCGCCACGGCCATTGAGTACGGTCTGATTGCCGCGCTGGTTTCCGTCGCCGCCATCGGCGCGATGAGCGCCATGGGTGGCTCGCTCGATACCATGTTCACCAGCGTGTCCGACGCGCTTTGCAACAATCTGCCCGAGGGCGCGGTCGCGCCAGAGGGTTGTGGCGCGGCGCCAGAAGCGCCGCCTGCGGATTAAGGAAGTGCGGTGGCGCGTGGTCGAACCGTTTCGATCAACGCGCCCCGTCTCTTCCAAGGGGGTCTCGTGTAAGGGCCGGACCCCCTTTGATGAGATGGGTCCCGGTAAGATGGATCCGGGTAAATCGAGCCCGACCTTGGTTTTAAGTTCCGCATCGGCTGAGTGTCAGGGGTGATCGATGGTCGGCGTGGTTGCGCGCAAGCGGGCGGCCGAGATGCACGAGGACAGGCGTTATGATCCAGAATGCTCTCCCCTTGCTGTTGCTGGCGCTTGCTGCGGGGTTCTTCATCGCAGCGGCGGTTAGTGATTTTCGCCGCTTCATCATTCCCAACAGATACAGCTTGATTTTATTGCTGCTGTTCGCCGCCTACGTCCTAGCGGTGCCCACCGATCAAAGCCACTTGATCAATGAAAAAATCAATCTGGATCAGCTGCTTTCCGAAGGCGGCGGGGGGGCCGGATTGCTGGGTGGCTCCACCGCCGTTTGGGCCAAGCACCTGCTTGTCGGCGGGGTGGTTTTCGCCCTCTCGACCGTCGGTTTTTCTTTCGGCTTTTTCGGTGGCGGCGACGCCAAGCTGTTGACGGTGGCCGCGTTTTGGGCCGGCCCCAAATATCTTGCCGCCTTGATCGCCATTACCGGGGTGGCCGGGGGGTTGCTGGCGCTGGCGGTGTTGGCCAGCGCGCTGGCCGCGCGCCGGAAGCTGACCGTAAGCGGTCTTGCGGCCGGCCTGGCCGGATCGGTTCAGGCCGACATCCGGGGGGAGGACGCGCGCGACGTTGCGGGGGCCGTCGCCGCGCCACCCCTCCCTCCGGTGCGGAAAGCTCCGGTGCCTTATGGGATCGCCATTTCCCTGGCGGGGCTTTACGTCCTCTACCGCCTCGCCCTGCCGCTGCTTTGAATTTGGGGCAAGGCTCCCGGGTCGGCGCCTTTTTGGCTTGCCGCGCGATCTCTGAACCGAAGGAATAGAGCTCATGTCACCGCGCACAGTCCTGCTTATCGGCGTGGCCCTGATCAGCGGCCTGGGGACGGTCTATATGGCGCGGCTTCTGTTGACGGCGCCGGACGCGCGGCTGAGCGAGCAGACGTCGCAGGCGGTCGATCCTCAAAAAGCCCCGGTGACCCGAATTTTGGTCGCCGCCCGGGACCTGCCAACCGGCGCCCTGGTCCGCGCCGAGGACTTAGCGTTTCGCGCCTGGCCCGAGGTGGCCGAAGGCGAGGACGTCTATCTGTTGGAAGAGCAAACCAGCTTGGATGATTACCTGGGCGCGGTGGTGCGCCGCGCCCTGACCGCCGGCGATCCGGTCACCCGCCGTCGGTTGGTCAAGCCGGGTGAGCAGGGGTTCCTGGCCGCGGTGTTGGAGCCCAACACCCGCGCCGTTTCCGTGCCGATCAACGGTGTGACCGGGGTTGCGGGGCTGGTGTTCCCGGGCGACCGGGTCGATTTGATCCTCACCCACACCATCACGCTGGCCGATGATGCGAACATAACCGAGCGCCGCGCCGCTGAGACGGTGCTGGAGAATGTTCGAATTCTGGCGATCGATCAGAGCACCGACGATCAAAGCGATGAACCCAAGGTGGGGAAAACCGCCACCCTGGAAGTGCTGCCCCAGCAAGCCGAGCGGGTTATCCTCTTGGCTGAATTGGGCCAGTTGTCCCTAAGTCTGCGGGCGTTGGCGTGGCAACTGGATGTTCCCGACGGCCGCGGCCCCCAAACCGACCCTGGCGCGTCCGTCGAGTCTAGCGACCAGGCGCCGGCGGCGCGTTCCATGCCCGGCGGCTTGGCCGCAACGGCCGCAGCTCAGCCGTCGTTGATTCCAGCCGTTGCGCTCTCGCCGGATCGGCAGCGGTTGCTCACCCAAACTTCGGTGGCGCGCGCCCAACCTGTCTTGCCAGAGCCAGCCCCTCGCCGGGTTGACGCGCTCACGACGAGCCCGGCGGCGCGTCTGGCGGGACCGCATTTGCCGCAAAACCCGCGCCCCTTCACCTGGGACAGCGATGTCAGCCGCGTGCTGCCCGCGCCGGTCAGCCAATCGGCGAAGGTGCAGACCGTTCGGGTTATGCGGGGCACCGCCATCGAAGAGAAAAACTTCAAGAAGTGAAAGGTACCTTAGATGCGCGCACGCCCCCTTCTTGCTTGCCTTATTTTCCTGCTGACCCTGGGCTTGGCCAGCGTTCAGACGACCCAGGTCGTCCTGGCGGCCCGGACCAGTGGCGCGGGATTGTCGATTGAAATCGACAAGGGGGAAATGGTCACCTTGACCCGGCCGGCGGCCTCGGTCTTCATCGCCAATCCCGAGATTGCCGATCTTCAGGTGATGTCGCCGACCGTCGTCTATATCTATGGACGCCGCCAGGGCGAAACCCAGCTCTTTGCCATTGATAAGGTTGGCGAAGTTCTGATCGATCGGCCGATCACCGTGAACCACAATCTGAATGGGCTTCGCGCCGCCCTGGCGGTGGTTTTGCCCGGCCAACAGGTTTCGGTGCGCTCCGTCGAACTGGGAATTTTATTGACCGGACAGGTCGAGTCGCCGGAGCAGGCCGCCGACGCCACCCGCCTGGCGAGCCGTTTTCTGCCGGCGGCGGAGGGCGCGGAAGTGATCAACCGCATTACCACCACCGCGCCGACCCAGGTAAATCTGCGGGTGCGCATCGCCGAAGTCGCGCGATCCGTCGGCAAGGATTTTGGCATCAATTGGGAAAATATCGCCCAACTGGGTAACTACACCCTGGGTTTTGGGTTTGGCGGGGCGGCTGCGGGTGGCGCGGGATCGGCCCTGGGCGGTGCCGGCAGTCTGTTCCTGGGCTTCAACAGCAACTCGGTTGACGTCAATGGCCTGGTGGACGCCTTGGCCATAGAAGGCCTGGTGTCGGTGTTGGCCGAGCCGAATTTAACCGCGCTGTCCGGGGAAACCGCTAGTTTTCTGGCCGGCGGCGAATACCCGATCCCGGTGCCGGGCGACAACGGCACGGTGACCGTCGAATACCGTGAGTTCGGGGTTTCCTTGGCCTTTACGCCGACCCTGATCGGCAATCGCCGGATCAACCTTCGGGTTCGGCCTGAAGTCAGTCAGCTGTCCACCACCGGCGCGGTGGTTATCGAGGGGTTTGAAATTCCGGCGGTGTCCACCCGCCGGGCCGAAACCACGGTGGAGTTGGGCAGTGGCGAATCCTTTGCCATCGCCGGCTTGCTGCGGCGTGACTCCACCAGCACGGTGAGCAAGTTTCCCTTGCTCGGTGACCTGCCGGTGCTCGGCGCGCTCTTTCGCTCCACCAGCTTCAACAACGACGAGAGCGAGTTGGTCATTATCGTCACGCCCTATTTGGTGGTTCCCTCCGGCACGCAGTTGGCGATTCCAACCGATGCGGTCCTTCCGCCCAACGACGTTGATCTGATTTGGCGGGGACGGCTGGAGGGACAGCGGCGCGATCAACCCGTCGGGCCCGTCGCATCGGGTTCACTGGGCTACATTCTGGATTAGGGAGGCGGTAACAATGATTTCGACCCCACTGACGTCCATGTCGTCTTCCGCGCTGGTGCCGATTGCCTTGGCCTTGTCGTCACTTCTGGTGTTAAGCGGTTGCGAACAGCCGCTGCAGAACGCGCCGACCGTGAATTACACCCAGGTCGAGACGGTGACAGCCATCCATGCGGTTCGTTTCGGCGAGGGACAGTCCCGGCTGGACAAGTCCGAGCAGCAGCGTCTCTATCGTTATCTGGCGCCGCTTGTGCGCGCGCCCGAAGATCGGGTGTTGGTGGAATGGCCAAGGGAAACAACGCCTGGCGACGGCAGTCTGGCCGCCGCGCGCAGCCAGTCGGTTCAGCAAGATCTTCGCCGTATCGGATTGCAGGTGGCGGCCTACAGCCCGAAGGAAAGCCGAAGCGGCCGGGTCAGGGTTCTGGTCGAGCGTCTCGCGCTCTACAGTCCGGGCGATTGCCTGGCGCCCAAGCGGCAACCCGGGTTTTCGGACTCCTTCGTCAACGGCGCGGACCAAAAACAGGGCTGCGCCACGGCGGATAATTTCGCCAAGATGCTGGCCAATCCCTACGATGCCAAACGCGGCGGCGTCACCGGTCCCGCGCGCACCGAACGGCTGACAACCGGGCAGCAGCGCTACGATTCCGGCGCGCCGCTATCGATTTCGACGGACAGCGCGGCGGGTTTGGGAGGCGGCGGCTGATGTCCGATCCGAGTCGCCGGGAAGAACCCACGCTGGATAGCATCTTGCACAGCCTCAAGCAGGGCGGTGGGGCGCCAAAGGTGCGTATGTCGCCCGACTCCTTGCCCACGCCGAGCGCGCGCACAGCGCCCGCCGATCGCGCGACTGGGGTTGTGGCGTCTGCCGATCCCCTCGACCTCGAGCCCCTGCCGCGGTCTATTTCGTCGCGCCTTGAGGCTGCAAGCGGGAACAAACCCAGCCTGGAGACGGCGATTGAGTTTGACATGAGCGACGTGGTTTTGGCGGGTGGCATGGCCTTTGCCGCCTTCCTGTCCGAAGGCCTCAGCGGCGAAACGGTTGTTGCCTTTGCCGAACAGCAGGGCTGGGACGCCGATGCGGTCTATCCGGGCACCCTGCGCGAGGTGCTGGCGCTGCCGGCGCCCGCCGGCTACCCCAGGATTTTGCTGGTGGATCTGGATGGGGTGTCCGAGGCGGTCGCGGGCTTGGCGGCGCTGCGGTCGCTCTGCCCGGAAAGCCAGGTATTGGCGGTGGGCAGCGCCAACGATATTCAGCTCTACCGGGACCTGCAGGCCGTGGGCGTGGCGGACTATCTGGTCAAGCCCCTGGCCCCTCCGTCGCTTCTGCAGTCGATGACCCGGATCGAAAGCGAGCGGTCGTTGAAGCAGACCAGCCTGGGTAAGAAAGCCAAGGTCATCACGGTGATCGGCGCCGGCGGTGGCGTGGGGGCCAGCACGCTGGCGGTAAATTTGGCCTGGGGCCTTTCCCAACAGCGCGAAGACAAGACCGCGCTGTTGGATCTGGACCTTCACTTTGGCGTGGCCTCCTTGGCGTTGGATTTGGATCCGGGGCGGGGTTTGCGTGAAATTTTGGCGGCGCCGGAGCGGTTGGACAGCCTGCTGGTCGGGTCGGCGGCGGTGATGGCCGGCGAGCGGCTTGCCGTTTGGAGCGCCGAGGACCCGCTCGACAGCAAGATGAGCTATGAAGGGGCGGGCGCGGTGGCCCTGGTCGAGGAGCTGGCGAGAAACTTCGGCGAGGTGGTGGTGGACATGCCGCGCCATCAGGTGCCGCAGCATCGCCAACTCCTCGATCACACCGATGAGGTTCTGCTGGTCAGCGACCTCTCTCTGGCCGGCGTTCGGGACTGTACCCGGCTGCTGGCTTTCTTGCGCCAGGAAGGCCGTGACCTTCCGGTGAAGTTGGTCCTGGGTCGCTGCTCCAAGGAGCGGCCCGGACAAGTGGATCGCACCACCTTTGAGCGCGCCGTTAAGGAAAAAGTCTCATGGGTGGTGCCTGAAGATGCCAAGGCCGCTGCGGCGGCAGCCAATGCGGGCAAGCCGGTAAAGGACGTGGCGGCGAAATCTCCCTTGAGCCTGGCCATCGAAGACATCGTGCGCGCCTTCGATGCGCCGGGCGCGAGCGGCGCCCGTCGCGGTCTGGACCGACTGGCTTTCTGGCGGAGGAAATCATGAGTTGGAAGACGAAACTGAAAGGCGGGGGCGAGCCCTCCTTGACGGCCCCTTCGAGCTCTGAGACGGCCGATGTCGCGGCCTTGGCAACCAAATGGCTCCCGATCATTGCGGCGCAACTCGCCGATGAACCGCTTCAGGCGCCGGATCTGGCCCGCCGGATCAAGGGGCAACTGCCCGATCTTTGCGGCAGGGATTGGCGGTCGTTGACCTTGCTCGAACAACGGGCGCTGGTGGCCCGACTTTCCGCCTCATTGGCCCAGCTGCGACAAAACCCCCAGGCTGGCCCCGATGGCTTCGGTGGCTCCGGTGGCGTGGGCGGCGCGCTGGGCGCCCGGTGGGATCGGTCGCGGAGAAAATCGACGGCGGCCCTGCCGGTGTTGACCCAGGTGGGGGGAACGCCCCGAGACGCGGCGCTTAGTTCCGAGGAAAAGGAAGCGCGACAGCGCATTGAGCGGGCGAAAATACAGCTTCAACCGCTTCTGCTGGAGCGGATCGACTCCTCGGCTGCCGCGGCGATGACCCGTGATGAGTTGACACAGGAAATCAGCCCGATGGTGGCCGAACTGCTGGACGAGTTGAAGCTTCAGCTCAACCGGCGGGAATCAACCCTGCTGGTCACCCAGACGATCGATGAGATGCTGGGCTTGGGGCCGTTGGAGCCCCTGCTGGCCGATAGCAGCGTCAACGACATCATGGTCAACGGATTTGATAAGATTTTCGTCGAGCGCAACGGCAAGCTGCAGCTCACCAACTATCGATTCCGCGATAACGGCCATGTCATGGCCATTGCCACCCGAATTGTCACCGCCATCGGACGGCGGATCGATGAATCTTCGCCGCTGGTGGACGCCCGCTTGGCCGACGGCAGCCGGGTGAACATCATCATCCCGCCGCTCGCCCTGGACGGGCCGTCGATCTCGATCCGCAAGTTTGCCCGGCAGAAGGTGACGTTGGAGGCGATGGCCCGGCAGGGCAACATCTCCGACGCCATGCGCACCGTGCTGCAAGTGGCGGCGCGCACCCGCCTCAACATCTTGATTTCCGGCGGCACCGGCTCGGGCAAGACCACATTGCTCAACGCGATGTCGCAAATGATCGACACCCAGGAGCGTATCGTCACCATTGAAGACGCCGCCGAACTGCAACTCCAGCAGCCCCATGTGGTGCGTTTGGAAACCCGGCCGCCAAATCTGGAGGGCCGGGGTGAAATTCCCATGCGTCAGCTGCTGAAAAACGCCCTGCGCATGCGTCCAGACCGGATTATTGTCGGCGAAATTCGCGGCGAGGAAGCCGTCGACATGCTGCAAGCCATGAACACCGGTCACGACGGCTCGCTTTCCACCCTGCACGCCAACCGCCCGCGCGATGCCCTGATGCGGCTTGAAAACATGATCGGCCTGGCGGGGATCAATCTGCCGGCCAAGGCGGTGCGGATGCAGATCGTTTCGGCGGTGGATCTGATCATCCAGATCTCGCGGATGCGCGACGGCCTGCGGCGGGTCACCCATATCAGCGAGGTGGTGGGCATGGAAGGTGACGTGGTTATCCTGCAGGACCTCTACACTTACGAGTACAAAGGCGAGCGGCCGGACGGCAGCCTGGACGGTCAATTCCAGTCCGCCGGCGTGCGGCCGCACTTTACCCCCAAGGCCGCCTATTTTGGCCTGGACCGGTCATTGCTGGAGGCCTTGTGATGGCTTTGGATCTCTACAGCATCCTGCCTTGGGCCCTGGCGGTTAGCGCCAGCGTGACGGTATTGCTGTTGGGGAACCTCTTTCTGGGGCCGCGCGCCGCCAACGATCGGCAGGTAAAGCGCCGGCTCAATCGGGTCGGGCAGCAGTCCAACGCCCGGCCGGTCGCGGCAACCCGCAGCGCCTTGAGGCGGCAGCGCGCCGACAGTGAAATCAAGACACTGGATCGGCTGATCAAGCGTCTGTTGCCCAACCCGGATAAACTGCGCGGACGGCTGATGGCCACCGGGTACAACCTCAAAATCGGCCAGTATATCCTGATTTGCATGTTGCTGACCCTGACCCCCACGGTGGTGATGAGCCAGTACCTTGGCGTGCCGTTCATCCTGTCCTTGGCCCAGGGGGTGATCCTGGGCGTGGGGTTGCCGCATTTTCTGGTCGGAACGCTGGGCGCCCGTCGGGTCAAAGCCTTTATCGCCCAATTTCCTGAAGCCATTGACCTGATGGTCCGGGGCCTGCGATCCGGGCTGCCGATCACCGAATCCTTTTCGGTGGTGGCCAGTGAAATGCCGCCGCCGATCGGTCCGGAATTCAAACAGGTGATCCATGAGGTCTCGATCGGCGGCTCCTTGGAAGACGCGCTGTGGGCGGCGGCAAGGCGGATCGACGCCCCCGAGTTCAAGTTCCTGGTGATTGCCCTGTCGATCCAACGTGAAACCGGCGGGAACTTGACCGAAACCCTCAGCAACCTGGCCGATCTGCTGCGTCATCGGCGGCAGCTAAAAATGAAGATCAAGGCAATGTCGGCGGAGGCCAAGGCGTCGGCCTATATCATCGGCATCTTGCCCTTTGCGATGTTCGGGTTGATCTGGGTGGTCAACAGCAGCTATCTGGCGTCGCTGTTTTCCGACCCGCGCGGCTGGATCATGCTGGGTGGGGCGCTGTCGATGATTCTTCTCGGCACCTTCGTCATGTTCAAGATGGTGAGGTTCGAAATATGACCTTCGACCTGCAAAATTTTCCTTGGCCCTTCGGTCTCGCGCTGCTGGACCTGGTCGCGATCAGCGCCGCCATTACGACCATCTCCGTGGTGATCTTGGTGTGGTACAGCCTGGTGGAGCGCGACCCGCTGGCCGGACGGCTGCGCGGCCTGCTGCGGCAGCGCGCCGTGATGAAAGCCGGACTGTTGACCCGTCCGGCCCGCAAGCCGGTGATCGACCGTAAAAGCATCATGCATTTGGTGGTGTCGCGCTTTAAGCTGTTGCGCAGCAAGAATCGCGGCCTGTTGAATCGCAAATTGGCGCGGGCCGGCTGGCGCGGGCGTGATGCGGTGGTCACCTACCTGTTCGCCAAACTGGCGCTGCCGCTGCTGGCCGGTTTGTTCTTTGCTTTCTTCGTTTATGCGATCCTGCCCGACAGCCTGCCGCCGGTGGTCAAGATCACCATCCTGCTTGCAACCTGCCTGCTGGCGCTTTTCTTGCCCGATATCTGGATCAGCAATGTGGCGCAGCGCCGCCAGGAAGTCATTCGCAAGGCCCTGCCCGACGCCTTTGATCTGCTGGTAATTTGCGCCGAAGCGGGGTTGAGCCTGGACGCCAGCCTGGACCGGGTCGCCAAAGAAATGGGCACAACCTGCGTGGCGCTGGCCGATGAACTGGGGCTGACCGCGGTGGAGTTGAGCTTTCTTC
>TARA_R110002072_G_scaffold97295_5_pt1 | contig 14243 bp, 13 predicted proteins | sample TARA_R110002072 | Tara Oceans TARA_R110002072 (sample SAMEA4397118) | marine metagenome | biome: Polar Biome; feature: [SRF] surface water layer (ENVO:00010504); material: water (ENVO:00002006), including particulate matter (ENVO:01000060) such as... | depth 5 m | reverse complement strand
TGATAATGAATTTGCCATTTTACAATCTTCTCATATTGGGAATGTTAATGATTTGGTAAACGCAATCAATAATAGAGAACCAAGAGTAACTGAAGATTTTTCTTACGATATAAATTTCCCAAAACAAGCAATTACGCATCATTTAGCTAAAATTGAAGCGTATAAAAGGATTAAAGGTTTTGGAAAATTATCGGTTCAATATGATTTACAAATTAATAGACGACAAGAGTTTGATTTAAGAAGAGGAGATTTAAGAAATACACCTGTAATCGACTTAAGATTATTTACAAACTCACTGCAGACTGATTTAGAAATAGATTATTCTGATGAACTAAAACTAAACACAGGTATTTTAGTTCGTTATCAACAAAATGATGCAATTTCAGGAACTGGTACAAGTCCTTTAATTCCTGATTTTGATAAATATGAAGCTGGTGCTTTTGCAACAGCTAATTATAAATTAAATTTTGATACCGAATTTAATGCAGGTTTTAGATATGATTTTTCTAGAATTGATGCTAGAAAAAACTACAACCTAAATGATTGGCAAGAAACCTATAATTATGATGAGTTGTTTCCTGAATTTGAAACAGGCGTTATCAATGGAACCAGAATTTTTACAAAACCAAAATTTACGTTTCATAACTTTTCTGCTAGTTTAGGTTTTAGCAAATCTTTTGAAAATGACATTTCGTTATTTATCAATTACGGTTTAGCTTCTAGAATGCCAAATCCATCAGAATTATTTAGTGATGGTTTGCATCATTCTGCTGCTCGAATAGAAACTGGTTTACTAACCATCAACAAAGAAATCGCTCATAATTTTATTGTTTCTTTAGAAAGAAATAATGAGGATTTTGGCTTTGTAATTAGTCCATATTACAAATATATTGATGGTTTTATTCAGTTGATTCCTTTAGGAATTACTACAACTATTAGAGGTGCATTTCCTGTTTGGGAACACAACCAAATAGATGCAAGAATTTTTGGAATTGATGTTGATGTAAACAAAAAAATTAGTGAAAGGTTTAATTATAAAGGAAATGTAAGTTTATTAAAAGGCGATAATTTGTCTGATGATATTGCGTTAATTCACATGCCATCAACAAGTTTTACAAATTCAATTTCTTATACAAACAAAGAATTAAATCAATTAACGATTCGTTTACAAAATAGAAAAGTTTTACAACAAAATCAATTTCCAGATTATAATTTTAACACATTTAATGCCATACAACAACAAGATGTTTTTGTAGACATTAGTTCAACACCTCCTGCATATTCATTATTTAATATTCAAACATCTGCAGTTTTTAAAGCTTTTGAAAAAGGAAGCTTAAAATTAGAATTTAATGTAGATAATTTGTTTGATGTTTCTTACAGAGAAAACTTAAACAGATTACGATATTTTGCTGATGAATTAGGAAGAAATTTCAATTTAAAAATTAAAATAAATTATTAAAACACAAATTATGAAAACATTAAACATAACAAATACAATCAAATTAGTTGCTATTTTATTCATATCAAGCTTTGCTCTTTCTAGTTGTTCAGATGATCATGATGATGAGTATGACCATGGTACTGAAGAAGAATTAATTACAACAGTAACATACACTTTAACTAGTGGTAATGATGTTGTAAACCTAATATTTACAGATTTAACTGGTGGTAGTTTAGATGATGCAACCTATGAAGTTTCTGGTTCTTTAAGTGCAAACACAACGTATACTGGAGTTCTTAAGTTAGAAAATGCAACTGAATCGCCTGCAGAAAATATTACTTTAGAAGTAAAAGCAGAAGGAGATGAACATGAATTTTTCTTTGCATCTAGCATTGCTGATTTAACTATTGAAAAAACAGATACAGATGTAAATGGAAATCCGATTGGAATTGAAACTTCTGTTAGTACTGGAAATGCAGGAACTGGAACATTAACAATTGTTTTAAAACATGAACCTACAAAACCAAATGATGGAACTTCTGCAAATGCAGGAGGAAGCACAGATGCAGAAGTAACTTTTGATATTTCTGTTCAATAATATAGAAACATTTAATTAGAAAGCAGCTAATCTATTAGCTGCTTTTTTTTTACGATGATATTTCGTTTATTCTCATTAAATTTAACCTGTTTTTAAAATTATTTTATGTCTGAACAAATCTTATTAAATGAAATTATTATTGGTTACAGAAACTTGATTGAAGAACGTTATCAATATAAAATTTTAAAAGAAAAATATGATTTTCCACAGACTATTAATGAAGAAGTTGTAAAAGATATTAAAACGTATTTTTTAACGTATGTGTATCCTGATGTAGAAAAAAGAGCAGAATTAAATGAAGCTTTTAGCACTTTAGATGATTTTATAAAGCATCCAGAAAAGTTATTAAATTTAGTTTTACCATGCTTAAAATTAATTTTTACGCATGGTAAACATCTACCAAAAATTTTTAATGCTGGTTTAAAAGCGATGAAATCTTTTAGAGGAGCCACAAAATTTGAAAATGCAATCGTAGAAAAAGCTATTGAAGAAAATAATGAACCTCCTTTTACATCTCAAAAAATTAATAAACTCATTCAGCTTTTATCTTATAAAGAATTGGAAGAGTTTATGAAAAATACAGAAACTTTCTTCAATATTATTCATGATAAAGAGTTGGTCGAAAAAATTAAAGAAATTATTAGTTTTTTAATATCAAAAATGAAAAACAAACCCAAAATATTTTCTCAAAAAGAAATTTCAGGGTTGAGTTTAGCATTGGAAACTATTTCTAAAGGAGAACAAATGCTCAATAAATTAACGTTAAAAGATCAAGAAATTTTGATAGGATTTGTGCTACAAATAGAAAAAGATTATTTGCAAACAATTTTCTCAAAATAAATTATTGTACATATTTTGTTTTTTTGATAGTACTTAACGTAATAAATGCACCCAAAAAGAAAACACCCAAAGCCAAAACACTTGTTTGAATTGTAAAAAAAGAAGTTAGCAAACCAAAAGCAACCATCCCAACAACCAAAGCAATTTTCTCTGTAACATCAAAAAAGCTGAAATAAGAAGCTGTATCTTCAGTTTGTGGTAATAATTTAGAATAGGTAGATCTTGCTAAAGATTGAATTGCACCCATAACCAAACCAATTAAGCCTCCTAAAACGTAGAAGTAAATATCAATATTTGGTGTATCTTTTGTTAAGTTAAAACCAATAAAACAAACTAAACCCCAAATTGCAATCGTTATTTTTAAAGTTTTTATGTTCCCAATTTTATTAGATAATCTAGAAAAAAGAAAAGCTCCTAAAATCCCTACAAACTGAACTAATAAAATAGTCCCAATTAGATTTGCAGTTTCTAAACCTAAAATAGTTCCGAAAATACCAGCCATTAAAATAATAGTCTGCACTCCAATACTCAGTAAAAAAAATGCAATTAAAAAGGTTTTTAATTCACTATACTCAAATAATTCTCTAGCTACTTTTTTAAATTCTTTGATTCCTTTTAAAAAATAATTATCTTTTGGTAAGGTAATTTTTTCTGTATTTGGTAATTTTTTATAGGTAATTTGAGCAAAACCCAACCACCATAAACCTACTAAGACAAAAGAGATTTGCGAACCAAATTGCTTATCATACAAACCAAAAACCTCGGTTTCTATCAAAATTAAACAAATTAATAACAACAAAATAGAACCAGAATATCCTAACATAAAGCCTTTTGCACTAACTTTATCTTGCTGCTCAGGATGTGCAACTTCTGGCAAATATGCATTGTAAAAAACAATACTTCCCCAAAAGCCAATACTTGCTAAAATGGTAAATACAATACCAACCCACAAGGTTTCTTTGCCTGTAAAAAAGTACAAACACATTACTGAAATAGACCCCAGTAAACAAAATCCTTTTAAAAATTTCTTTTTATTCCCTGCATAATCTGCAATTCCAGATAACATTGGAGACATTAAAGCAACTACTAAAAAAGAAAATGCCAAAGCATAATTATATAACGAAGTGGAATTCCAAAGCATTCCTAAAAATTCTATTTTTCCATCAGCATTTGCAAAACCTTCTGATGCTGTTAAACCAGCATAATATATAGGAAATACAGCAGTACTAATTACTAAAGAATATACAGAATTTGCCCAATCGTAAAAGGCCCAAGCGTTTATCAATTTTTTATCTCCTATTTTTAACATAGATTATCATTTAGTTTATAAGATTCTGATTTTCATCAGAATTAGTTCAACATTTCTATTTCAAATTCGTTGTTATACATCTTTTTGAAAAAGTGTTTCACTAAAAAAGCCGTTCAAAAAAATTGAACGGCTAAATATATGAAATCTAAATGTTTTTAAATTATTTCATTTGTGTATTTCCTGTATTATTAAATTTAGCAGCATATTTCTTTGCAGTTGGTAAATAATTTCTCAAATCTTGAATTCTAGATTCGTTTGTTGGGTGTGTACTTAGAATTGCTGGCTGAGAACTTCCTCCAGATTTTTCGTTCATTCTTACCCAAACTTCAGCAGCTTCTCTTCCATCATAACCAGCCATAATCATAAAAACCAACCCTAATCTGTCTGCTTCTTGCTCATGAACTCTACTAAATTTTAACATCCCTAAACCAGAACCAACTCCAAAAGCTGTATTCCAAATTTGTTGCGTTTGAGAACTTTCTCCAGAAGTTCCTAAAGCCACTGCTAAACCACCAATTTGTTGCAATTGTCCTTGAGACATTCTTTCTTGACCATGCTTTGCAAAAGCGTGAGCAACTTCATGACCCATAACTGCTGCTACTCCATTTTCGTTATCACAAATTGGCATAATTCCAGTATAAAAAACAACTTTTCCTCCTGGCATACACCAAGCGTTTACAGTTTCGTCTTGAATTAAGTTAAACTCCCATCTATATTGATTTGCATCTTCTGCCATTCCATTTGCTCTCATAAAACGATCTACAGCAGCAGAAATATTTTGACCAACGCTTTTAACTTGGTTCGTCATTTCTCTATTTGTCGAAAGTTTATTTTCTTCTAAAAAACCTTTGTATTGAGCAAAACTTGCAGGTAAAACTTCAGAATCACTAACAAAATTTACACGTTTTCTTCCAGTAATTGGTACAGTACTACATTCAGCAAATAGAAATACTACCAATAATAAAGTTGTTATTTTTTTCATTTTTAAATATCTTTTGATTTTCGGTAGCAATTTATTGATTATTTAATTAATATTTGTGCTTTATTAGTTCTTAAAGTAACTTTAATAGATATTATGCAGTCTTTCTTCGATAAAGAAAAATTAACGTCAAGTTTAAAAATTCCAAAAGCAATTCAGTGGTTTTTTAAAACCATTAATATTTTTTCTGATAGCATTAGTTTATATTTTGCATCAAAATTATTTACAACTCCTATCAATTTTAAAATACCTAAAAGAGAATTAGCTATGGACGAAGCTGCACAGAAAAAAACACTGCATGTTTCATCGATTCAAAAAGATATTCATATTTTATCTTATGGCTATTCAGATAAAAAAGTTTTGTTAACTCATGGTTGGGCAGGAAGACGAACTCAATTATATATGATTGCTAATTTGTTATTAGAAAAAGGGTTTATGGTCATTGCATTTGATGCACCTTCACATGGAAAATCAACAGGAAAAACCACTAATTTGCTAGAATATATTGCAAGCATCAAAGCCATAAACAAAGAATTTGGTCCTTTTGAAGCTGCTGTCGGTCATTCTTTTGGAGCTATGGCAATTATGAATACACAGGCTGAAACAGCAATTTTTAAACGTTTAATAACTGTTGGCTCTGGAGATACAATGGAAGATATTTTAATTAATTTTGCAAATAATTTAGGCTTAAATGCCAATTTTGGTCATCAACTTAAAAAATATTTTGAGAAGAAATGGAACATCCAACTAATTGATTATGATACAAATGAAGTTGCTAAAAAAGTAAAGATTCCTGTTTTGGTAATTCATGATGTTTTAGATGGCGATGTTGCTGTAAGTTGTGCTGTAAATATTCGTCTAAATTTAAAGAAAGGAACTTTGTTGCTTACAGAAGGATTAGGACACACAAAAATTCTTAGAGATAAGGAAACAGCAAACAGAATTGTAAATTTTATAAAACAAAACAAATGAAAAAATTAGCAGGTATATGTATTTTAGTATTGATGATAAGTTGTGTTGGAACTGCACAAAACTCATCGAAAGAAACAAAGACCTATAAAGTAGAAAAAACAAATGCAGAATGGAAAGAGCAATTATCGCCAATTGCCTATAATGTTTTACGTGAGGCTGGCACAGAAAAACCTTTTTCAAGTCCTTTAAATGACATTAAAAAAGCAGGAACTTTTGTTTGTGCAGCTTGTAAAACTCCATTGTATAAAACTGAACATAAATTCGATTCAGGAACAGGTTGGCCTTCTTTTGATAGAGCAGTAAACGGTAATGTAGAATTAGATGTAGATTACAAAATTGGGTATGCAAGAACCGAATTAAAATGCAATACTTGTGGTGGTCATTTAGGGCATTCTTTTGATGATGGCCCATCAGAAACCACAGGAAAACGTCATTGTATAAATGGAGCTGCTTTAGAATTTATAGCTGCTAAATAAGGATGTAAAACTCTTAAAATATTTTAAATACCTTCAAATTAATTTTTGATGGTATTTATTTTTAATTAAAAAATCTATTTTTTTTTAAGAATTTTTCAATTATTAACTATGCTCGAAAAGTAAAATTCTTACCAATACAACTACATTAATCTTACTATTTCAAATCTAAAAAAAACACTAAACTACTTATTTTCAATAGTTTATTTTAATATTTAAAAATTAATTTATCGTTGATAAATATTTATTTTTTTTCACGAAAAAAAAGGAATTAATTTTTTTCATAAAAAATATAATTTTATTGTGACTTTTATATAAACAAGTGTGTCTAAAATTAAAGACAAGCTACCCTAATAAAAAAGCTTACTTATTTATTACTACAAAAAAGTGTTTAGAAAAAGACGAATTAAAGAAAGACAAATCACAAAAATGATAACAAAAGCAATCGTAAAGTAAATTAATATGCATAAATTTGCCCCTTATTTTAGATTAAAATTTAAATTTCACAACTAACCCCCATTAGTAGATTGAAAAAATTACTTCTTATATACATATTTGTATATCAATGTTTTGCTTTTTCTCAGCAAACAACAAAAAAATATTCTGTTTTAAAATCTACAATTACTTCTGTAGGTTCTGCAACAATTTACGCAACTAACAATAATTATAGTGTACAACAAAGTATTGGTCAATCTGGTATTATTGGTACAAAGAAAACGGAAAAAGTTTCTGTACAACAAGGTTTTTTAACAAGTACATTATTCTTTAAGGTAGATAATAGTTCTGAAAATACATTTAAAGAAACTTTAGATTTTGTTATTTCTCCAAACCCTTTTATCGATTATATAAAAATAGATTTTGCTAAAAAAACTACTTATGATGTTTACATCAGAATTTTTGATGTAAATGGTAAAGTTTTTAACTCAGAGAAACATCAACCTACAGATCAAATTATTATCCCAATGAATAGATTTAGTATTGGAACTTATCTAATACAAATTAAAAGTGGAGAAAATTCATCAACTAAAAAAATACTGAAAGTACAATAAACAGCATGTTTAAAAATAAAACTACATATAGCTTTATCTTATTTCTTACAGCCTTTATTTCTGTAGGAAATGCGCAGCAGGTTTATATAGAAGCAGGTGTAGAAAATGCTTATTTTAAAAATTATGTAAATAATTTAGGTGGCAATACTTTAGATTTAAATTATGCAAAATCTGAAGATTTGTTTTTAGAAAGTGGCCTTAGAGCCAACTTTTTTACAGACAGGTTTCAAGGAGAAGTTGGTGCAAGCTATAATAAATACATTATAAATACTGGTTTTTATGTTGGTAATAATCCACAAAGCATTCCTTTAAGGTACAATTTAACGTATATAGGTGTAAAAACTGGGCTCAATTTTGCGGTTTTAAACGATGCTTTTTTCAAAATAAAAGTACATGCAAATATCTCTTTTGATTATTTAACCAAAGCAACTAGCGCATATCAAAACGTAGTAAACGATTTAATTACAGATAACACCTATGATAGAACTTTACTGCGTTATCACAGAGGTTTAAGTGCAGAATATTTTATATCAGATAATTTATCAACTTACATAAAATATAATATTGCAGATAGTTTTATAGAAAAAAATCAAGATAGTAATATAGGAGAACAATATTCATTGCATACAAATGCTTTTTCTTTTGGGTTACTTTTTAGTATTAATGGTTCTAATAATAGATGTTATGGGTCATTTTAAAATAAATACTAAAATGCATTTTGCAAGAAAAATATGGCTAGTCTTATTTTTGTTTGGGTCAACTATTATTTGTGCTCAAACACCAGGTTTTAATTATCAAGCATTAATACTTAATAATGTAGAAGTGCAAATTCCTGGAACTAATGCTGTGCAAAATCAAGTGCCTTTAAGTTCAGAAGATGTTACGCTGCGTTTTACAATAACGAATGATGCAGGAATAGAATATACTGAAGAACATTTAATTACTACTGATGAAAATGGAATGGTTTCTCTTATTGTTGGTGAAGGAACACCAATAGATTATACTTTTAATAACATTATTTGGGATGGAAATCTTAAATATTTAAATGTTGAATTAGATATACATAGTAATGATGAAGGTTTAGTTTTTCTGGACTCTCAAAAAATATTATACATTCCACACCCTAATCAAGAATATAGTGTTGTAAGAATTATACAATCTTTTAACGATTTAGTACCTCCTTATAAAACTGGTGAATTAATTTGGTTAACAAATTATGGCCCAAATGCTCACCCAACTTTAATGATTTGGAATGGTACCAATTGGCTGCCTGTAAACGATGATTTTGATCCAACAAATGAATTTGGGCTTATTACTGTTGATAATGACGTTGCAAAAAAGAACAAGTTTACAAACCCAAAAGATGGTGATCAAGTTTGGAATAAAGCTTGTGAATGTATTCAGGTTTATAACGATGGTAATTGGGTTTCTATAACAACATTAGCTTTAAACGGACTTACAAAAGTTGGAAGTACTTTAAAATTAGGTGGCAATTTAATAGAACCAACTACTATTACAACAACAGCAACCAATACAATTGCTTTTAAAGGATTAAAAGAAAGCACAAACAATGAAGATCAAATTGTAGTTGCAGATAAAAATACAGGCGTTTTAAAACAAAGATCACTTTCTTCTATAACACAAAAAAAAGAAATAATTATAACAGCTACAGATGGTCAGTTAGTATTTACAACACCTTTAAATATTACAAGTAAAGATAAAATAGATGTTTATAGAAATGGCGTTCGTATCAATTTTACAACTGTAAATAATACAAGCATAAAATTAGAACCAGAAGCCATTTGCTATAAAGATGACAAAATTAGAATAGTTCAATTATATTAAAAATAACAATAAATAAACATTAAAAGTAAACAATTACAACAAAAACAATTACAAATTTTAACAATGAAAACAATGAATACAATTACAAGTAAATTTAAAATTGCATTAGTAGCAGTAGGATTATTAACTATTGGATCAATGAGTGCACAAAGAACAGATACATCAACAAATGCAGCAACAGACTTTACTAAACAAACAAATACTGTATTAGGTGAAGATGGTGGATCTGTAAAAGTTATTGATAACAAGGGTACTATTAAATACTTACAAGCTAGTAATGGTATTACAACATTTACAGATACAGCTCCTAATGGTGGTGTAATTACAACTTGGCAATTAGGTGGTACTTTAACTGATGACACTTATATAGATGCTACAGGACAAGTATTTGCTATATCTGGAATTAAAGCTATAGATGCTACAACAAATCCTGTTACTGATATTTCAGCTACTGCATATGATTCTACTGGTTTCACTTTATTATTAAGAGACGAAGCTACAGGTGAATTTAAAAAAATGCTAATTACAGATTTAGTAAGTGGTATAAGAAAAGTTCATACTCAAGGAGCAAATGCAGCTGCAGATGTTGCAATAACTGTTTCAGGATTACCTGCTTTAACAGCTGGAACTACAGAAGCAAAATTATTTGTATACAGAAATGGTGCAAAATTAAGATCAGGTGTAGATTTCGTTGCTACAGCTGATACAGTAACTATTCAATATGATGCAGCAGAAATGCCAATGTATGCTGGAGATATTGTTGAAGTACAATATATTAAATAATTTCAAACTCAAGTTTCTTGTTTAAATATTTAAAGAGTTGATTATTAAAAAATAGTCAACTCTTTAAAACAAGTAACATTAAAATAAATTAAGTTTATATTAAAAGTGTAGCTTTCTAGTATATGTTTTTTAAAACAATCATTAAGTTTCTAATATTTTTATTTTGTGCAATTTGCATACAAAAAAGTTTTGCTCAAGAAGTTAGAGTTATTAACAATAAAGGAACTATCAACACATTAGTTAAAAATAAATACACAACATCTAACATTGAACCTATTGATCCTTTAGAAGGTGATATTTGGTTTGACAATACAGACTCAATAAATATAATAACTAAAATTTATGATAAAACTAGCACAAGTTGGCTTAAAATCAATCTAAAAAAATTACAAGATGATGATGCAGATACGAGTATATCTGTAGAAAAAATTACTGATGAAGACATTATTCGTTTTCAAACTTTAGGCACAGAGAGAATGCTTATAAATTCACTTGGAAACGTTGCTATTGGCAACTCTAATCCTTATGCTCAGGCTATTTTAGATTTAACGAACACTCAAAAATTTGGGTTTTTACTACCAACAGAATTAAAACCCATAGATATTTTAACACCAACAGATGGCATGCTAATGTATTCTTCTCAAAATAAAAACGCTTATTTAAGAGCAGGAAATGCCTGGAAACCAATTACATTTAATAGTGTTACCAATGAATTAATTTTTGAGGGAACTGGAGCTGATAGTAATTTTTATTATGTTTCATTAATTATAAATAATGACTGGAAAGTTATAAAATATAATAAAGCAGATGTTAATGTAGAATTAGAAGCTACTATTTCGAATAATGCAGGTCAAACTTCGCAACCAACTACTTTAACTGAATGTCAAGCTTTAACTTATAACTAAATCTATATCATTATGAAAAAAGTTATATGTACAATTATTATTTTACTTTCTGTTGTATATAGTTATTCTCAAACTTATACAGTAGATAATGGCACATTAGTGTGCACAGGTACTGGTATTACAAGTGATGGTATTTATGATGCACTAATTTCTAACGGAATTGGATCTGGCCATTTTAGAGAAACACTTGCAGGAAATAAGAAAACATATGTTTTTAACGCTCCAATTAGAATAGGAAACGATGCAAATAGTGGGTCAAGTTCAGTTTGGAATTGTTCTAATCAACATATTAAAATAAATGCTGCTAGTTTTCAAATATATGGAAGTGTTCTACAAGGAAATATCACTGGTGGTCAAAGTGCAGATGGTGGAAGTTTCTCAGTAGTAGGTACTGCAAACGACTCTTTTAGATTATTTAGCAATGGAATTTTTAGAGTTTATGGAAGTGCCTTATATGCTCAAAATAGAATAAGGGTTGATAATAATTGTGAATTTAAAACAATAGATTGCGACTTTCAGCCAGAAGATGGGGTTAGTTTAAGTGATGGTTGGGCTTCTAGTAATTCTACTATTTCTTATGATAGAACTAGAGTTCATCATACTACAGCAGTTGGTGTTAAATTATATGCAGCTAATAACACCAATACATTTTCTTTAAATGCAACAAAAGTAGAAGGCTGTAAATACGCGTTTCAACTTGGTAATGGGAATAATTTAACACCTATTTTAAAAGATGTAGAAATAAATAGTTGCGAATTTCATATTGTACCAAACCAAGGAAATGCAAATATTGTTTTTGTAAATCCAGATTTTACTACGCTAAGAGCAAATAGTGCAGATGCAAATGACATTACAACAATTGCTTTTAGATATACTGCTAAAGTATTAGATGCTGCAAACTTACCCATTGAAAACGCAAGTTGTTATTACATAGATGGTAGTTCTAATATTGTTTTAAACAATACATTTACAGATGCTGCTGGCAATATAACAGGTTTAGTTAATTATGATGGAGAAACATGCTTACAAAATTCTACGTATGCAGGAAACACAAAAACAGATAGACAAAACCACACTAAGTCTTTTGCTAGCTATTTACACAATCTAAAATCAGAACCATTTGTAGTTAATAAAGATATTTCAGAAAATATTATTTTGTCTAATGATATACTTATTACAGAGCCCTCAAAAGCAATTACAAATGCATATACAGAAATAGAAACAACTGCAAAATTTTATGATCGTGCAAAAGCATTTCTAGTAGATAATTACAAGGGAGAAACAGCAACTATAATTACAAAAAATGATAATACAATTGATGCAAAAGGCCATAATGTTATTATTGACGCTACAGCTGCAACTGCTTTTGCATTTGATGGATCTACAATTACTATTAAAGCAAACGTTTATACTGGTAATATTATAACATCTACTTCAGCAACAATTACAACTAAAAACGGGGCATTATTAGAAGGTGGATATTCTGATAGTTCAGGAATTAATAAATTTGTTCATTTAGATTGGAATGATAACACACAGTTGGAGGTTTCTTTCGTAAATAATGATGATGATAGTTTAATAACATCAACTGGTGCATCACCAACAACTAAAGTATATAAAGGCTTTTTTTTATTACCAACTCCTGCACCAACTAATGGTGTTAGTGTAGAAATATCCTTTTCAACTGCTGGTGGGTCTCCTCTCTATGAATCATTAATTCCATTAAAAGATTTAAGTTTTATAAATTTAAAAGTATTATTAGATAACAGAGGTACAGAAGAAAATCAATTAGAAATGCTATATCTCTACAAAAAACTTTTAGTTAAAACAGAAGCCATAAAAAACTCATTAAGCATTACAAATAATACAAATGTTTCTTTAACTGAAACTATTACAAATACAAATTCTGCAGCTAGTGCTACTTTAGAAAATCAAGAAGCATTAATACGTCTTTTAAAAAGATTATTAAGTAAAATTACTGCCAATAGAGAATCCCTAAAAAATTAATAAATTTATTAGAGTATCTAATTCTCTATAATGACTATTTTTTTAAAAAATCCAGTTAATTATTTTATATTTATGCATTCTAAATATAAAATGTTGTTGAATGGATAAAATTGAAATTGCTGATTTACTTGAAGTAAAGCATCAAGAATTATTTTCATGGATAGAAAATCAACCCATAGAAAACTGGGAAAAAGGTCCAAAAGACAAATGGACTGAAGGACAACATATTTTACATTTGGTAAACAGCTTGCAATTATTAAACAACGCTTTAAGCTATCCAAGATTCTTTCTAAAATATAAATTTGGTTTAGCAAACAGACCTTCTAGAGATTATAAAACTGTCGCAAAAAAGTATGAAGATAAATTGGAAGAAAACCAATCTAGAGTCACAAAATTTAATCAAAACTTAAAAATACCGACTTTAAAAGAAAGAGAGCGTTTGCTAACAAAATTCCAAATTCAGCAGAAAAAACTACAATATAAAACCAAAAAAATAAGCGACAAAAACTTAGATACATTAGTTATTCCTCATCCCTTAATGGGTAAAATGACAATTAGAGAAATTATAATGTGGACAGCTCATCACACAGAACATCATACAGAAACCTTAAAATTGTTGTATTAATTGAATAAAATAATTCGCCAACCTTATTTGTTTTTCTTTGGATTATCAATTATAACTTTCATTACAGTTTTTATTTTTGGTGATAAAAATTTAGAAATTTCAATCTACGACACATATTTTGTATTTCCATATAAATCTTTTTGTCAATTTTCTGCAGTTTTTTATTTGATGATAGCTCTAAACTATTTTGCTCTAAATTGGATTGAAAAACACCCCATTAAATGGTTAACCATTACACATTTACTTTTACAAATATTATCTCTACTCCTATTAATTACAAAAGATAGTTGGAATTGGATTGGCGATAATTCTTTAGCCAATTATATTCCAAATAACAATGCTAATTTTTTGATATTCTTATCATTTTTCATTTTTATAATATCCATTTTTGTTCACTTGGTAAACTTTTTTACG
>TARA_R110002072_G_scaffold41779_4_pt1 | contig 14260 bp, 15 predicted proteins | sample TARA_R110002072 | Tara Oceans TARA_R110002072 (sample SAMEA4397118) | marine metagenome | biome: Polar Biome; feature: [SRF] surface water layer (ENVO:00010504); material: water (ENVO:00002006), including particulate matter (ENVO:01000060) such as... | depth 5 m | reverse complement strand
GTCAAACAACGCCGCATTGTTGATCAGGATGTCGATCCCACCCAATTCGGCAACCACTGCGCAGACACAGGCATCAATCGACGTCTGATCTGTGACATCAAGCTGTTGTGCCGTGGCACCCGGCCCCAAATCGGCAGCAGCATTTTGCGCCGCTGCCAGATCAATGTCCGCCAGCACAACCCGCGCGCCTTCTTGTAGATACCGGGCGGCGAATGCCAACCCGATCCCGCGCGCGGCACCGGTAATCAGTGCTGTTTTGCCATCTAACCGTTTCACGCAATACGCTGATCGTTGGCGTCAAACCGGTGCATTTTGTCCATGTCTGGCGAGAGGTAAATCGTGTCGTTGTGGCGCACGTCCAGATCACCACTGATCCGCACGGTGACCATTTCGGCCAACCCGGTATCATGCACGTGGATAAACGTATCTGACCCCAGATGCTCTGCCACGCCAACACGGCCTTCCCACAGGCCTTCGGTCTTGGACACCAACATATGTTCAGGGCGCACCCCAATGGTCGTCGCATCATACTTTTCCGCTTCCGATCCGCCGAACAGGTTCATGTTCGGCGATCCGATAAAGCCCGCCACAAAGGTGTTCTGCGGACGGTGGTACAGTTCCAGTGGGCTGCCGACCTGTTCGATGTTACCGGCCTGCAGCACGACAATCTTGTCGGCCATGGTCATTGCTTCGACCTGATCGTGGGTCACATAGATCATCGTGGTTGCCAATTCGTTGTGCAACTCGCTGATCTCCAGGCGCATGTTGACGCGCAAGGAGGCGTCAAGGTTCGACAGTGGTTCGTCGAACAAAAACGCCGCGGGTTCACGCACAATTGCCCGGCCAATCGCCACACGCTGGCGCTGACCACCGGACAATTGACCGGGGCGACGGTCGATATAATCCGCAAGGTTCAGGATCGACGCGGCGTTGTTCACCTTGGCGTCAATCTGATCTTGGGGCATGCCCGCCATCTTGAGCGGAAACGCGATGTTTTTGCGGACCGACATATGCGGATAAAGTGCATAGGACTGAAACACCATCGCCAGACCACGCTTGGCCGGTGGCACTTCGGTGGCTTCGCGGCCATCAATGGTGATGTTGCCGCTGGTCACGTCCTCAAGCCCCGCAATAAGCCGCAGCAGTGTGGATTTTCCGCACCCTGACGGCCCGACAAAAACCACGAACTCACCATCGTTAATCTCAAGATCCAGTGGCGGAATGACTTGTACATCGCCAAAGCTTTTGGTGACTTGGTTGAGTGTAATGTTACCCATTATTTTACCGCTCCGAATGTGAGGCCACGAACAAGTTGTTTCTGAGAGAACCAGCCCATGATGAGAATTGGTGCAATGGCCATGGTGCTGGCAGCACTTAGTTTGGCGTAAAACAAACCCTCCGGGCTTGAATAGCTGGCAATGAACGCAGTCAATGGGGCCGCTTTGGCCGCCGTTAGGTTCAATGTCCAAAACGCTTCGTTCCAGGCAAGAATGATGTTGAGCAAGACCGTGGACGCAATGCCCGGAATGGCCATTGGGGTCAGCACATAGATGATTTCCGAACGCAATGTCGCGCCGTCCATCCGTGCTGCTTCCAAAATTTCGCCGGGGATTTCCTTGAAGTAGGTATAGAGCATCCAGACAATGATCGGCAGATTGATCAGCGCCAGAACCACAACCAGACCCCAGCGATTATCAAGCAATCCAAGATCGCGGAAGATCAGGTAGATCGGGACCAACACCCCAACCGATGGCAACATCTTGGTCGACAACATCCACATCAACACGTCCTTGGTGCGCTTGCCCGGCACAAAGGCCATCGACCACGCCGCCGGGATCGCAACGATCAGTCCCAACAAGGTTGAACCAACCGACAAGAACACCGAGTTATAGAAGTGCAGGAAATAATTCGAGCGTTCCAACACGACATTGTAATTATCCGTGGTCCAGCTGAACCAAAAGAGCGAGGGCGGATCGGCAATCGCCTCGGCCTCAGTCTTGAAACTGGTGATGATCGTCCACAGGATCGGAAAGAAAATCAGCAGGCCAATTGTCCATGCCGCCGTCGTGGCAATGATTTTATGTCTTTGTGAAACAGCGCGTGCCATTATACGTCCTCCGCTTAAGCGTCCAGGTTCTTGCCGATCATCCGCATCAGGAAGATCGCAACAATGTTGGCAAGTATGATGGCAACAACACCACCGGCGGAGCCTTCACCCACGTCATAGTTCAGCAGGCTTTCTGCATAGATGAGGTAGGTAAGGTTGGTCGATGCCGTGCCTGGACCGCCATTGGTGGTCACAAGGATTTCGGCAAAGATAGAGAGCAGGAAGATCGTCTGGATCAAGATCACCACAGTGATCGCCCGGCTCATGTGCGGCAGCGTGATGTACCAAAAACGGCTGAGCGCGCTCGCCCCGTCCATCTCTGCGGCTTCCATCTGTTCACTGTCCAGCGATTGGATCGCGGTCAGCAAGATCAGCGTTGCAAACGGCAACCACTGCCAACTGACAATCCCGATGATTGAGACAAGCGGTGCCTGACTGAGAAAATCATACGGCGTCATGCCAAGCGCCTTGGCCCCGTAAGCAAACAGGCCATTGACCGGGTTCATAAACATGTTCTTCCAGACCAACGCAGAAACGGTTGGCATGACAAAGAAGGGTGCAATGACCAAGATACGGACAATGCCCTGTCCCCATATCGGCTGATCCAACAGGATCGCCAACAAGATGCCCAGCACCACTGTGATGATCAACACACCCAGCACCAACACCAACGTATTGATCAACGCATCCTGAAACGCCGGGTTGCTGAGGAATTTCTCATAGTTGCGAAAGCCGACCCAGCCCTGACGCTCTGGTGTTAACAGGCGGTAACGGCGGAACGAGTAATACAGCGTCATACTCAAAGGAATGAGCATCCATGCAAGCAGGAGCACTGTTGCAGGCGCGATCATTATCTTTGCGGCGGATCTGGAATGCTGTGTCGACATGGAAAGATACCTCCCTTGGCACGTCAAACAAGACGTATGGATCAATCATCATCTAAAACGGCTATCCCGCGCGCAAACTGAGGGGGGATAGAAGTGCCCCAAGGCGTTGCATGAAAGCCTTGGGGTGAGATCGTACGCTGCTACTTATTTGTAGCCGGCGTCTTCCATTTCATCTGTCGTGATCTGCTGAGCATTTGCCAGCGCGTCTTCGATAGATGTAGTGCCTGCAAGGGCGGCAGAGAACTGCTGACCAACGGCGGTTGCGATGCCCTGGAATTCAGGAATGGCAACAAACTGAACACCAGTATACGGAACCGGATCCACGCTCGGGTTGGTCGGATCAGCAGAGTTGATGCTGTCGATCGTCATTTTCGCGAAAGGAACGTCTTTGTAGTTGGCGTTCTCATAAAGCGACGTACGTGTGCCCGGAGGGACGTTTGCCCAACCTTCGTTTTCCGCAACAAGTGCGGTGTACTCTTTCGACGTTGCCCATTCTACGAACTTTTTCGCTGCATCTGGTGCGTCTGTGCCCGCTGGAATAGCCAAGGACCAAGCCCAGAGCCAGTTACTGCGTTTGCCCAAACCATTGTCTGGTGCCAATGCGAAACCCACCTTGTCAGCAACTTGGCTGTCATTGGGGTTGGTTACAAAGGATGCAGCAACCGTTGCGTCGATCCACATGCCGCATTTGCCCGATTGGAACAGCGTCAGGTTTTCGTTGAAACCGTTACCCGATGCACCGGGAGGGCCCGATTCATTCATCATTTCAATGTAGAACGTCAGGGTGTTCTTCCATGCTTCGCCGTCAAACTGTGCATTCCAGTCCATGTCGAACCACTTGCCGCCAAAACTGTTGTTCATGGCAGACAGGAACGCCGCGTTCTCGCCCCAACCGGCCTTGCCGCGCAAGCAGATGCCGTAAATTTCGCCGTCTTTGTCGGTCATCGCCGCCGCAGCTTCGCGGATGAACTCCCAGGTTGGCGCTTCTGGCATTTCCAGACCTGCTTTTTCCATCAGGTCGGTGCGGTACATGACCATGGACGATTCGCCATAAAATGGTGCCGCGTAAAGCTCACCGTCGACAGACAGACCGCCACGGATGGCAGGCAGAATATCGTCGATGTCATAAGATGCCGGCAGATCGTTCAAGGACATCAGCCAGTTTTGCTTTGCCCAGATCGGCACTTCGTAAGTTCCGATTGTCATCACGTCATACTGGCCGCCATTGGTGGCGATGTCTGTTGTAACGCGCTGGCGCAGAACATTTTCTTCCAGTGTCACCCACTCAAGAGCGATGTCTGGGTTTTTTGATGTGAAATCTTCGGTCAGGCCCTGCATACGCACCATGTCACCATTGTTTACGGTGGCAATTGTCAGCGTTTTTACATGGCCATCTGCGTATGCCATTCCGGCAACCGCACAAAGAGATGTCGCACCCAACAGGGTGCGGAGTGAATTTTTCATTGTGTCCTCCCGTTACGATATGGGCTTTTGCCCACTATCTAAACAATTATTCACAAAAATTGGCCAATTTGTCAACAAACTTTTACGAATTCCACTTATAGGTTGAATCAGTCGCGCAGTAAGAATTCAGCGCAGGCCTCGTCTGTGACCAAACAATTGATCAACTTGCCTTTTATCGCAGCCAGTAGGCCGGGATATTTTGCCTCGCCAACCGCAATGCCGATGGTTGGCTTGTCAGATGGTTCAACCCGCACACCATTGGTGCAATCATTGATGCCCCCTTTCAGATAGCTCCCTGTCGAATCAAACGCCCATCCGGCAATCTCACCGACCCCGCCAGATGCCACCAAGTCCGCCATAGCGCCGGGTGACAGAAATCCATCCACCACCAAGGGCGCATTGGGGCCCAGTTCACCAATACCCACCAACGTCACATCGCAGTTTTTCGCACGCTCCCTGACCCGCTCGACATGCGGCAGGCTGCGGTAAAAATCGCGCTCTTCCCGGCTTTTTGCAATAACGGGCAGTGGCATTGGATAATACCGCGCGCCAATCTTTTCCGCGAACCGCTGAAGCACTTCATAAAAGGACGCTGATCCGTCAAAATTCGAATTGCCGATCAGCGACACAAGGCTATGACCCGGACACACCAAATCCGTCATTTCATTCGCCACCGCCCGCAGGGTCCGCCCGGTGCCGACGGCCATTGTCAGTTCCGGCTCCTGCAGCAAAACCCGCTCAATCTCTCCGGCACCAACTGCTGCGACGGACCGAAACGAATCTGATCTGTCAGGCAAAGTCGGTGCCACGCGCGCAAATTGCAGATCGTATTTTTCCTTGAGCGACCGCTCCATATTCAGGCAAGCTGCAATCGGATGATCCAGCCGCACATGGATCAATCCATCTGCCACCGCGCGCGCAACCAACCGCTGTACCCGCTGGCGCGACAGGTCCAACTCTTCGGCAATCTGGCCTTGGGTCATACCGGCGAGATAATACATCCACCCCGCACGCGCGGCGAGGTCATCTGTTGATCCGTCAGCTTTGGGTCTTAACTTCATCAGGTCCAGTCCGATCATATTCCGGCGGTACGCCTAGCGGACATGAATGCGTGAAATCCGTCTATTTTTCAACTGCCTTTGATTTTGACCCACTTTTTCTCAGGTCAAAAAGGATGCAATCTGCTGTGGTTGCAGAGTGGTCTTGTCCAGATGAACAAGGCCATTTTCCAACCCGCCGATCCGCCCAAAGCCCATATCGTCGCGCAACAAACCCGCCGGGATCGACGTCGCCATCGCAACGGCGTCCGGCACGCTTACCCCAACCTGATCGACCAGCACCGAAACCGCGCGCCCGAAATTAAGGTCGGCACCTGCCAGCGTGCCATCCTCCAGCGTCAACCGGCCCTCCTCGCGCCGCACTGTGCGTCCGTTCAAGGTAAACTCCTGAAGGTCGCAGCCGCCCGTTGCCATTGCATCTGTCACCAAAAATATTCGACCCGGCGCACCCTTTGCCGCCGCCATTTTTGCCGCCAATGCCGCTTGCATCGTCGCGGGGTGGACGTGAATGGCATCCGCGATCAGCCCCGCACTTACGCCCGGATGTGTCAGGGCCGCACCGACCAACCCCGGCTCCCTGCTGCCCAACTGGCTCATCGCGTTGAACAAATGCGTGGCACAGCGCGCGCCCGCATCAAACGCCGACATGCAGCGGTCAAAGCTGGCGTCGGTATGGCCCAGAGAAACAATCACACCCGCTTGTGCCAACTGTGCAATCTGATTGTCGCGCACATTTTCTGGGGCCACGGTCAGCATCACATTGGCCAGTCGGTCAGCGGCATCCAAAAACACGGCCATATCCGCATCCGTCATCGCACGGATCAGGCTGGCATCATGCGCCCCCTTGCGCGCCACCGACAGGTGCGGCCCCTCCAGATGTATTCCAATGATCCCTGGCACTTTTTCATCAATTGCGCACGCCACCGCATCGATTGCCGCCCGGGTCCGTGCAGGGGTGTCGGTGATCAATGTGGGCAACAACGCCGCCGTGCCTGTTGTCGCATGCGCCTGTGCCATGATCTGCAATGTCTGGGCGGTTTGCGCATCATTGAACATAACGCCCCCACCGCCGTTCACCTGCAAATCTACAAATCCGGGCGCAATGATACCCCCGTCCAAGCGGCGCACGACACAGCCTTCGGGCACCGCGTCGACAGCAGCTATCGCAACGGAACCATCCGCGCGCACCAGTAGCGCCGCATCAGAATGAACAGCGTTGCCATCAAATATATCCGCCCCAATCAGGGCCGTTTCGCGCGGGGTCATACGGTTTGGGTCACCTTCTTTAGATGTCGCGGCGCATCGGGGTTGATGCCGCGCGATGTCGCGACCTGTTCCACCATTGCATAGAAACTTGCAATCAACGCAATTGGATCGCTCAACCCATGGCCCGTGCGGATTGTGGGCAAGGCGGCGGTTGCTTTCACCCGGCTGGTCGTCGCAAAAACCGCCGCACCTTTATCCGCCATCTGGTCTGCAACGCCCGCCAAGGCCATTTCCGCCTCATCCGCCGCACACAGCGCCAGCACTGGAAATCCTGCGTCCACAATCGACACAGGCCCATGCAGCACCTCGGCTGAGGAATAGGATTCCGCATGCAATTGGCAGGTTTCCTTGAATTTCAAAGCAGCCTCATTTGAGATCGCATAGGACGGCCCACGCCCCAGACAAAAAAGCGAATTACGGGTGCTGAGCGCGCTGATCACCGGCGACCAATCCTGCTGCACCGCCTGTTCAAGGTGTTTGGGTAGATTGCGAATGGCGGCCAAGAGCGCCGCGTCCTGTGCCCATTCGGCCAACAGCCAAATACCAACCACAGCGGAATTCACGAACGTCTTGGTCGCCGCCACGCTCAATTCCGGTCCCGCCTCTAGGTATAATGTATGATCGCTGACCTTTGCCAAGGGCGATGCCGGATCATTGGTAATCGCAATCGACAGGGCACCACCCGCCCGCGCCATCCGCGCCATTTTCACGATGTCAGGACTTTGGCCTGATTGTGACACGGACAGACACGCAGATCCGGCAAGGTTGAGCTTGCGATGATAGACCGACGCAATCGACGGCCCCACCGAGGCAATCGGCGTTCCGCTCAAGAGTTCAGACGCATATTTCAGGTAGGTCGCCACATGATCGGATGATCCCCGCGCCACGCTGACCAAAAAACCGGGGTTGCGCGCGCGCAATGCGTCCGCCGCCGCGCGCACAGCATCTTCTTGATTGTTCAACAACCGCGCCACGGCCAGTGGGATTTCCAACACCTCTTTGCGCATTTGGGTTTGGGTCGCACTCATGTCTCTGGGTCCTTGGCAAGGCGCAGTTCGGCCACAAAATTATAGGCATCGCCGCGATAAACGGATTTGGTGAATTCGACGATACGACCATCGGCCAGATACGAAGTCCGCTCAATCCGCAACCCCGCCTCGCCTGCGTCAATTTCCAACAGGCCCGCATCCGCCGCACCCAGATTGATCGCCGATATTTTCTGAAGCGCGCGCACCGGTCGCAGCCCCGAAGCCTCAAGCACTTCGTATAGCGAGGTCGTCACCTCAAGCGGATTGGGCAAAATCGTCGTGGGCAGCGACGCGCGTTCGATCGCCATCGGTTTGCCATCTGCAGTGCGCAGCCGTGCGACCCGCGACACGGCCGCATCTGGTGACAACGCCAGCGCCAAAACTTCATCCGGTGATGGCATAAACACGCCACGTTCCAACCAAAAGCTGGTCGAAGCCATGCCGCGTCGGGTCATATCTTCGGTAAACGACGTGAGCCGCGACAGCGATTGCTCGATCTGCGGCGTGTCCGAGGCGACAAAGGACCCGAACCCCTGTTTCTGAACAATAATCCCGTCCTCGGCCAGCGACTTGATCGCCTTGCGCACCGTGACCCGTGACAGATCGGTGATCGCCGCGATCACCCGCTCGGGCGGCAGGGACGCGCCGGGCTTTATGATATCTTGATCAATCCCATCGGTCAGACGTTGACGCAGCTGGACATAGCGCGGCCCTGCATCGGCGCGCAACCACAACACCGGGTCCAGAAAGTCAGGTATGTTCACGCGCGCGCCCTTTCCCAGCAGGTCAGGGCGTCCACAAAGTGGCAGCCTCGGAAAGCGAAATTGGTCTTACTGGAATCAGGCATATAATACCTTTATGATACCTATTCTGAAAATGAAAGGGGATACCCCGTATAATTTGGTCAATACGGCAGCACTAAGTAACATCTGGACAAATGGTATCATAAAGGTATTGTATTTTAAAAAGGGAACAGAATCGCATGCCACTGCGCCAAACCGAAAACCTGCCGGACCATCCTGCCATTGATGCAGTTGGCCCCGACATGGCCGCAGACATGATGCTCGATGGCCAAGTTGCGGCAGTGCGTGCAGTCGCAGGTGCACGTGCCGCGATCACCCAAGCCGCCAAGGCGATGGCCGACCGGGTCGCATCCGGCGGCACCCTGATCTATGCCGCTGCGGGCAGTTCTGGCTTGATGGCTTTGGCCGATGTCTGTGAATTGCCTGCCACCTTTGGCATCCCCACGAACCAATTGCGCCTTCATATGGCGGGCGGCGTTCCGACAGACGGTCACATGCCCGGCCAGACTGAAGATGACACCGCTGAGGCGGACAAAATTGCCGACGCGATCACGAAAAACGATTGCCTCATCGCGCTAAGCGCCAGTGGATCAACGCCCTACCCCGTTGCCATCGCCCAAAAGACTGCGGCGCGCGGGGCCATGGTGATCGGCATTGCCAACAATCCAGACACGCCTCTGCTGAACGCCGCCGATATCGCAATCTGCATCCAAACGCCGCCGGAGGTGCTTGCCGGCTCCACGCGGTTGGGCGCTGGCACGGCGCAAAAGGTTGTGCTCAATATGATGTCGACGCTGATGGGTGTGCACCTTGGTCATGTCTATCAGGGGCGCATGGTGAACCTGATCGCCGACAACGCAAAACTGCAAACCCGTGCTGCTGCAATTGTGTGCGACATCACACGCGTGCCACTCGATAAGGCGCGCGTCGCACTTGAAACTGCACAAGGGAATGTCAAACTGGCCGTCCTGATTGCCTCGGGATTTGACCCCATCCAAGCCCACGAGGCGCTGACCGAGCACAAGGGCCACCTTGGCCCATGCCTGACAAACAGCGATCAAAATTAACAAAGAACACCAAAGGGAGAATATTATGACCAAACACACATTCACTGTCACATTGTTGGCCACCACTATGCTGACAGGTGCTGCCCTTGCCCAAGATGTCACATTGATCATTGAAAGCTGGCGCAATGATGACCTTGCGATCTGACAAGACAAGATCATTCCCGCATTTGAGGCTGAAAACCCCGGCATCAAGGTAAAATTCACGCCCTCTGCGCCCGCAGAATACAACGCTGTCCTGAACTCCAAGCTCGACGCTGGTTCCGCCGGTGACATCATCACCTGCCGCCCGTTTGACGCATCGCTAGCCCTGTTTGAAGCGGGCCATCTGGCCGATGTAACCGATCTTGAGGGCATGAAGAACTTCTCTGATGTGGCGAAATCAGGCTGGAGCACAGATGACGCCGCCATCCAGTTCTGTGTGCCAATGGCATCAGTGATCCACGGTTTCATCTATAATAAAGACGCCTTTGCTGAGCTGGGCATCGACGTGCCAAAGACCGAAGCGGAGTTCTTTGCCGCTTTGGATACAATCAAGCAAGACGGCAGCTATATCCCGATGTCGATGGGCACCAACGATCAATGGGAAGCCGCGACAATGGGCTATAACAACATCGGCCCGAACTATTGGAAGGGTGAAGAAGGGCGTTTGGCGCTGATGTCAGGCGACCAGAAACTGACAGACGAGGCGTGGGTCGCCCCCTACCGCCAGCTTGCCAAATGGGGTGCCTATCTTGGCGATGGCTTTGAGGCGCAAACCTATCCTGACAGCCAGAACATCTTTACCCTTGGGCGCGCGGCGATCTATCCCGCCGGTTCTTGGGAAGTGTCGGGGTTCAACAACCTGATCAATTTTGACATGGGCGCATTTTAACCGCCTGTACAAAATGCGGGCGACACCTGCTATATCTCGGATCACACTGATATCGGCATTGGGATGAACACTAAGACTGCGCATCCTGAGGCGGCCAGGACGTTCTTGAATTGGGTCGGTTCCGAGGAATTTGCGACACTCTATGCAAACGCCCTGCCCGGCTTCTTCCCGCTGTCCAAGGGTGAGGTCACGCTCAAAGATCCACTGGCGCAAGAGTTCATCTCGTGGCGCGGTAAATGTGAAAGCACGATCCGCTCGACCTATCAGGTGCTGTCACGCGGCACGCCAAACCTTGAGAATGAGACGTGGAATGCCTCTGCCCAAGTGGTCAAGGGCGAAGAAACCCCTGAGGACGCGGGCAAGCGTCTGCAGGAAGGTCTGGCCAGTTGGTACGACCCACAAAAGTAAGCAGCACTGCCCCAAGGGTGGATCACCTTTGGGGCACCCCCCTTGCATGCTTGACGCGTTTCTATTGGCCCCCTGCCATGAGCGCGTGCCGCCTCTTCCAATATTCAACCGCAGGATCATACCATGTCATTTGAGCCTCCCAAGCGCCGGATCAGATGGCACATTGCCGTGTTTTTGGCCCCTGCTGTGTTGGTCTATACGGTCGTGATGATCTATCCGCTTTTTAACACGCTGCGGCTGTCGCTCTTTACCGAAGTCGATCAGAGCCGAGTGTATGTCGGCCTTGAGAATTTTCGCACGCTCTTTGGCAATTCGGTCTGGTCCAATCAATTCTGGAACGCACTTGGCAATAACTTCTGGTTTTTCATCGTACATATGCTGGTGCAAAACCCCATCGGGGTGGCCCTCGCCGCAATCCTCAGCCACCCGGGCCTGCGCTTTGCCGCGTTCTATCGCTCTGCCATCTTTATCCCTACGATCCTGTCGTTTGTGATCGTCGGTTTTGCATGGAAACTGATCCTCTCACCGATCTGGGGCATCTCGCCGGATATGCTCAGCGCCATTGGCCTCAAATCACTGTACGCCCCGTGGCTGGGCAAAGAAGAATATGCGCTGACCGCCCTCTCGCTGGTCTCTGTCTGGCAATTTGTCGGCATCCCGATGATGCTGATCTATGCCGCGCTGCTGTCGATCCCTGACGAAATTCTTGAGGCCGCAGAGGTCGAAGGCATCACCGGGCTCAGTGCGTTCTGGAGAATCAAGCTGCCGCTGATCCTGCCCAGCATCGGCATCATTTCGATCTTGACCTTTGTGGCCAACTTCAACGCTTTCGATCTGATCTATGCCGCCCAAGGGGCGCTGGCCGGGCCGAATTTTAGCACGGATATTTTGGGTACATTCATGTACCGCACCTTCTTTGGCTTTCAATTGCAACTGGGTGATCCGCACATGGGATCCACCATCGCATCGGCCATGTTCGCGATCATTCTGGTCGGCGTGTGCCTGTATCTCTTCGGCATCCAAAGCCGCATGCGCCACTATCAATTCTGAGGAGAATGTAGATGTCGACCGCCCGCACGAGCCGCCTCCACACTTTCGCCGCCCACGGCGCGCTGATCCTCTATACGCTGATCGCACTGTTCCCGGTATTTGTGATCGTAATCAACAGCTTCAAAACCCGAAAAGCGATTTTTCGTGAGCCGCTGTCTCTGCCGAACGCCGACAGCTTTTCGCTGATCGGCTATCAAACAGTCCTGAAACAGGGCGACTTTTTTCTCTACTTCCAGAACTCGATGATCGTGACCGTCGGCTCGCTGACGCTGATCCTGCTCTTTGGGGCAATGGCCGCCTTTGCGCTGGCGGAATACAGGTTCAAAGGCAACACGCTGATGGGGCTTTATCTGGCCCTTGGCATCATGATCCCCATCCGCATCGGCACTGTGGCGATCCTCGAAATGATGGTGCAGACGGGGCTGGTGAACACGCTTTGGGCGCTGATCCTTGTCTATACCGCCCAAGGGTTGCCGTTGGCGGTGTTCATCTTGTCGGAATTCATGCGGCAAGTCAGCGATGATCTGAAAAACGCAGGCCGTATTGATGGATTGTCCGAATACCGTATCTTTTTCCGGCTTGTCCTGCCGCTGATCCGCCCCGCGATGGCAACGGTTGCGGTGTTCAACATGATCCCCATTTGGAACGACCTGTGGTTTCCCCTGATCCTCGCCCCCGCCGAAGAGGTCAAAACCCTCACCCTCGGGAGTCAGGTCTTTATCGGCCAATTCGTCACAGACTGGAATGCAGTCCTCTCTGCCCTGTCGCTCGCCATTCTGCCGGTGATGGCGCTCTACGTGATTTTCTCGCGCCAGTTGATCCGGGGCATCACATCGGGAGCGGTGAAATGAGGGTTCTTATTGCAGGTCTGGGCAACATGGGGCTCAGCCATGCGCTTGCCCATCACGCGCACCCGGATGCAGAGATTGTGGGATTGGTGAACCGCTCTGGCACCGTGTCACACGCCGATTTACAGGGCTATCCGGTCTTCACTGATTATCACGTCGCGTTGGCGCAAACCAAACCCGATCTCGTGTGCATCGCCACCTATTCTGACAGCCATGCCGCCTATGCCATCGCCGCAATGGACGCTGGCGCGCATGTGTTTGTGGAAAAACCGCTGGCGACCACCGTGGCAGACGCGCAGGCCGTCGTCGACAAGGCCACCCAAACCAACCGCAAGCTGGTCGTCGGCTACATCCTGCGCCATCACCCCTCGTGGCAGCGCCTGATTGCCGAGGCGCGCGATCTGGGCGGGCCTTATGTGTTCCGCATGAACCTGAACCAGCAATCGGATGGCCCGACGTGGGAAACCCACAAAGCGTTGATGCAAACCACCTCGCCGCTGGTCGATTGCGGCGTGCATTATGTCGATGTGATGTGCCAGATAACGGATGCCAATCCGCTGCGGGTCAACGGTATGGGCCTGCGCCTGTCAGACGAAATTGCGCCCGATATGTACAACTACGGCCAGCTTCAGGTGACGTTCGCGGATGGATCGGTCGGCTGGTACGAGGCCGGATGGGGCCCGATGATGTCCGAAACCGCATTCTTTGTGAAAGACGTGGTATCGCCCAAAGGGTCCGTGTCGATCCGTGATGCGGACAAGGGCGCGTCCGCTGATGTTGATGGCCATACCCGCGTCGGCACCTTGCTCGTCCATACCCGCAGCGGTGACCGCGTGGTCGAGATGCCCGATGAACCGGGCCACCAAGCGCTCTGCGACGCCGAACAGGCTTATATGCTGGACGCTATCAAAGACGACACTGATCTGACCCGCCACATGTCTGACGCCGTGCAATCGCTCCGCATTTGTCTCGCCGCTGATCAGAGCATCCGCACCGGCCAACCTGTCACTTTGGGAGACCCCACATGACCGCCCTGAAGCTCGATAAAATCTGCAAATCCTTTGGGACTGTGGAGGTGCTCAAAGACATCGACTTGACGGTTGAAGATGGCGAATTCGTTGTGTTTGTCGGCCCCTCGGGCTGTGGCAAATCCACGTTGCTGCGGGTGATCGCAGGGCTCGAGGATGCCACTGCGGGCAGTGTGGCCATTGGCGGCGAGGTGGTCAATAACGTCGCACCTTCCAAACGCGGGATCGCGATGGTGTTCCAGTCCTACGCGCTTTATCCGCACCTTTCGGTGCGCGATAACATGACGCTGGGCCTCAAACAGGAAAAGCAGCCTAAGGCGGTGATCGACGAGCGGGTGAACAAGGCCATTCAGATGCTTGATTTGACGGCATATG
>TARA_R110002072_G_scaffold85210_6_pt1 | contig 14262 bp, 9 predicted proteins | sample TARA_R110002072 | Tara Oceans TARA_R110002072 (sample SAMEA4397118) | marine metagenome | biome: Polar Biome; feature: [SRF] surface water layer (ENVO:00010504); material: water (ENVO:00002006), including particulate matter (ENVO:01000060) such as... | depth 5 m | reverse complement strand
AGGCAGGGCGACGAGGTGAGTGTGTTTTACGACCCGATGATCGCCAAACTGATTGTCTGGGACGAGGACAGGGACAAGGCACTGAACCGCCTGACCCGGGCGCTCAGCGAGTACCGAATCAGCGGCACCACAACCAATATTGATTTTTTGTACAACCTCGCCAACTGCCCGCCGTTCAGGCGCGCGGAACTGGATACCGGCTTCATCGAAAAACACCACGCCGAACTCTTTCGCGACACCGCGCGTGACATCGAGAGCGACCTGCCGCTGGCGGCGCTCTATCTGCTGCTGAGGCAACAGCGCACCGGGCCCCTGCCCAGCGGCAGTTCGAACGGCAAGGACCCCACCTCACCCTGGAACCTGAACAATGCCTGGCGCTCGGTGGAGGACAATATTCACACCCTGGATATCGTGTTGCATGACACCGCGTACACGGTTGAGGTGGAACAGCAGCACAGTGGCGCGACAACGCGCTACATCATCCGTCACCATGACAGCGTCGTCGCTGCACAGGGCGTACTGGAGGGCAGCCGTCTGCGAGCGGAATTTGACGGCTACCAGTTCAGCGCCACCGTTGCCGAACACGATGGCCTGTGCAGCCTTTATACCGCTGGCGGTGCGGTCACCTTCAAGCGGGCGATGCCGGATCTGGGAGGTGCCGACCAGGTCGACAGTACCGGCGGATTGCTCGCCCCGATGAACGGTACCATGGTGGCGCTGCTGGTCGACGTGGGGGCGACGGTAAAAAAAGGCGATGCGCTGCTGGTTATGGAGGCGATGAAGATGGAGCACACCATTCGCGCGCCTGCGGACGGCGAGGTTGTCAGCTTTTACTACGCTGCCGGTGAACTGGTCGATGGCGGTGCTGAACTGCTGGAGTTCAGCGCCAGCGAATAAGTGCGTACTCAATACAATTGCGTGAGGATAGACGAATGACACTTCCCGCCAGCGTGCAGATTGTAGAGGTCGGCCCCCGCGACGGTTTACAGAATGAAAAGCAGCCTATCGCGACGGAGACCAAACTGGCGTTGATTAACCAGCTCGCCGGGGCGGGGGTGTCCTATATTGAAGCCGGCAGTTTTGTGAATCCGAAGTGGGTGCCACAAATGGCCGGTAGCGATGAGGTATTGCAACAGGTTCAGCGCAGGCCCGGCGTCACCTACGCGGCGCTGACACCCAATCTGCAGGGGTACGACAGGGCGCTGGCCTGCGGTGTCTCCGAGGTGGCGATTTTTGCGGCGGCCTCGGAGACCTTCAGTCACAAGAATATCAACTGTTCCGTGGCCGAGAGCATTGAGCGTTTCCAGCCGGTTATGGCCGCTGCCGCGCGCGACCAGGTAAAAGTGCGCGGCTATGTCTCCTGCGTGGTCGGCTGTCCCTACGAGGGCGAGGTGGCGCCCGGCAAAGTCGCCGCTGTGGCCCGTCAACTGTACGAGATGGGCTGCTATGAAATTTCCATGGGCGACACCATCGGCGTGGGCACGCCCGCATCGGTGAGCAGGATGTTGGAGGCGGCGCTGCACCATATTCCGCTATCGAATCTGGCGGTGCACCTGCACGATACCTACGGGCAGGCGCTGGCCAATATCTATGCCTCGCTGCAGATGGGTGTCGCCACCGTGGACTGTTCAGTCGCTGGCCTGGGGGGCTGCCCCTATGCGAAGGGCGCATCGGGCAATGTTGCCACGGAGGATGTTGTCTACCTGCTCGATGGGCTGGGGATAGAGCACGGTATCGATCTGGACAAGCTGATTGCCGCGGGCCAGTTTATCTGCCAGCAACTGGGCCGGGACACCGCGTCCAAAGTGGCTCAGGCCCGGCGGGGATAGGTCATCGCCCCCGGGATTGGCCGCGCCCGCTTTTTCGCAGCTCAGTCGAGACACCGGGACTATAGCGCGTGTATGGTTATACCGCGCTGAAGATCATTTTAATAAGAGAGCTGAATATGCAATTAAAGGATAAAGTTGTTGTCATCACCGGGGCGGCCCGTGGCCTGGGGCGCGCCTACGCCGAGGCGATGGCGGCGGAGGGGGCGTCGGTGTTTGCCTGCGATGTCAACAGTTGCGAGGACACCCGGGGCGCAGTTGAGGCTGCCGGCGGGCGTATCGACATCGCGATCACGGATATCACCCGTATGGCGAGTTGCCGCGAGATGGCCGAGCAGGCGCTGGCGGCCTTTGGCCGCATCGATGTGTTGGTGAATAATGCCGCTCTCTACGCCGGCCTCAAGGGCGCCCGTTTCGAAGACCTCGACGAGGCGCAGTGGGATGCGGTGATGAACGTGAATGTCAAAGGCGTGTGGCAGGCCTGCAAGGCGGTGGTCGGCCCCATGCGCGCTGCGGGTGGCGGTTCCATCATTAATATTTCATCGCTGGCCGCTGTCTATGGGCTGCCCTACGGCTGTGATTATGTCGCCTCCAAGGCTGCTGTGATCGGTATGACACGTACCATGGCGCGTGAACTGGGGCGGGACAGCATCAGGGTCAATGCGGTTGCCCCTTCGGCCGTGATGACCGAGGGCACCGAGGAGTTTTTTGGTGAAAAGTTTGAGAAGGCCAAATCGACCATCGCCTCAGGACAGGTCATCGCGCGCAATCTGGAAACGCGCGATATTACCGGTACGCTGATTTACCTCGCCTCGGATGCGAGCAGTTTTGTCACAGGCCAGACGCATATGGTCGACGGCGGTTCCTGGTTCTTGTGACAGGGAGCGCGCCGCGATAGTGCCTGTCACCCGGCAGCGGTGCCCAGGGCGCCGGTTTAGCCCTGTTTGTCGTCTGCCAGATGCGTCGCGTGAAAGCGCAGGTGATCCTCGATAAAGCTGGCGATAAAGAAGTAGCTGTGGTCATAGCCCGCTTGCATACGCAACTGGAGGGGATAGCCACTTTCCCTTGCGGCCGACTGCAGCGCTTGCGGCTTCAGTTGCTCTTCAAGGAAATTGTCCGCATCGCCCTGGTCGACCAGTGCCGGTAGCTGCGCGTTGCTGGTTTTCATCAGCTCGCTGGCGTCGTACTGCGCCCAGCTGGCGCGGTCCTGGCCGAGGTAATTGCCCAGCGCCTTTTCTCCCCACGGGCAATTCACCGGGTTGCTGATCGGGCTGAAGGCCGACACCGATGAGTACCGCCCGGCGTTTCTCAACGCGACAACCAGTGCGCCGTGCCCGCCCATCGAGTGGCCACAGATGGCCCGCCGATCAGTGACAGCGAATTCCGATTCGATCAGCGAAGGCAGCTCCGTCACCACGTAGTCGTACATCCGGTAGTGTTTGTTCCACGGCGCCTGTGTGGCGTTCACGTAAAAGCCGGCACCGAGGCCGAAGTCGTAGGCCGCCTCCGGGTCATCGGGTACATCCTCACCGCGCGGGCTGGTGTCCGGCGCGACAAGTGCCAGCCCCAGTTCGGCAGCGATGCGTTGCGCGCCGGCCTTGTGCATGAAGTTCTCATCGGTGCAGGTCAATCCGGACAACCAGTACACCACGGGCACCCTGGCACCTTCGGCTGCCTGTGGCGGCAGGTAAGCCGCGAAGCGCATCTGGCAGCCCAGCACGTCGGAGAAATGGCTGTACTGGCGGTTCCAGCCGCCGAAACTTTTGTTGCTGCTGATTGCTTCCATCGTTACCTGCTCCCCGGTTTGAGCTTCATGCGCCGCTATCTATTTATCAAAATGAATCACAGAGCGAATGCTCTTGCCCTGATGCATCAGGTCGAAAGCCTCGTTGATCTGCTCCAGGCCCAGGGTGTAGCTAATGAAGTCATCCAGGCTGAATTCACCCGCCAGATAGCGTTCAACAATGCCGGGTAGTTCTGAGCGGCCTTTGATACCACCAAAGGCGGTGCCGCGCCAGACCCGGCCGGTGACGAGCTGGAACGGCCGCGTGCTGATCTCCTGTCCGGCGCCGGCCACACCGATAATCACCGACTCGCCCCAGCCCTTGTGGCAGCACTCCAGCGCCGAGCGCATGATATTGACATTGCCGATACACTCGAAGGAAAAATCTACGCCGCCATCGGTCATCTCGATGATGACCTCCTGGATAGGCTTGTCGTAATCGTTGGGATTGATGCAGTCTGTGGCGCCCAATTTCCTCGCCAGCTCGAATTTGGATTCATTGATGTCTATTGCAATGATACGGCTCGCTTTCGCCATGGTAGCGCCGATGATGGCCGCCAGCCCAATGCCGCCGATGCCAAAGATGGCGACGGTGTCGCCCTCCTGCACTTTCGCCGTGTTCAACACCGCACCCATGCCGGTGGTGACGCCACAACCCAGCAGGCAGACTTCCTCCAGCGGTGCCTGCTTGTTCACCTTGGCCAGGGAAATCTCGGACAACACAGTGTACTCGGAGAATGTCGAGCAACCCATATAGTGATAAATAGGCTTGCCATCCTTGAAAAATCGGGTCGTGCCATCGGGCATCAGGCCCTTGCCCTGCGTTTCACGAATTTTCTGGCACAGATTGGTTTTTCCTGACAGGCAGAATTTGCACTCACCGCATTCGGGGGTGTACAGCGGGATCACATGATCGCCGACGGCGACGCTGGTCACGCCCTCACCGACAGATTCGACAATACCGCCACCCTCATGCCCCAGCACACAGGGGAAAATTCCCTCGGGATCATCACCGGACAGGGTGAAGGCATCCGTGTGGCAGACGCCGCTGGCCAGGATGCGAACGCGCACTTCCCCCGCCTGAGGCGGCATAACGTCAATTTCTTCAATGACCAGTGGCTGGCCCGGGCCCCAGGCGACCGCAGCTTTGGATTTGATCATGTTCTGTCTCCGATGAGTGTCTACAGGTTCGGTAAAGCGTTGAAGTCGCGTACTTTAAAGTGAATACCGCACGCTTTCCACCAATACCAGCCCGGGCAATGCGTCGTGACGGGCGGTAGAGCTACCCACGCAACCACGGCGGACGGCGGAAATGACCAGGAAGCTGCCAACTGGATCACACAAAATCTGCGCTTTTCTCCACTTTTGTTTCGAGTGAACGGCATTGAGTCAGTACTATTTGTCTGTACAGGCTGTAAACATGCCATCCGTGGCATTTGTGAGAACTGCATTTTCAATAGGCGCACACATGATAAGTAACGCCCCGCTTTATCTGCTGCTGATTGCCGCGTTGTCAGGTTGCGCGGTGTTCCTTGTTATGCGGCAGAAGGTGGCCGCCTGGGCCTGCCTGCTGGTGTTTGCGTCTGTGTTTCCAGTCGAGCTGGCGTTTGAGCAGTCCTATGTGGAAAACGGGCGCCAGCAGGCCGAGCTTGAAGCCACTCATGAGCTGAACTTTACGGCACAAAGACTGATGGGGCAGCTGGCATCGCATCTTGCGGCCCTGGAGGGACTGGCCGCCTATGTCTCCTCCAATCCCGATATCAGCCAGAGCGAATTTGAAGCATTTGTACAGGCGATTTTTGCACGGCAGGATTTCCTGATCAACATGGCTGCGGCGCCCGATCTGGTGGTCAACAGGTTATATCCGCTGGCAGGCAATGAGGAAGCGCTGGGCCTGAACTACCTGAAAACGCCCTCGCAGCGCGGCGCGGTACTGCGCGCGCGGGACGAGGGAAGAGCGGTTTTAGCCGGGCCGGTGGAACTGGTGCAGGGTGGTGTCGGTATCATCGGTCGTCTGCCCGTGTTCGTGCCCGGGGAAGACGGTAGCAGCAGGTTCTGGGGCATCGTCTCGGCGACCATGGATGCTGAGAAAGTGTTTGCAGCGGCCGGTCTCTCTTCCAATCGCCACAACCTGCAAATTGCAGTGCGAGGCGTGGACGGGCAGGGTAGCCGTGGCGCTGTATTCTATGGCCCGGAGGAGTTGTTTTCGACGGAAGGTGTGATCCTGTTGCCGATACCCGTGGCATCCGGTAACTGGTTGATGGCTGCTCAATACCCGCCTCTACCTGACCTTGAATCCGGTATCTGGTTTTTGCGAATTGTCGCGCTGAGTGTGGCGGCGGGTTGGCTGATATTCCTGTGGCTGCTGCGCGTGGCACGCAACAAGCAAAAATTTTATGAGCAGCAGGTTCGCGCCAATGAGCAGCTGTTGCAGGAAGCCGGGAAGCTGGCCGCTGTGGCGGGCTGGAAAATTATAGAAGAGTCCGATGTGCTTTACTTCAGCGAGGAGTTCTCCAGTATTGTAGGAATGCCGCGATGTGATGTCGCTTCCCGGGATACGGTGCTTTCCATGTTGCCACAGCAGTCCCAGATGCTGCTGCAGGAGGCTGTGCGCCACTCTTTCGCGACTGCTGAACCCTTTGATATCGAGTTGGGCTTCACGCGCGAGGATGGCGCGCGTTGGCTGCGTATCATGGGAAATCCGGTTCTGCAAAATGGCAAAGTAGCGGAAATGGTGGGCGGTATTCAGGATATTACTGAACGCAAGGAATTCATGCAGACTATCGAGCGCCAGGCCACGCGGGATAGCCTGACGAATCTCCCCAATCGACAACAGTTTGACACGTTTCTGGAGCGGGAGATTGTGGCTGCCCAACGCCGCAAGCAACGATTGGCTCTGCTCTTCATTGATCTGGATAATTTCAAATCCGTAAATGACAACCTGGGGCACAGCGGTGGTGATGTGCTGCTTGTGGAGGCGGCAAAACGCATCCAGTCCTGCACCCGGAAATCCGATACGGTGGCGCGCTTGAGTGGTGATGAGTTCGCGGTGATCCTGCCTGACGTGGCGACTTCCGAGGCCGCTTCCCTGGTGGCTGAGAAAATAGTGTCTGTCATGCGCGAACCTTTTGAAGTGTACTCGCGGCAAGTGTTCGTCAGTGCCAGCCTGGGTGTGGCAGTGTTTCCGGACGATGGCACCGATACCGATACCCTGCTGATCAATGCAGACCAGGCCATGTACGAGGTGAAGAAATGCCTGCGGAATGACTACTCCTTTTTTACACGTGAGTTACAGCAGCGATCGGAGGAGCGCCACAGGGTGATCAACAAGCTTGCGCTGGCAGTTGCCGAGCGCCGGTTGGAGGTGCACTACCAGCCTATCGTGCCACTCGATGGTTCCGGGAAAATGGGCTGCGAGGCGCTGGTGCGCTGGCAGGAAGACGGTGAATATATCTCCCCGGATACGTTTATTCCGCTGGCAGAGGAAATCGGCCTGATCACCGAGATAGACCGCTTTGTGATGCAGCAGGCCACATTGTTCATGGAATCACTGCATGCGTTGGGATTGCCGCCACCGGCGCTGTCGGTGAATATCTCACCGCGCATATTTTTCGACAGGGTGGGAGAGCTGGACCGCTGGGTCGACGACGTAAAGGCCTGTTCCCGCCGCACTGATTTGACAATCGAGATCACCGAGCGCCTGTTGACTCAGGATACACCGCGCGCCACCGTTGCGCTGCAGCAGTTGCGGGCGGAGGGGGTCAAAATCGCGATCGATGATTTCGGTACCGGTTACTCTTCCCTGAGCTACCTGGCGAAGTTCCCGATCGATACGCTCAAGGTCGATGCGTTCTTTGTCAGCAAAATTCCCGATGACGCCTACGCGATGACGCTGACAGAGACCATACTCGGTCTCGGCCGCGAGTTGTCACTGCATATGGTCGCCGAGGGGGTTGAAACCGCTGAACAAATGCACTATTTGCGCGAACGCGGCTGTGACAGCGCGCAGGGCTACTGGTTCAGTCGTCCGCAACCAGCAGCAGAATTCAAGAGCTGGCTCAGATCCTACTACGAGGCCCTCAACAGCAGCGGTAACTCCCCGGCCACACCCTCCATTGCCCGATTACTGACACCCCCCAGGCACAAGTAGCCGCGATCGGCGGCTGCTGCCTTGCCACGGCCGCTGCCAGATGCCTTGCTACCAGTGCACGCCGCGCCACACCTGGGAGAATAGCTTCTGCGCGAGAGCCAGTCGCGATGACGGTATATTCAGCTTTTCCAGCGCAGCCTCTTCCTCACTGAGTCCCCGCGCGGCAGCGGAATCCGGAAACAGGGCATAGGCCTGGCTCAGGAATGCCTCGGTGACGGAGGGAATCGTCGATTGGGCCACAGCACCCGCCACGCCCAGTTTGGTGGAGACTCGCTTCGGTTTGGTGATAATCGCCTTGATCACGAGGTCTCTGGCCTGCTCCGGCGACAGTGTCGGGAAGGCCTTGTAGAGGCTGGTAGGGGCAATCATCGGGGTGCGGACCAGCGGCATATAAATGGTGGTGAAATCGATATTGTCGGCGGCATACTCCGGTGCCGCGCACAGGCTGAAGGCGTCCAGTGCCGCCTTCGATGCCACGTAGGCAGAGAAGCGCGGGGGGCTGGTCAGCACGCCGATGGATGAGATATTGATAATCTGGCCGCTTTTCTGTTCTTCCATGATCGGCAGGAAACCCAGAATCAGGCGCAGGGCGCCAAAGTAGTTCAGCTGCATGGTACGTTCGAAATCGTGGAAGCGGTCGTAGCTGTAACGCACCGAGCGGCGGATGGAGCGCCCGGCGTTGTTGATCAGGATATCCACGCGGCCGTGATCTCGCAGTACATCCGCCACCAGCTTGTCGCAGTTCTTGGCGCTGGACACATCGCAGGCATACGCCTGTGCGGTGCCGCCCTGTTCGGCGATCTCCACGAGGGTCTCGTCCAGCTTTTCCAGCGTGCGCGCCACCAGGATCACGGTGGCTTCAGCCCGCGCCAGGCGCAGTGCACATTCCTTGCCAATGCCAGAGGTGGCGCCGGTGACCACCACGACCTTGCCTTTCACTTTGCGTCGCACGGCGCTCAGCGTCGGCCTTCCCACCATCTGGTTGAACAGCCCATCGACCTCTGAAATCAGCGATCTCGAGTCGGGTCGCAAAAAGTGCAGCCAGTAGTCCCAGATTGCCTGAGCGTAATCCTCGAATGGCGGACATGTGATATCGCCCTCTGCCAACAGGCTGCGCGTCACTGTTGAATCGAAATAGGTAGGGTAGTTGATATAGCCGATAATCTGTGGCGGAATCCCCATGCGTGAGACCAGTTTTTCGCCCAAGGCCTTTACCGGGGGCACCTTGCTGATACCTTTGCCGGCGAGTTTCGTTGCCGAATCCAGCAGTTTCACATCTCGCGTTCTCAGTCCGGGGCCGCCGGACACTTCCATCATCACCTTGAGCAAGTCGCCTACCCTGATGCCGTCCGGGTCGGTGATGAAGAAGCACTCCTGATCGTGATCCGGAATGTGCGCGAGATAGTCGATGGCATTGACGACGTAGTCCACCGGCACGATATTGAGCAGCCCGGCTTTGTTCATCAGCAGTGGCAGTCCCTGGGGTACCACGGCGCTAAGGTTCTTCAAGGTCTCAAAGAAGTAGTAGGGGCCGTCGATTTTGTCCATCTCGCCAGTCAGCGAGTGCCCAACCACCATGCCCGGTCGATAGATACGCCAATTCATTCCCGTTTGTGCGCGAACCAGCCCCTCGGATTCATGTTTCGTGAGGAAATACGGATGATCCATCGCTCCGGCCTCCTCGAACATGTCCTCGGTGAAAACGCCCTCGTACAATCCCGCAGCGGCGATAGAACTCACCTGGTGGAAACAGCCTGACTTCAGCGCCTTTGACAGAGCGATAGCCTGCCGGGTGCCATTCACATTGCTGATTCGCTGGCTCTCGGCATCTGCCTTCATGTCATAGATTGCGGCCAGATGAAAAAAGTGGTCGATCTTGCCGGCATGTTTCTTGATCCAGGACGGCTTTACACCAAGTCGCGGCCGACTCAGGTCACCCTCGACCGCGATCACCTGCTCTTCGTCGGCGCCCCAGAGTTCACGCAGGCCCGCTATCTTGGGCATTGATTCGGGCCGCACCAGCAGGTAGATCGTGGCGCCGCGATCCAGCAATTTGGGGATGAGGAAGCGCCCGATAAACCCGGTGGCGCCAGTGACAAAATAGTTCATACGCATGTCCTTGAAAGTATAGTTATATGACAGTGTGATAAGAAATTCAGGATAGCTCACATTAGAGCAATGTGCAGCCCAAGTGAATCGCTGTCTCGCTGTTTTCCCGGCGGGGTATCTTTAAGGTAGCGAACTTTGGTCGTGCTGCTATCCTTAGCCTATGCCAATTCCCGAGTCTGGTGCGGTGATCCATTCATCAGGCTGTAACGTAACAAGCCTCTAATTCCCCGATTCGGCAATGGCTACTCCGCAAAACCAGAAGCAAAAAGAAGAGAGCAGACGATTTTTAATACTACGCGCAGCGCACAGAAGACAACAATCGAGTATCCGCAACCAGGCGCTGCCCCCCGGCGCGTGCACAGTTTTGTATCGATCGATGGACAGGTTCCGCACCCAGGCCGATGTGCCGGCAACCCCTGCGAGCTCATGTTTCTCGATGGCCCGCCAGTCGATGCGTGCTCTGCGGCAGCGGCAACTCGTTGCTGGTGCTGGCCAGTCTCGCACGGCTCTGATACGGCCATTGCTGTGCGCTGTTACAGCACCGCTGGTCAGCTTATCCAGTGCTGCGGTCACGGCCTGCTCGCGGCAGCCCACAGCTGGCAGCGACAGCTGCAGCGCGACGATCTGTGCCTGTTGATGAACGGCAGTGTGGTGCCCAGCTGGCGGGAGGGCGATGCCACATGGCTGCGCTTTGCCGGCATTCGCAGTCACACCTGTGCCGTGCCAGACTGGGTGCCGCACGTGTTTCGCGGTGTCGATCTGCCAACCGCTGCGGCCGTCGCCGGGAACGAACAGGGCTACCTGGTGTTGCAGTGGCCAGATAACTTTGATTTGAAAGGCCTGACGCCCCCTACGGTTATGGTTGGCGAATACACCGAGCGCGCACTGATCTGTACCGCAGCGCGCCCACAGTGGGGCGCGGGCGCGATACAACTGCGGTATTTTGCGCCGCAGTACGGTGTCTTCGAGGATGCGGCGACCGGTTCGGCAATGCGTGTGCTGGCACACTACTGGGCATCGCGTTTCAGTCGCCTGGTTGCGCACCAGGCCTCATCCGCGGGAGGACTTCTGCTATCGCGTTACCACCCCTCCCATGTCGATGTCGGTGGTTGTTGCGCGGATGCGGGGGCAGCAAGGCCATGACTGAGCCCGATATAATTGCACGTTTTGGCCGCACACGTCAGCAGTCGCTGTCGGCCTGCGATCCGCTATACATTGAAGATTACGGCCTGCAGGCAGCTGCATTTGCCAGTCCTCCGAAATGGCACCTGGCGCATACCAGCTGGTTTTTTGAAACGTTTTTGCTGAAGCCGTTCGCGCGTGACTACCGCACGCCCGACGAGCGCTACGAGTTTTTGTTCAACTCCTATTACAACGGCGTGGGCGCCCAGTTCAGTCGCGCGCACCGGGGGTTGCTGTCGCGCCCGACGGTGGAGGATATCCGCCAGTACCGCGCCCACGTCGACGGGGCGATGACAGCCCTGCTCACGGACACCAAGCATCCGCAGCGTGACACCATACTGGCGCGCTGTCGGCTGGGCGTGGAGCACGAGCAACAACACCAGGAACTGTTTTACACCGATCTGAAATACTCACTTTATGCCAATCCGATGCTGCCGGCTTACAGCGAGACTGTGGCGGTGCCCGGGCCTGGCCCGCACGGTGGAGCTGCGTCCGGCGCAGCCGAATGGCGAGAGTACGGGGGAGGGCTGGTGACCGTGGGACGAGACGTGGCGGGTGTTGCTGCCACGGATTTCTCGTTTGATAACGAGGGTCCCGCTCACAGCGTGTTCCTCACCCCGTTCGCCCTGGCGCGACGGCTGGTCACCAATGCCGAGTTCCAGGCGTTTGTGGATGATGACGGTTACCGTCGCCCTGAGTTCTGGCTGGCCGATGGCTGGGCGATTGTGCAGGAGATGCAGTGGCAGCAACCTCTGTACTGGCAACAGCGTGACGGCGAGCCAATGCACTTTACCTTACACGGTCTGCAACGGCGGCAGCCGTGGCAGCCGGTATGTCATCTCAGTGGCTATGAGGCCGATGCCTACGCCAGCTGGGCGGGTGCCCGCCTGCCGACCGAGTTTGAGTGGGAGTCTGCCGCCAGTGTGCAGGGAGCGAGCGCTCCTGTCGTCGATCATCCCACGCTTCACCCTGCTGCAGCTGCTGGCGAGGAGCCCCTGTTGCAACTGTTCGGTGAGTGCTGGCAGTGGACGGGGTCTGCCTATCGTCCATATCCCGGTTTCAAGCCAGCTGTGGGTGCGATTGGCGAGTACAACGGAAAATTTATGGCCAACCAGTGGGTATTGCGCGGCGGCGCCTGTGTCACATCGCGCGGTCATACCAGGGCCAGCTACCGCAATTTTTTCTATCCCCAGGATCGTTGGCAGTTCAGTGGGGTACGCCTCGCCAGGGATTTGTAAATTTAAATAACAGCAACGGAGTACACAATGCCAGTAACCGCCGCCCGAGTTGACAATGTATTTTTTGAAGACCAGCAGCCTGTGTCCAATGACAGCAGGGCCGAGGTGATAGCCGGTCTGGAGCAGCCTCAGAAGCAGGTCAACCCCAAGTACTTCTACGATGACAGGGGCTCAGCCCTGTTTGAACAGATCACTCAATTGCAGGAGTACTACCCGACCCGCACCGAGATGGCGATACTGCGTCGCCACGCCGACGACATCGCCCGGTTTTGCGGCCGCGATTGTGTGCTGATTGAGCCCGGTAGTGGCAGCAGTGAGAAAGTCAGGTTGCTGCTGGGTAGTGTGCGGCCAGCGGCCTATGTGCCGCTGGATATCTCCGCCGCATTTCTGGCCGAGTCGGCGGCAAAATTGGGTCGGGAATACCCATGGTTGCAGGTTCACGCGATCTGCGCAGACTTTGCCGATCAGTGGTATACGCATACCGATCTGCCTGCCGGGCGCCGCATCATTTTTTATCCGGGATCCACCATTGGCAATATGGAGCCTGCGGTGGCGCGGGAATTCCTGGCGGATTTACGCAGCTGGATCGGTGCCGATGGCGGCGTGCTGATCGGCGTGGATCTGGATAAACCGGATGACGTGCTCAACGCCGCGTACAACGATGCCAGCGGTGTGACAGCCGAATTCAACCTGAACATACTGAATTCGATCAACAGGATCGCGGCGGCGGATTTCGACGCGCAGAATTTTTCCCATCGGGCAGTGTATAACAGGCAGTTGCAACGCATTGAGATGCACCTGGTGAGTGACACATCGCAGACGGTGCAGGTCAATGGCAGCGCTATCACCTTTGCCAGAGGCGAGACGCTGCATACTGAGAATTCCTACAAGTACACGCTCGAGAACTTCAAAGCCCTGGTTGAAGCGGCTGGCTACACCCTGCAAAAAAGCTGGCTCGACGACAGCAGGCTGTTCAGCGTTCACTTCCTGACCGTACGCAATAGCTAGCCGCATCTGTGGTGACGGCGACGTCGGGGTCAATCGCCAGGCACTATATTACGCTGGTCGTATTGATCCTGGCGGGCGAGCTTATTTTCAGCCTGCCGTTTCATATCCCGCGTTTCTTCCGCCCGAACATGCTTGAGCTGTTCCAGCTGAGCAACACCCAACTGGGTGATATTTTTGCGGTCTATGGTGTGGTTGCGCTGCTGGCCTACTTTCCCGGCGGGGTGCTCGCCGATCGCTATCCGGCTCGGGTGCTGATATCACTGTCTCTGGCGGCGACAGCATGCGGCGGTTTTTATCTCTATACCCTGCCGGGTACCACAGGTCTCTATCTGCTTTTTGCGTACTGGGGCCTGACCAGCATCCTGCTGTTCTGGGCGGCGCTGATCAAGGCGACCCGCGACTGGGGTGGGTCAGGGGAGCAGGGTATCGCGTTCGGGCTGCTGGACGGCGGGCGCGGTTTCGTGGCGAGCCTGTTCAGCACGCTCGCGCTGGTTATTCTGGCCCATCAGCTAACAAGCAGTGCCAGCGATGAGGCCGCAATGCAGTCGGTGATTCTGTTCTATACCATTATCAGCCTGCTCTGCGCTGCGCTTGTATGGTTCACTCTGCCACATGATTCTCCGACTGTGCCGGACCGGGTTGGGCAGAAGCAGTCGCACTGGCGCCGGGCGCTGTCGGACCAAAGAGTCTACCTGCAGGCCGGTGTGGTGATCTGTGCCTACTGTGGTTACAAGTCACTGGATAACTACGGTGTCTACGCGGTGCAGGTGCTGCAGATGACGCCGCTGGAGGCCGCCAGTTTGACGACCTGGGCCAGCTATACCCGGCCTGTGGCTGCAGTGCTCGCCGGATTGTTGGCCGACCGTTGGCGCCCCAGCGGCATGGTTATGGTGCTGTTTGCCTGCGCCGCGACCGCATTTTTCCTGATGGGCGGGAACGCAGACTTCGGGCCCGCATCGGGATTGT
>TARA_R110002072_G_scaffold11201_2_pt1 | contig 14276 bp, 14 predicted proteins | sample TARA_R110002072 | Tara Oceans TARA_R110002072 (sample SAMEA4397118) | marine metagenome | biome: Polar Biome; feature: [SRF] surface water layer (ENVO:00010504); material: water (ENVO:00002006), including particulate matter (ENVO:01000060) such as... | depth 5 m | reverse complement strand
GGCGTCTTCGCTGGCCACGGCGCGCTTGGCGGCGAAGCGTCGCTCCAGGAGGGCCGCGCCCTCAGCGTCGACGAGGAGGGCTTGCAGCTCGACCCGGACTTGGTGGGCCGGGAGGAGGACCTCTTCGAAGCTCAGGAGCTCGACCGCCAGGGCGGCGCTCCCGCGCTCGCTTCGGCGAAGTCCTTTGGTGACGAAGAGAGCGTCGCTCAGGGCGCGGTCGAGGTAGCGGATCGGCGGCTGGGTCCAGCGCTCTTGCTCGTAGAAGCCGACCTCGACGTCTGAGCGGCGCCACATGATCCGGTCGCCGAGGTGCTGACCTGAGGCGCTGGGGGCCAGGACTAGGGTCTGGGTCGTGAGGTGGGCAGGCGTCGGCGTCTCGTGGGGGGGCGCGAAGAAGCGGGGCGCCGCGGTCGAGCTGCAGGCGCTGAGCGCTAGGGCGCCGACCAGCAGGAGGCCTGGCAGGACGACTCGGAGGAGGGCGCGCACGCTCAAGCCGAGGAGCTGGGGCGACGCCGTCGGGCCGCCGCGAGGTCCGGGTAGAGCGGGATGATGTCGATCCCGTAGCGGAGCTGGCGGACCGTCTTGTATTCGCGAGACAGGTCGAGCTCGAGGTAGACCTTCTTCTCGTTCTTGAGCCCGAAGCTGGTCGAGAAGCAGAGCTGCTCGTCACCCTCGCGAAGGTAGCCCTTGCGCACGGGGTCGTGTCCGTAAATGACAATGTGGTTGGCTTGGCCGCCGACCTCCATTCGCTGGAGGAAGCGGCGCACGGCGAGGGGCCCTGAGTTGCGCGCCCAGAACAGCTCGCCCAGGACGGGGACCTGGAGCATTTCGCGGACGGTCTTGTCCTCGTGGCCGGCGTACTCGACCTCGCACACGTCGTCGTAGCCGGCGCTCAAGACCCGGGGTGCGCCGTGGGTCGCGATGATTCCGCGGCCCATCACGCAGGCTATGGGGAGGGTCCGAAAGAACTCCTTGTAGAGCTCGGTCTTCTCGGGCCCGACGGTGGCCTCGAGGAACTCGGTCTCGCTGGGGTCCTTGTGGAACTTGCGCGTGTCGGGGCCGCCTATGTGGCTGTGCTCGTGGTTCCCGATGAGGGTGAACACCCGACCCGGGAACTCCTCTTTGAGCGCCAGGAAGCCGTCGAGGACCTCCTCGGTTTGGTCGCGGTAGAAGCTCCCGAGGTGCTCAGGCCAGTTCCGCGGCGAATAGCGCGGTCCGTGGACGAGGTCGCCGGTGATCAGGAAGTAGGCGTCGCCGCCGTTGTCCACCAGCGCTTGGCGGAAGGCGTCCACGACCGCCATGAAGTCGGGGAGGTTCCCGTGGAGGTCGGTGCAGACGATGACCCGTCCGCTGGCTGGGAGGTGGAGGACCTTCCCGACTTGCTTGGGCTCGACCAGGCTGATCGATGGGGGCGTAGCTGCTGGCACGTGGACTCCGACCCCCAGCCTAAGGGGAGTTGGCTGCAGGGGAAAGGAAGCAGGAGAGTTCCCTTGGCGGACGCGGGAAGGATGGCAAGATCGGGGCCATGAAGGTGGCCTACGTCGTCCTCGGTTTGGTGTGTTTGGTGCTCGGCGCGATCGGCGTCGTGCTGCCCCTCCTCCCGACGACCCCCTTCCTGCTCCTCTCGGCCTGGGCCTTCGCCCGCGGGAGCAAGCGCCTCGAAGGCTGGCTCTTGGACCACCCTCGCTTAGGCCCCCCTGTGCGCGCTTGGAATGAGCACGGTGTCGTCCCGGGACGAGCCAAGGTGTTGGCCTCGCTCCTGCTCGGGTTTAGCGTCGTCTACGCCTGGGGCTGCCCCGTGAACGGGATCCCGGCGCCGGCGCGCGTGGCCATGGTCTTGGTGGCGGCGGGGGTGATCGCGTTCTTGGTGACTCGCCCCTCCCAGGTCCCGGGCCTCAGCGAAGAGCGGCCGCCGCTTCCTCCGGCCTGAGCCCGGACCCCGCTGCTCTTCCTTCGGGGTTCGTTCTTCCTAGCAAACCTCGAGGCCGATCACGACGAGAACGGCTAATCGATCCCGCTGAGCCAGACCAGCGCAGTTCCAAGGCCAGATCCAACGGAATCAGCGAGCGTCAGTTCCATCCCAGCCAGCGAACGCGGGGGGCGGCGCTGATGCGGCCAGACCTTGCTGCCCGAGGTGCCGCAGACTCGACTGAGGGCCGGGGCACCCGATCCGCCCAGGAGTCGCCTTGCTGGCCTACGCTGTCGAGCGCCCCGCTGAGGGCCGCCTGCTACAACGCTTCGCCACGCCTTGCGCCAAGAGGAGGTCGAGTGCGAATCACGAGCTGCGACTCAGACGGATCCGCCAAAGCCCAGTAGACAAGGGGCCTCCAGCGGCACTGCCACCCACTCCCGCTGGGTATCCCTTCTGGTCAATTCCCTCCATTGCCTGCCAGCGACGGAAGTCCATTGGGTCGCAAAGAAGGCCCTCGTTGACGCTGCCGGGGGACAGCAATGAGCGCGTGCTCAAGCTGCGCCATGTGGCTCCCTGACGGTTACGGGGCCCTTTGCCCTCATTGCGCCGATGTCCGACAGCGAGTTGTTGAGGAGTTCCACGAGGAGGTTCGCCGAGGGCATCGCCGGGCCAGGGACAACGACCTCCGAATCAGCCGCAATGGCCTCTTCAACCTCGTTGAGAGGCATGGCCTCGAAGCCGTCAGCGATTGCCTTGGCCTACCAACGCGAGTCATTTGGGACACCGTTGTCGGCGTCGAAGGCGCACTCCTCCCTCCATACCTCCATCACCTAACCCCTCTTCTCCTCAAGGAATCCTCATGACCCGAAACCTCAATCAGCAAGAAACAGCCGCCGCACTGGGCGTGCACCGCTCCACGGTCGGACTCTGGGTAAAGCGCGGCTGTCCACACGACAACGTTGGGCGAGGCAACCTTTTTAATCCTGAGGAACTGCGCCAATGGGCCTCCAGCAATGGCCTGGGGACTCAAGGAGGTGATCGAACCATGGGGATCGCTACCTCTCCCGAGGCAAAGTACTGGAGGGACAAACGCAAGGAAGCCCTCATGCGCAAGGATCGGGCTAAAGCGGACCGTGCTGAAATGGAACTTGCCGCGATGAAAGGAGGGCTCATTTCCACCGTTGAGGTCAAGGCCGCCAACGCCGCCAAGCTCCAGCGCGTTGAAGACGTTCTCCTACCTGGCATTAGCGCCCTCGCCGCCTCGCTAACCGGTGACTGTGAGAGCGACGAGATCAGCCTCCGCGATTGGACGTACGACAGACTCACGGAGTTGTCCCAGGACGAAGACGCGTCGAAAATCGAAGGCACGACTTAGCCTAGAAGCCCCGCAATGGGCCCAGGAACCTCACAGGACCAAACCTTCGTCGGATTGGAATCGCTCAAGATCATTCCCACGATCCCCATAGTGCCTGTGCTCTAGCCCTGAGCCGCCGCAGAAGGACCCAAAGGGTGGGGGGTCACTCCTCGTTCCGCTTCACTGCCCTTAGTCGCATCAGCTCTCCCTCGCCGTACTTCGTTAGAGACCAATACGTGCCCTGGTCTTTCACGCTCCGCTTCTTCTCGCTTTTGCGGATGAGCTCAAGCGCGAACAACTGGACGACGACGGTGTGCAACGCGGAGTCGTCGAACGCGCAGCTTCTGTATGTCCCGTTGTGCCTCCACTTCCCGGGTGGCACTTTGATAGATCCCTCCTCCACCCCCACCTCTAGCAGGGCCCTCGCCATGGAGCCAAAGCTCTTCCCGAGGGCGATCTGCAAATCTGCCTCACTAGCCTCAGCGAGCATGAGGGGTCCAATCTCCCTGAGGATAGAGGACACCTCGAGATCTATCCGGACGGTGTAGGAGAGGGAGTTGAAGCCGTGAAAGTCCCGATCGTCGTTGTATCTGACTGCAACTAAGAAGCTTAGCGTGTCGTGTCCCTGCGCAAAGATCTCCGTCCCCGCAGGAGCCTCCGTAGAGTCTGACGCGGCGCTCGCTTCCAGTTCTTCGATCTTCTTCCGCAAACGGAGGATCTCTGCGTTTGCGTCCTCGCTGGGGACCTGGTCGCCCCGCACCCAACCGATGGCAGGGCGTCTCTTCTTGAAGTGGTGTATCGACTGCATCACCGCCAAACTTAGAGAGTCGGGGTTGTCCCACTTACGGAAGGCCTTTCCCCCTATGAGCTCAAGGAAATTCTTGAGCTTGGCTTTTCCTTCTTCGGTGTCCTCAGACTGCTTCGCAGGAAGGCTGCCGGGGTCCTTGTGAGGGAAGGCAGCAATGGGGAGCCCCCTCTCTAAGGCATACTGATACTCCATCTCGGTGTAACTCAGCCCCGTCTCCTTGTTGATCCCCCCATAGCGACCCCCAACTATCACCAAGTAGTAGTCGCAGTCGTCAATGACGCTCTTGATTAACTCGAACGACTCCTCATCCGAGGCGGGGAAGAGTTCCATGCCCGCCGGGATGCAATCGCTTTGGAGGAGAGCCTGCATGACCGCTCGGCGCTCCGCCTCGAGGTCCCAGAACGTCGAGCTGACGAAGACTTGATATCGCTTGTCCATACACACCTCTGCGCCAAGAAGGCTGACGCGGGCCTGGTCTTTCACCGGGAGGCTATCAAGCACCCCTGGCACCCTCTGCCATCAACATAGATGCCCTAGAGACCCTCCTCGCCAACGCCCGCAGCGTCACCCCAATCCCCAACGCCTCTCTGCCCCCGGCTGCTCCAGCACCGCTGCCCGATCCTCGCCGCCCTGTTCAAGCAGGCCCTCACGCTCTAGGCCAAGGCAGAAGCGAACGGCCTTGCACTATCGGCGTCTTGCCCGCCCCTGAGCCTCTCGCATGACCTGGTCTGACAGGCGAAGAGCTTTTGCCCGGTGATCCACGACACGCATGGCGTCGCTGAACCCGCGATCCGCTCCGGCAGCATCCGCAAGGTATTTGGTCCTTGACCAACTCTGACTGAGAGCCGTTCGAAGTGTTTGCCTCTCTGGCTCTGGCCGGCGTGCGATAGCGTCGAGAATGTCCTCGTAGAGAGCCGAGCGCCTCCTCTCCAGGCTCAACTGGCTGTCGAAGATCTCGCTGACACCTCCCTTGTCGATCTCAGCGCCAGCAAGGGCTGCCTGATCAACAAGCGGACGAATCTCACGCTCTGTCCACTCCCGAGCCCGACGCTCAATCCGGTCAGCCCTAGCAGAGCCCCCCAACGTTCCACCCCCGGAGCCTGAGGAGACAACGAGCAGGAGAGTGAGCGCCAGTAAGGTCCCGACCACTCCCAAAATCGCCCCTGTCGGCACCTTACTGGGCGAGCTCTTGGTTCGACGGACCTTGGGGCTTCCACGACGCTTCGGCCTGGCAGCGAGGTGCCGCCCTGAAGAACTGCTCTTGCGTCGGCTACCGCTGGAGCGCGTCACTGTGGAGCGCCTCTTGGGGACCTTGCCGCGCTTTCGTGGAGCTTGCCTCGCCACGCTCTGTCTGCCTGAGGAGGTTCGCCTATCGCTTGGGGTGCCGTCAGCCTCCCAGCCGCACCATCTGCAAACTAGCGCCCTGATCTTGATCAACTCCGCGCAGTCGGGGCATTCCTTGGTGGCTTCGTCAGCATTGGAAACCGCGGCGGGCGCAGAAAACTCGGGCACCTGTGCAGGAGCCTGAGTCGAAGCCAAGGAGTTCTGCAGGGTCGAAGGCTCACTCTTTTCGCTCTCGGCGAATCGGAGCAACTCCCTGTCAGACTCGAGTTGGCGACGCTGCGCTGCGAACAGTTCCTTGTCCCGCTCTAGCTGTGCCTGCTCAGCGCGTAGCCGCTCGCTCTCCCCTCGTGCCCGCCTTGCAGCCTGCAACTCCATTTCGATCTTCTTGGCCTCGATTGGGTCCATCTGGTCAAACGTAGCACTTCAAGAGGAGGCGTGCCCAGGCGTGTCCCGAACGACTGCCTAGCCGTCCCTTGCCCCCTCAGAGCCGCAGCGAGCCCCGTCAGCGCCCTCAACGCCGCGCTTTGACCCAGGGCGCCTAAGGCCAGCGCCCTCAGCGAATTCTCCTCACACCAGAGCCCTCAGCGCATGGGGCTACGCTGACACGCAGTGCGTTGGCATACATATGCCAGGCATATATAGACCACATTCGAATTCGGCCACCCATGAGACAATGGCACACAAGAGGGCAAAGGAGGCCATTCGTGGCTACCCGAGGCTCTTTGACGTGACACGCAGTGAGCAACCGTAGCTGCTACCAACTGTGCCAGGATCTCACCCCGTGGATATCAAACGATCACTTGCCGCCTCCCTCTCAAGCGTCGGCAACTTCCTCAAGGAGCGAATGCCCCACGAGAGGGCCTTGCTACACGCTGAGGACACAGCCGCCTGGGCTCAGGTAGAGGTCGAAGTCGAGGCGCTGCGCAGCACTGTGGCCTTCGTCTCTGAGAGTGTCATTGACCCCGAGAGCGAATCAGCTGAGGTGATCGAGTATGGGCTGGGCAAAGGGGCCTACACCAAGGTCGTAGAAGAAGGACGGGCAATGCGGGCCGAGAAGGTCCGAGAGCTCCTAGACGCCTCGTATGGCTGGGAAATCGCTGACAAGGGCTGGAAAACACAACACCTCTACGTGAAACGTCTTGTTACCGAAGGACACAATGCCGACTCAAAGACGCTCAAAGAGGCCCAGGGGAAAGCGTCGCGACTGCATCGAGCCCAGCGCCTCCTCAGCGAGCCACGCACCCTAGCGCTGGCCTACCTCGCGATCCCATTCAATGAGCAGCGCCGGAAATACCAGGCCAACATCCGGATCGCAGAGGATCGCCTCAAGCGCCTAGCTGGCTCTGTGCGGCTCGCCACTGACGGGCTGCGAGATCATCGATCACTTGGGGCCAACAGAGAGCGCGCGAGGATCAACGCACTCAAGCACGTCAGCGACCTGAATAAGGAGATCGGGGAGCAAGAGCGCCGTCGAGACCACGCAGTCGAGGCCCTGGGCAAGATCGACGCTGCCTATGAGGCCCTCTGCGCCAAAGAGATTGCGGCAATGAACTGCAGGGGGGAGAAGGACCAACGCACGCCAGCAGAGCGCAAAGCCGCCAAGGTCGCTGCTGAGGAGGTCGCTGCTGACAAGGCCGCTCAGAAGAAAGCCGCCGCCCGCGCTGAGGCCAAAGAGGCTGCGAAGTCCAAGAGGCTGCCCAAGTGAAGCCGCGCCTTGAATGGGTCAACAACCCAGGCCCCAGCAACGTTCGCCTGTCCGGGTCAAAGCGAATCCCAGCGTCAGTGCCCCGGCCACGCCCGGCAACGCCGCCCGTCGAGCGCTTCGAGACCCTCGAGGCCCTCATTGCTCACCGCTGGCGCACGGAGCCAACGCTGCGGGCTGTTTTTCAATCCGAGCGCACTGCCTTGGCTTACTTCCGCAGAGAGCGCGACGACGCCGCCAGGGCCGAAGCGCTGAAACAACGCCCCTCGACGCGAGAGCACAACACATGGTGACCAGTAGCGAGGGGGGTTGGGGTAGATCCCATTTCGCTGCTGGTTGCCGCCTGACCTTGGAGGCCCTCCATGCGGGCAAAGACGGTCTCTGCTCCGACGACGACGGTGCAGGGTCTCCAAGGTCACTTCCACTCTCCGATTTGTTGCTCCCACCGCTGGCCACTCGTTGTCGCTAGCCGTGGGAGCAGCGCCCTAAGGAGCCCAGCATGGGCCAAGCCCCTCGCAGCCTCTATATCCACGATCTGTCCGCTGAAGAGTTCAAAGCAGTCAAAGCCGCATTCCGCTGCACCTCGCTGTCAGGTGTCCCCGTGAAGCGACGACTCGCAGTGCTACTCCGACGCGGGGCAAAAGCTGCCCTCGCTGCAGTGCGCAAGGCTGAAACAGACAAGGCCCTCCGCGAGCGCGCTAGGATCGAAGCTGCCCAAGCCGCCATTGAGGAAGCTCAGCGCAAGGCAAAGCGCGCCGTTGCCGCCCGTGATCGCAGGGCCCGAGCAAAGGCCATTGCTGACGCAGAGCGCGCACGGATCGACGCCGAAGCCAACGAGGCCATCGATGCCCTGGACGACGAGTGAGCCGAGAACCAACGACTTACATCATCGGAACTTGCACCCCCCAAGCCTGTCGGTGGCGATCAATACAATCTTGAGTCACTGGGGGACAGCTCCTAGTGACCCCGTGCCGACAGACAGCAGCATCGACTGGCACATAAGCAAGAAAAGCAAGTAGCTCTATCGATTCCCGAGGTCAGCGGTGCCCGAGGGAAGTAGTCCATCGGGGCTCAGGGGTTCGGCTCGCGTCGGCCCCTGGGCTCTGATTTATCAGGGCTCCGAGCGTTAGCCGAAGGACTACTTGCCGCTGCTAAAGGAGCTCCCCGTGAGCACCGCACCGCTTGACCCCATCGTGGGCTTCGTTGATTCGAAGACCTTCGCCGCCCTCCTCGGCGTCTCGACCCGCACTCTCTACACCTGGCGCAAGAAGGGGCTCGCTGTCCCCGCGGGTTGGACACCTGGCGCAAGGCCCCGTCCACGTTGGCGACGCTCCCAGGCGGCAGAGATCCTCAACGTGAAGGCACCGACAGCGCCAGTAGCACAGCCGAGCACAGCCGTCGCTGCCGCCAAGGCCCGCGCTGCCGCCCGTCGTCGTGGTGTCGCATGAGCCGTGCATTCCTCCTCGAAGAGACTCTGTCCCGCCTGGGCTTCACCGACCGCGACTGGTTCTGCGTCGGTCAGAAGCGTGACGGCGACATGGTCTCCAAGACCTTCCCCCGAGCGCCAGAGGGGATCGCGGACGCCCTGTGTTGGCTCAACGAAGAGCCCGAGGCCGACACCTACTACACGATCAACCCGCTTTGGCCGAGAGGACACGCGCTGCCAACGTCACGCTTTGACGACGACGGCGAGAGCACCGCATTCACTCGCGTCGGCAGCAAGGGCAAGGCGAACGACGCGGACGTAGCTCGCTACTCTGCCCTCCTAATCGACATCGACCCCAAGGACACCGGCGAGGACAGCCGCACCAAGGCCCTCGAAGTGGCCGCCGCCGTCTTTGAAGAGTTCTACGAGGACCTCGAGACTGGTCACTTCCAACTTGCCTGGGTCAGCAGTGGGCGAGGACAGCAGCTGATCCTCCGCGTGGACTTCTGGGACCACTCCGACCATCCCGACGTCACCGAGGCCACCAAGGCGCTCGAAGAGGCCAAGGCCAGCGGAGACGAAGAGGGAATCGCCTACGCCCGCAAGGAACTCGACAGGGCAGAAGGCGTCAATTGGGACCACGCCGAGCGGAGCCAACTCAAGGAGATCCGCGCGCTACGGAAGCGACTCACCCAGTATCTCAAGGCGAACTATGACTGTGGCAGCGTTGTCAAGATCGACGCCACCAGCGACGTAAGCCGATTCGCTCGTCTACCTGGGTCGGTGAACTCCCGTACTGGCGAAGAGGTCTACGTCCGCGACTGGGGTGGCTGGGGTGACCCTGACGACACCATCTGGGTGCTCGACGAGGACGGGGAATTGACGTTCAACGAGGAAGGTGAATGCGATTTCCCACGCCGAGCCTTCACCATTGCCGACCTCGCCGACCGAGTGCCGCTCACCCTGGAGGCCGCTGACAAGGAGGTCGGCGAATACGGCACCTGGGACACTGGGACCGCCTCTGGTCGCGAGATCAAGCAATACGTCTTGGACCGCAAGGACACGCCGCTCCCTGCTATCTGGTTCGGCCACGATCACGTCACCGACAGAGACGCCCGAGACGCCCGCTTCCTTGGAGAGCTCCTCCGCACTCGCACTCCGATCAACGTGGCTCAGCGCCTTCTAAATTCCCTCCCTGGAGCAAAGATCGCCGCAGACAATCGCACCGACGAGGGCTACCGCAACTCGATCTGGCAGCGGGCTCACCGAATCGCTGGACAGGAACGCCGCGACCAGCAGACCGTCAGGAAGCTCCAAGCCTTAGTCAGCGACGAGACGCACCCGCCAGCGAAGCTCACTGAACTCCTAACTTCCAAGGCGGGCATTGAGGCGCTGATTGGGCTCAGGATTGCTTCCCCGCAAGGCTTCGGCTCTGTCCGTCAGAAGATCAAGGACCGCCAACTCTGGCCCGGTGGCGTCACCGCCTTCGACGCCACGATCAAGGAGAAGACTGACTCCCAAGTCGCTCGCAACACTGCGCCGCCCGACGCCAAGCTCGTGTTCGTCACCGACGGCAAGGGACAAGGATTCCTCTTACGGCGCACTGACGGCCAATGGCTCCCATGTAAGGAAGCGGAAGCAAAGCGCTCCCTCAAGCACTCTCGGCTGAACTCCGAGGCGTCACTGGCCGCCGCTGAGGCGCATCCCTGGCTGGTGGACTCTGTCCCATTCGAGCCAGCACGGAAGCTCGACGGGCGGCGCTGGAACCTCTCCCTGGCTCAGCTGCGATACCCCAACCCGACACCGGGGCCCCACGACGCATGGAACGCCATGCTGGATCACCTGGGGCGCGGGATCGACGAGGACGTGCGGCGCTGCGATTGGTGCCGGAGCGTTGGGATCAACACGGGCAGCGATTACCTCCGCACCTGGATCGGCTCAATGTTGCAGGATCCCGCTGGCCGTCGCGCCATGATCTTCCTCTTCTCCGCTGAGTATCAGACGGGCAAGAGCACCCTCTCCGCGTCCTTGCGCGACTTGATCCTCATTGAGGGCGCAACGCAAGTGGACGAGTGCCTGCGAGAGAAGTTCAACGGCAACCTCGAGGGCAAGGTCCTGGGCTACGTCGAAGAGACCGACCTCAGCGCCCGTGGTGCAGGACGGAGCGGAGGACGAAGCACCGCCTACAACAAGATCAAGGACCTCGTCACGGGCAAGGCCATTGCGATCCGGGCCATGCAGCGCGACTCCTTCGAGGTCCCCAACACGATCAGCCTGATCATGACGGCCAACAGCCCCTCTTTCTGCCCTGTCTATCCTGGCGACAACCGGATCACCTTCATTGAGGTCTCACCTCTCCCTGAGGGCACGGAGCTTGGCGCTGCGTTCACGGACAAGCTCGAAGCCGAAGCAGAGGCATTCACGGCGGCAATGCTGGCCCTTGAGGTCCCCGCGTCCAATGACAGGCTCGTAGTGCCCTGTATCGACACCGCAGCCAAGCGAGCAATGGGCAAGGCCAACGAGACCTTCGTCGCAGCGTGGATTCGGGATCACCCTGAGCACTTGCTTATGAGCCACCAAGAGATCTGCACTGCCCTTGGATCGGAGGCCGCGACGGTCGGTGGAAGAGCTCCTGACCCGCAACACGTCAAGAGGGTCCTTGTCAGCGGAGAGTGGCGAGACGCACAGGCAATCCTCGGTGACCTCAAGGCCCGCAAGGGGAAGAAGGCGCAACCCGGAGAGATCGCTGAGGCCATTGGGCTCCCCGCCAGCAAGGTAGGCAAGCTGGCCAAGCGCATGGCAGAGATCCCCGACGGCAAGGTCGAGCGCCGAGGGATCGGGGGAGGTCGGTGGGCCTACTTCGTCCCCGACGACCAAAACCGTAGGGGTGACGTAGGGGTGGACGTAGGGGTAGACAGCCCACTCAGCTCGCCCGCAAACCCGCATAACAGAGCCTCAGCGTAGGGGTTCGTAGGGGGACGTAGGGGTCGTTTTTCACTTTTGAAATTCTGAATTAGGTATGGGTATGAAATCAGCAGCGAAGCCGGGGGGTGTCCACCTGGGAGAGACGGTAAGAGGTGCAAGGCCACCCCTACGGACCCCTACGGACCCATACGCGACCCCTCTACTATGCGGGTTCCAGGGCACCTCAGCGAAACGCCCACCCCTACGTGACCCCTACGCCACCTCCGCCGTCATTGGCGCTCGACGTGCCGCAAGGGAGCTTGGTCGCCGCATGGGCTACTTGGGCTGGCAGGCGCTCTACGTCGCTCGCTGCTATCACGTGGACGAGGGCACGTTCAGCGAGGCCCGGAGACTAGAGAAGGCTGGCACCGAGACCCCCGACGCCGACGCTGACCGCAGAGGTTATCTCAGTGCTCGCGCTGTCCTCCTTGGCACCAGTGACCCCATTGAAGCCGCTGACCGCCGCGCGGCAGAAGGGCAACTTCGCAACGTGCTCCTTGAGGCGAACGAGCGCCACGCCGACGACCCCCTCGCACCCCAGCGGCGAGACGTGGACTTTCACCGCTACCTCCGGCTGCACGTCGCCTACGTCGAGCACTTCGACGACCCCCTCGGCACCTCCCCCGAGAACCTCGACTATCACTGCAACCTCGTCGCAGCCCAGATCCCCGACGACACCGCTGAAGGCCGGGAACTCTACGAAGAGCTCCTGGCCGCTCGAGACGAAAAGCTCGGCGCTGTCATCGGCCCCACGTATCATCGAAGCCTTCCGGAGGTCTCATGAGCAGCACCAAGTCACCTCGCCTATGGGAAGACCCGAAGAGCGGCACCTTCTACATACGGCACTACGCCAACGGGAAGAGAAAGAGATTCTCGACGGGCACAAAGGAGCGCGCTATCGCTGAGGCGGAACTCCGACAGTTCAAGCTGGACCAAGCCCACGAAGACGCCACGCCACACACCCTCTGCCAGGCCATGGAGCGCCACCAGACGATCCTGAAGCCGGGGAACACGCTCACCTCGTCCCGCAGCGCAGCCAAGCGGATCGCCAAGGCGGGTTTTGACCTCCCTCTCGCTGAGGTGACCTCGCCCATGCTGGCGAAGCTGACGAACGCAATCGTCGCGAGCGGTTGCTCAGCCTCGACCGCCGAGAGCACGATCAAGTGGGCGAGGGCAGCGTGGAGGCACTGTCAGCCAGAGTCCCCGGAGATCGGCGAATTCCCACCTCTCCCCAAGGTCACCTACGACCGGCTCCGCAAGCAGGTCCGTATTGACGCAGCGAACAAACGGCGAGCGCCCACCCCCGCTGAGACCACAGCGATCCTCAAGGAAGTCGAGGGCCGGCTCAGTTGGCTCCCGCTGACCCTCCTTGCCGTCACAGGAGCCCGCCTGAATGAGGTCGCTCAACTTCGCCAACGGGACCTTGACCGCGACGGCTGCCGATTCTTTACGACGACCAAGACTGGGGATCGCGTTGCCTTCGACATCCCACCAGGGCTCATGGCGCAGATCCCCACTGGGAAACCCAACGCCCCCGTCTGCCCCGGTCGGAACGGTGCCAAGCCGATCACAGCCAGTGGTGTCCTCATGGCCGTCAAGCGTGCGGCCAAGCAGCTAGGACTCCCCGACGCTGACCGCCTCGACGTGCACTCGTTCCGCTGCGCTGTCGCTGTCGAACTTGGCCGCGCTGAAGGCTTCAGCATGGACGACGTCAAGGGTCCTCGTTGGAGGTCGGGCACCATGGCGAGCTACTACCAAAGCCGCGCTGGAACCTCGAAGGGCGCAGAAGCCGCAGCGCTCATGGCTTCGCTCTATGGTGTCGGTGGGTCTACCCAAAAGGCTACCCAAATGGCCGAAAACGGGTTGGCCTCGTCTTCCTGCGCTGTCGAACGCCCCGCTGAGGTCCGCCTGCTACAACGCTTTGCCACGCCCCTGCGAATGGAGGAGATCGAGTGCGAATCACGAGCTGGAACGTGAACTCCCTGCGCTCTCGAATCGAGCGCGTCCAGGCCTGGCTGGAGCGACACCAGCCCGACGTGCTCTGCCTCCAAGAGACGAAGTGCTCCGACGCTGACTTCCCCAGCGCGGCTCTGGCCGAGGTCGGCTACCAGGCAGTGTTCACCGGTCAGGACAACGGCCTGAACGGCGTCGCGATCCTCAGCAAGGAGGAGCCCACAGACGTCCTGACGGTCCTCCCGGGGCGCGACGAGGACACCCACAAGCGCTTCCTCTCGGCCCAGGTGTGCGGGATCCGGGTGATCGACGTCTATGTCCCAAATGGACAGGCGCTCGGGAGCGACGCCTTCTTCTACAAGCTGGACTGGCTGGGTCGCCTCCAGGCGCACTTGGTCGGGCAGCACTCGCCCCAAGAGCCTCTGGTCTTGCTGGGCGACTTCAACATCACGCCCGACGACCGCGACGTGTGGGACCCCGAGGGCTGGCAGGGGTCGCTCCACTGCAGCCCGCACGAGCGGCGGGCCCTGACCTATCTCGAGGGCTGGGGACTGCGCGACGCCCAGCGCCTCATGAGTCAGGAGGGCGGGATCTTCACCTGGTTCGACTACCGCGACACGGTCAAGGAGCTCGACACCAGCCGCGGGTTGCGGATCGACCTGGCCTACGTCAGCGAGCCGCTCCAGTCGCGGGTCGAGTCCGTGGACGTGGACTACGAGGAGCGCGCCGGCGAGAAGCCCAGCGACCACGCGCCCCTGACCCTGACCCTGGCGGACTAGCTGCAGTCCGTCCTTACACGACAATTCCTCTGAT
>TARA_R110002072_G_scaffold172324_3_pt1 | contig 14277 bp, 10 predicted proteins | sample TARA_R110002072 | Tara Oceans TARA_R110002072 (sample SAMEA4397118) | marine metagenome | biome: Polar Biome; feature: [SRF] surface water layer (ENVO:00010504); material: water (ENVO:00002006), including particulate matter (ENVO:01000060) such as... | depth 5 m | reverse complement strand
AAATCATTTCGGGCGCTATTAAATCTTCTATTATAACGAGTGTTTGGCAATTACTGCTGTTTCCGGAAGTGTCAGTTACTGTCATAGTAACCAGGTTTTCACCTAAATCCGCACAACTAAAATCATAAATGTCCAATGAGATACTTTCTATAGCTACATTGTCAAAAGAGCCGTTATCAATCATTAAAGATGTAATCGTGGCTATACCGTTTTCATCTAGCTGAATGGTAATTTCTTCAACACATATGGCGGTTGGCGGTTCTGTATCGATGGCTTCCAAAGTTGAAAATTCACCTCCTGTCAAAAGTGTTGTCCCATGTGTATTTGTTGCAAAAGCACTAAAATAATAAGTTGAATTGGGTTCTAAACCTTCGAGTAAAAGTGACATAACCCCTGTTGAACCAGATACAAGTGTCATATTAGAATCTGGGTTGGGAGTTGTGCCATAATAAAATCCTCTTTCAGTAATAGTTGCGCCTCCAGCTGAACTTACAGTTGCTTGAATAATTGCAGAATCTGAAGTAATTTCTGAAACAAGAAGTTGATTGAGAACCGGAGGTGTTTGTGATACCAAATTGGTAATAAAATTTGGTAAACCCAACTGAGCAGAAGCTCCTCCTAAAGTTTGTCCATTTAATTCAAAATTGGCAGCACTACCTTGTTGATTGGGTGAATGAATCACATCCAAAGCCTGAGCTCCATACCTGCTGGAATAAATTTTTCCATCAGGAGCTATCTGTAATGCCCCTGTAGCAGTGTGACTGTATGTGTTCGCACTCGATTGTATTTCGCTCACAGTACTACCGGCATCCAAATCATATTGCTTTAGACCCATCGAGCTAAAAGCCGAAATATATAAAAACCGATTGTTTGGTGAAAATTCAGCTCCATAAGCTGCATAAACCGGAAAATGTAATGAGTTTGAAACAACCCCGGTAGCATTGTCAAAATCACTTATATTAAAATGATTGTGAATGTAAGAAGTTCTAACAAGTTTATTTCCTAAGTTATTGAATTTTATAAAACCAATATCTCCATTTGTTCCTGAAGCAGTTCCGGTGGAAGAGATCACCGGATTTTCTAGATCCAATCCCTCGCTTGTTAATTTATATGCATAGTAATCTGAAGTACCACTTTTATGAAGAAGTACCCACCAAAAAGTTTTATCAGCAGAAGGTACAGCCTGGATGTACTCACCTGTTTCTTCTAAAACCGAAATGGCTTTCGAATCAGCGATAACATCACCCAAACCTCCGTTGAGACTCATATCGATTATAGAATAGAATACTTCAGAATGTATGTATGCCGAAACAGTAAAGAGATAATACAAATCACTGCTTGAAGGATGGGGAACTACAATGGCTGATTGAGCACTTGATGGATCACCACCAAGACCGTCCATGCTATTTGGCATTACGGTATGTTCCCTTGTAAAAACCTCTATCCCGTCTGTATAAAAAAGTAGCTCACCATTTTCATCTGAAATTGTCGCCGTGCCTTCAAGTGTATTTATTTGACCATCTAAAATCACTGAAGGCGGGCTTGTGCTAAAATCCAAGCCGGCATGAGTTCCAAAATACCAGATTTTCCCTTCACTTTGAGCAACAAGTGCAAATTGAAAAAGAAGTATTAAAAATAGAGCAACTATTTTTAAATTGGATTTTTTGAACTGTTTATTTGTATAATGTCGTTTCATAAGTTTATTGTTAAGATTTGAAAGCACAAAATGGTTTGCAAATCATCTTCCCGAAAATGCGGGTTATAACTTATAGGGTAATTACAACAAAGATGAATGGTAATGTAAAATGAAATCTGGCTATTGCCTGCTTTTCATATTTTTAAAGAAAGGTTTCATAAACTGTAGGTTTTTGCGGTTGCACATTTAGTGATTTGGGTTATTTGGGTTATTTGGGTTTAAAAAGCTATTTTGTAATCTGTTACAATACAATCTCAAAAAAACTTTTAACAAATTAATGCAAATTATTTTTATAATACGGTTTATTTACCTCTTTTTTCGATAAAATGTTTTTATTTGTAGGATTATACGTAAATATTGATAAAAATCGTGTAATTTTTTACAGTTCAAAAAAAAGTTAATGTTTTTGCAAGTGAGGTGGGTTTGTTTATTTTAGCCCTTCTAAAAAACTAACTTATGTTTAAAAAAATATCCATTCTATTTCTTTGCTTGGCTTCTATTTCCCAAGCGCAAACTCCCTTTCAAAATAATCAAGATAAATTTGATGATTTCACCTACCGACAGGGAAATAACCAACGCACCGCCTCCGGGAATCCGGGACCTGATTACTGGCAAAATGGGGCTGATTATGTTTTAGCTGTGGAACTTGATGATGTTAAAAACACCATCTCAGGAACGGTGACAATTACTTATCATAACAACAGCCCAGAGCCGCTCGATTTTGTTTGGATACATCTCGAACAAAACAGATATAAAAATGACTCCAGAGGAGCATTAACAACACCCATTCAAGGATATCGTTTTGATGGTGACCTCGATGGAGGTTATACAATCAGCAATGTAAAAGCTAAGACAGGCCGATCTGAGTCTTCAAGATATCTTATTACAGACACCAGAATGCAGGTGTTTTTTGACGAACCCATTGCTCCAAAAGGGGGCAAAGCTACCCTAAGTATGAACTTTAGCTATAAAATCCCCGGAAAAGGTCTTGACCGAATGGGCCGACTTGATGTTGAAAAGGGAACTGTTTACTCGATGGCACAATGGTACCCCAGAGTAGCAGTTTTTGACAACGTGCTGGGTTGGAATACGGAACCTTATCTTGGAGCAGGTGAGTTTTATTTGGGTTATGGTGACTTTGATTATAAGGTAACTGTCCCATATGACCACATCGTTGTGGGCTCTGGAGCTTTGCAAAATGAAAAAGAAGTATTGCCTGTTGCACTTCAAAACAGAATGCGTCAAGCTGAAAAAAGTGATAAAACAGTTCACATAATTAAGCCGGAAGAAGTGGGAAATACCCAAATCACCAGACCCAAACAAAGTGGTAAACTCACCTGGCATTTCATTATGGAAAATACACGGGATATCGCTTTTGCTTCCTCAAAAGCATTTATCTGGGACGCAGCCCGCATGAACCTTCCCGATGGAAAAAAAGCCATTGCCCAGTCTGCTTATCCTCCTGAAAGTAATGGTGATAACGGTTGGGAACGCTCAACAGAATACACAAAAGCTTCCATTGAATTTTATTCAAACAAATGGTACCCTTACCCCTATCCTGCAGCAGTAAACGTTGCCTCAAATGTGGGGGGTATGGAATATCCCGGTGTCTCTTTTTGCGGTTACAACCGAAAAGGAGCTCGACTCTGGGGAGTCACTGATCACGAATGGGGCCATATGTGGTATCCTATGATTGTGGGTTCCAATGAGAAAAAACATGTTTGGATGGATGAAGGTTTTAACTCGTTTATTAATTACTACAGTACCAAAGCCTTCAATAATGGAGAATACCCTGCAAGACTGGGCAGAGAAGCAATTGTAGCCTATAATAAAAACCCCAACAGAGAACCCATAGCTACCCACCCTGATGTCGTTCAAAGTGCAAACCTCGGGATGACCGCTTATTACAAACCGGCTTATGGACTGTTCATGTTGAGAGAATACATTTTAGGTCCGGAGCGGTTTGACAATGCTTTCAAATCCTATACCCATGCCTGGGCTTACAAACACCCGCAACCCAATGACTTTTTCAATCATATGGAAAATGTAGCCGGTGAAGATTTAAATTGGTTCTGGAAACATTGGTTTTACAGCAATGACAACATCGACCTTGGAATTGAAGCCATCGATGCAGTAGGAAGTGATTATTTACTAACCTTTGTAAATAAAGGATTTCCGTTTCCGCTAAAGTTTGAAGCCACCTATGAAGACGGAAGCAAAGAACGAAAAGAACTCCCCGTTGAAGTCTGGCAAAGAGGTAACCGCTGGATTTATTTATTAAAAACCAATAAAAAATTAAAGCAAATAGAAATTGATCCTGATAAAATCACAGCAGATATAGACAGTACTAATGATGTTTTCATTCTGGAATAAAATTAAAAATCAACCTTCACAATAAATTATTTTAATTGAAAAGCCTGTTTAGAAGCAGGCTTTTTTATTGGAGCTATTTGAAAATGAAATTCTTAGAAACTTTAACACTATTATTATTTAAATTTAATCTAAATAAACTTGTTCAATCAAACCATTGGTTTTATTTTTGCGCCTGAAATTAATATCTATTTATAACAAGTCTAAATAAGAATAATGCGTAAACTACTAACCACTACTTGTGCTGCACTGATTCCATTTCTGGGATATACACAAGTTGAAACCCAAAACGATTCCATCAAAAAAGCTGATGAACCTGAAATCTTAAATGAAATAATTCTCTCCAGTAATATCTTGGGAAGTAAATTTGAAATTAGAAACCGCACCGGTTCAGCATACTATTTATCTCCACAGGATTTACAACAATTTGGATATACAGATGTTAATAAAGTACTGCGAGCGGTTCCCGGAGTAAATCTATTTGAAGAGGATGGTTTTGGTCTGCGCCCCAATATCAGCTTAAGAGGAACCTCACCGGAAAGAAGTTCAAAAATTACTTTAATGGAAGACGGAGTTTTGATTGCCCCTGCCCCTTATAGCGCTCCTGCAGCTTATTATTTCCCAACAGTGGGTCGCATAGAAGCCATCGAAGTATTAAAAGGAAGTAGCCAAATTCAATATGGTCCTTATACCACGGGTGGTGCAATCAATCTAGTCTCAAAATCAATTCCAAAGACATTGTCAGGTAATGCACAATTTTCTTTTGGAAACTACAACTCCCGAAATACTGAAGCCACTTTTGGGGATTCACGAGAAAATTTTGGTTTTGTGACACAATACTACAATTATAATTCAGACGGTTTCAAGAGCCTTGACGGTGGAGGCAATACCGGTTTTGATAAAAGTGATTATCTGGGGAAATTTCGTGTAAACACAAACAGCGATGCCAAAGTTTATCAATCTTTACAGTTCAAACTTCAATATTCTGAAGAAATTTCAAACGAAACCTATCTTGGCTTAACTCAGGAAGATTATAATAACAATCCATACCGCCGGTATATCGCCTCATCAGCAGACAGAATGGATACAGAACACTGGCAAATCCAACTGGACCATTTAATCAAGCCTCTTAGAAATGTAAACATTAGAACTACAGCTTATAAAAACAACTTCAGCCGCAACTGGTATAAGCTTGATGATGTTGACCTTTCAGGACGTGTTAGCATCTCAAATGTACTAGCAAGCCCCGATGAATTTGTGAACGAGTACAATGCGCTCTTAGGAAATTCAAACACAGCAGATGATGTATTTGGCGTAAAAGCAAACAACAGAGCTTATGAAGCTAAAGGGATTCAAACTGTGGCTAATATCAATTTTGGTAATACCGTGCTGCAAGACCTTGAAATTGGTTTGCGATATCACGAAGATTCTGAAGACCGCTTTCAGTGGAAAGACAAATATGCCATCCAAAATCGCGAAATGATTCGCACAACGGTTGCTCCAAAAGGAAGTGACGCTAACCGAATCACCAGCGCAGAAGCCATTGCTGCACACCTTTTATATAAAATCACGGTCAACAAACTTACGCTTACACCCGGATTGCGTTATGAAAATATGACGTTTACACGAAATGATTACGGCAAAAACGACCCCAACAGAACCGGTTTTGAACTTTCCACAGCCGAAAATAAAGTGGATGTCTGGATTCCCGGAATTGGTGCAAACTATCGCTTTTCAAATGACTTTTCAATTTTTGGTGGTGTGCATAAAGGCTTTGCTCCTCCGGGAACTACCGAAGGCAGCGAACCGGAACAAAGTGTGAATCTCGAACTGGGAACGCGTTTTGATTATAAAGGTTTGAAAGGTGAACTGGTGGGCTTCTACAACGACTATGACAATCTATTGGGGAGTGACCTGGCCGCATCTGGCGGAACAGGGAGTTTGGATCAATTCAACGCCGGTCAAGCTATTGTTAAAGGAATTGAACTTTTAATAAACTATGATGTTATAAGCAGTAGCCAAAGCAAATTAAAACTTCCCATTACACTTTCTTATACCTTGACTGATGCGCGTTTTCAAACAGATTTTGCCAGCACAGCAGGAATTTTTGGCGAGGTGGAAGATGGAGATCAAATCCCTTACATTGCTAAAAACCAGTTTAACATCACGGCAGCTTTAGAAAATTCGATATTTAATGTTAGCCTAAGTGGTAGATATACTGATGCTTTCAGAACAGAAGCGGGCACCGGAAGCATCCCACAAGAATTTGAAGTGGGCAGCCATTTTATCGTTGATCTTTCAGCAAAATATTTTTATTCTCCGCGCATCACCGTGTTTACAAACATCAACAACCTGTTTGACACGACTTATGACGTAGCAAGACTTCCGGCAGGTTTGAGACCGGGAGCTCCGTTTATGATCAATGCCGGAATTGGGTACTCATTTTAGTGTTAGTTAATTTATGTTGCCTCAACCCCTTTGGTTTTTACTGAAGGGGTTTTTATTTTTTTGTTAAGTTTGAAATGAAACACCACGAATGCACGAATATATTGTTTTAAACCTTCTTCCGATATACATTGGACACATAACATATGTCGCTCACAATTAACGGGCTAAAAAAAATGAAAAAATACCGGTAAAAAAAAGTAAACCACAACGGGGCGTTATATTATTAAATTCTTGTAATTAAAGGCTTCCAGATAATTCTATAATTTTTTTACCGAACAACAATCATTATTTTATTTGAATAAACATTAGTGCATTCGTGGCTTTTTAAAATGGCTATTTTTATCAAAGATTTTACTTTCTCAATAAAACAGCCCTATCAGGATAATCGGTGATGAGTCCGTCAACACCTTGTTTGAGTAAGCGTTTCATATCAGCAACTTCATTGACTGTCCAGGGAATTAGCTTCATTCCTTCTGCGTGCACTTTTTTCACCAGCTTTTTATCTACTTGCTTAAAATAAGGACTGTATATAGCAGGCGTAAAACCCAATCTGGCAAATGCATCTTCAAATGTTTCCTCATACACCAAAGCAGCGAGAGCGATTTCCGGATAGGTTTTGTGAAGGTAGTTGAGGATTCTAAAATCAAAACTTTGCAAACTCACTCGTTCCAAATTACTTTCAGACGCAATCAAGTTGACGACCAGTTCTGAAAATTCTTCGGGTGTGGGATGAAAAACACCATCTCCTTCAGGCAGGCTTTTGAGTTCGATATTGTAATAGATTTTTTTGCCGTGGTTTTTGGCTAGACTATCCATCATTTGCAACACATCCTTTAACAACGGTTTTTGAGCAAAAGTGAGTTCCTGTTCGGGAAATTGATCAAAATAAAGTGTTCCGCAATCAAATTGTTTCACCTCTTTATAGGTCATTTTATAAATATTAAAAGTCTTTTCGGATTCTTTAGAAACCAACGAACCATCAGGTTGTTTGCATATATTGGAGTGCATCCAGGGCTCATGAGAGACCACCACTTGTTTGTCTTTAGTAATCACAACATCCATTTCCAAGGTGTTTACTCCCAAGTTAAACGCCTTCACAAAACCTTGTAAGCTATTTTCTGGCGCCAACCCTCTGGCGCCGCGATGCCCTTGCAAATCAAATTCATATTTGTCTTTTTGAAGCGGCATTGTTTTTATATCGGGTTTGTCTTGTGCTGTTAAAATAAAAGTGCTAAACATAATGAAGAAGTATTTGTACATTGGTTATTATTTTTTGAAATTAAAATTCTGAAATCATTAGCGTCCTAAACATTACTGTAAAGTCTGGGCAATCTATTGGTTTTATTAGCTCATTTAGAAGCATTGATTATTTTAGGATTGAACTTTAGGACGCTGACTTAGGACTTGCATTTTTTTTTAATTTATTAATATTCAATATTTTTATTTTTTAGTCTTACGTCTTAAGTCTTGAAATCTTATGTCCAATATATAATTAGGCCGCTATTATTCTGAAATCTTAAAATGACTCAAAATACCCTCACAAAATACAAAAGAACTCCGCCCTCTTTTTTAAGCTAAAATTAAAAAAAGGTAAACATAAATGTAAGTAAAAAAACACCCGAAAGAATTGGAAAATTCTCTCGGGTATTAATGTGTTTAAATTGAAATAAAACTTAGCTATGCAAAGCCCTGTCTGCAGTAGCAGCAAGTGCTGCTTCTTTAACGGCTTCAGCATATGTGGGGTGTGCATGACTCATTCGGGCAATGTCTTCTGCACTTGCACGGAATTCCATCGCAACAACGGCTTCTGCAATCAGGTCGGCCACACGTGCTCCCACCATATGTACGCCCAGTACCTCATCAGTTTTTTTATCGGCAAGGATTTTTACAAATCCGTCCATATCGCCACTCGCACGAGATCTTCCTAATGCTCTCATAGAGAATTGTCCCACTTTATAGTCCACTTTGGATTCTTTAAGTTCCTCTTCGGTCTTGCCCACAGAGGCTACTTCGGGCCAGGTATAGACCACACCGGGTATGAGGTTGTAGTCAATATGCGGCTTTTGTCCGGCGATGGTTTCTGCAACAAACACGCCTTCTTCCTCTGCTTTGTGAGCGAGCATGGCACCGCGCACCACATCACCAATGGCATAAATGTTTTTGATATTGGTTTGTAAATGGTCATTGACCTCTACCATACCGCGTTCTGATATTTTTATACCTGCTTTATCGGCTGCGAGTCCGTCTGTGAATGGTCTTCGCCCAACAGAAACCAAGCAGTAATCTCCGGTTAACGAAACATCTTTATCATTTTTATCTTTAGCAGTAATGGTCACCTCTTTTCCTTTCACAGAAACACCATTTACTTTGTGTGATAACAGAAATTTCACCCCTTGCTTTTTCATGACTTTGGTAAGTTCCTTGCTTTGTGAGCTATCCATTGTGGGAAGGATACGGTCCATATACTCCACCACGGTCACTTCAGCACCCAAACGACGATACACCTGACCCAATTCCAATCCAATGACTCCACCGCCTATCACAATCATATGTTTGGGGACTTCTTTTAGCGAAAGCGCCTCAGTAGAAGTAATAATGCGTTTTTTATCGATTTTGATAAAAGGCAAGGTAGCCGGTTTTGAGCCGGTTGCGATAATGATATTTTTTGCTTCAATTGTTTCCGTTTTACCATCATTTTTTTTGATGTTGACGTGGGTGGCATCTTTAAACGAACCCAAGCCTTCATAAACGTCCACTTTATTTTTGTCCATTAAATAGACGATGCCTTTGGTATTTTGATCCACCACATCCTGCTTGCGTTCAATCATTCGCTTAAAATTCAACTTAATGTCTCCGGGAATATCAATACCGTGGTCTTTAAAATGCTTTAATGCGTCTTCATAATGATGAGAAGAATCAAGGAGTGCTTTAGAAGGAATACAGCCCACATTGAGGCAAGTGCCTCCCAGAGTTGGATATTTTTCAATGATTGCAGTTTTCATGCCCAGTTGAGCACAGCGAATGGCAGCGACATATCCCCCGGGTCCAGAACCTATAATGGCAACGTCATATGAATTCATGAATGTAGTTTTAAAAATTGGAATACAAAAGTACAAATTACATAACAGAATTATGATTTTAGTACTAATAAAAACAGTTTAATTTATTGAAAAAATCAAACCCTCAACGCAGTTTCACACTTCACTTCGTTGATACTAAAAGAGCTTTGTGTACTGCCAATATGTTTTAAAGTGGTAAGCTTAGTGACCATAAACTCTCTGAAGGCTGCCATGTCTTTTACCAAAATTTTAAGTAAATAATCATACTCACCACTTATGTGATAACATTCCATCACTTCGTGTAGTGCAATCACTTCATTTTCAAATTTAGTGAGGTATTCTTTGGTATGTTGAACCAATTTGATTTGACAAAAAACCACAAAACCTCTATCAACTTTTTCTTTATTTACTACTGCAACATACCGCTGAATAGTTTTGGATTTTTCTAGTTTTTTAATGCGTTCATAAACGGCAGTTACAGAAAGATTGAGTTGCAAAGAGAGTTCTTTATTGGTTTGTTTGCTGTTTTCTTGAAGTAGTTTAATGAGTTTTTTATCGATAGTATCTATCATCACAAGCAGATTTTCTTTCGGTTAAAAATTGTATTTCAAACAAATAAACAATTTTAAATCTAATTTTTCAATGTTCTTTAGAATTATAATCTAAATATGATACATATCATTGACATTTAAACTAGTCTTCTGTATGTTTGGAGTTGAAAAAAAGATTATTCATTTAAAATTTTCGCTACAGCGAAACAAAAATTATGGCATTTAAACCCGCAAACAACATTCAGGATTTACAGTATTTTGGCGAATTTGGAGGTGTAAACCCTTCCATTTCAGATTCTTCTACTTATACCTTTCTTTCGGCAAAGACCATGTTTGACACCTTTGAAGGCAATGCAGACGGTTGTTATTTGTATTCGCGACACTCCTCCCCTTCCAATCTTTATTTGGGCCAGGCACTTGCTGCGATGGAAGGCACTGAAGCCGCCAATGTGTCTGCAACCGGTATGGGAGCCATCACCCCGGTGATTATGCAACTGTGCGGAGCCGGCGATCACGTGGTATCCAGCAGGACCATCTATGGCGGAACCTATGCGTTTCTCAAGAACTTTGCGCCCCGCTTTCAGGTGAACACGACTTTTGTGAACATTACAAAATTGGACGAAGTGGAAGCCGCCATCACGCCCAAAACCAAAATACTTTACTGTGAAACCGTGAGCAATCCTTTATTGGAAGTTGCAGATATCCCCGGGCTAGCAAAACTTGCTAAAAAACACAACTTACAATTGGTGGTTGATAACACCTTCTCGCCCCTTTCGGTTTCCCCGAAACAACTGGGCGCAGATATCGTCATCCACAGTTTGACCAAGTTCATCAACGGAAGCAGTGACACCATGGGCGGTGTGGTATGCGGAACTCAGGAGCTTATTGACAACTTGCGCAATGTGAACGATGGTGCGAGTATGCTGTTGGGTGCTTCTATGGATAGCCTGCGCGCTGCATCTATTTTAAAGAATATGAGAACCTTGCACATCAGAATGAAACAGCACAGCCAAAACGCGATGTACCTCGCAGCCCGTTTTGAAAAAGACGGCATAAAAACCGTCTATCCCGGATTGAAGTCACATCCCAGCCACGACTTGTTCACTTCGATGATGCACGACGAATATGGCTATGGAGGAATGCTCACCATAGACGTGGGCTCACTGGATAAAGCCAATGAATTGATGGAATTGATGCAAAAAGAAAACATTGGCTATTTGGCGGTGAGTTTAGGGTTTTACAAAACCTTATTTAGCGCACCGGGCAGTTCGACCTCTTCAGAAATCCCTGAGGACGAACAAGCAGCAATGGGCTTGACTCATGGACTGATTCGTTTTTCTATTGGTTTGGACAATGATATTGAGCGCACCTATCAGGAAATGAAAAAGTGTATGAAACAAGTGAATGTTTTAAAATAATCTAGTAAATAGTTTTAAGCCACTAATGCACCAATAGTTATTCGTGCATTTGTGGCTATTATTTTTAAATATTATATTATCAACTTAATATAATGCTGAGCTTTTAAATTTCCATCCATTTTCTTTAAATATCAATTTATACAAAATTTATTGCCTTTTAAAATGAATCATTTGGTTGGTTTTCTATAATGTTGTAAAATTACATTTCAAAACCAACCCTTATGAAAAATAAAAGTCACGTAGATTCAGAAAAAGAAGTCCATTCAAACAAAGAATTAAACATTTGGGAAGCCTTGATTCCTGTTGTTGCCTTGATTGGCATGCTTTTTTACAATGTCTTTTATGCTTTTGGTGATGATGCCCTTGCCGGAAGTAATCAATTTATTTTATTGCTTGGAGGTGCCATTGCTGCTATAGTGGGCTACTTCAATAAGACCTCCATTGAAAACATGCTGGATGCTGTTGCTGACAACGTAAAGTCCACCTCAACGGCCATACTTATTTTATTGATGGTGGGCGCTTTAGCCGGCACCTGGATGGTGAGTGGTATTATTCCAACGATGATTTATTATGGGATGCAAGTGTTGAGTCCGGCGATATTTTTAGCTTCTTGTGTTGTGATTTGTTGTGTGATTTCAATTGCTACGGGAAGTAGCTGGACGACTTCAGCTACCGTGGGAATTGCATTGATAGGAATAGCAAGCGCACTGGATATTTCTTTAGGAATGACTGCAGGGGCAATACTTTCAGGGGCTTATTTTGGGGATAAACTTTCGCCTTTGAGCGATACAACCAATCTGGCACCGGCGATGGCAGGAACCGATTTGTTTACCCACATCAGGTACATGACCCTTACCACTGTGCCCACAATAGTGCTTACATTTATTATTTTTATAATCATTGGGCTTAATATAAGTACTACCGGAGCTGTTAATTCTGAAGCGATTTTGACTTCCATTGACGCCGCTTTCAATATCAACCCCATCCTTTTTGTAGTCCCTCTTATAGTAATTATACTCATCGTCAAAAAGACCTCTCCTCTTGTGGCCTTATTAATTGGCACTTTATTGGCAGGCTTGGCGGCTCTTATTTTTCAACCCCAAATTGTGGCAACGATTGGAGGATCAGAAACATTAAATTTTGAAAGTGCTTACAAAGGAGTTATGAATGCCATAACAGTTGATACTGCTGTGGCAACTGACAATGAAATACTAGCCGACTTGTTTTCTGCGGGTGGGATGAGTGGTATGTTAGGAACCATTTGGTTGATTATTTGTGCAATGGTTTTTGGCGGAATTATGGATGCCATCGGCGCGCTAAAAGTAATTACCAATGCACTCCTTAAAATGTTTCACACCACCTTTGGACTTTTTGCAAGTACCGTGGCAAGTTGTTTGGCATTGAATGTAACAGCTTCAGACCAATACTTGGCTATTGTTGTTCCCGGAAAAATGTTTGCCAAAGCCTATGAAGACAAAGGTCTGGCTCCTGAAAATTTAAGTAGAACCCTGGAAGATTCAGGAACCGTTACTTCTGTTCTCATACCTTGGAATACCTGTGGTGCTTATCACAGCGGAGTTTTAGGTGTGGGTGTGGGCGATTACTTTATGTATGCCATTTTCAATTGGTTGAGTCCGTTTACTACTTTATTTTTTGCGGCTTTCAGTATTAAAATAAAAATGCTTGCCGGTAAAACGGTTTAAAGATAACAAGTTTATCACTTGACATTCTCAATGAATCGTTGTTAGAATTTTATTTCATTATTAACAATTAAGCCCGGCTAAAGTTTTATTTTTGCCGAAAAAAATTATGGCTACAATTACATTGGGAGGAACTCCCGCAAACACAAACGGCAACTTACCTCAAACCGGATCTTCAACTCCTAAAGTGACCTTATCAAAAACAGATCTCTCAGAAGTATCTTTAAAAGATTATGAAGGTCAAAAATTGGTTTTAAACGTCTTCCCAAGTGTAGATACAGGGGTTTGTGCTGCTTCGGTTAGAAAATTTAATGAGGAGGCATCAAATCTTACCAATACAAAGGTGCTTTGTATTTCAAGAGATTTACCCTTTGCACAAGCACGATTCTGTGGTGCAGAAGGATTAAACAATGTGGAGTGTTTATCAGATTTTAACGACGGAAACTTTGGAAAAGCCTTTGGTGTAGAAATTCAGGATGGAGCGTTTAAGGGCTTGCACGCCAGAGCGGTGGTTGTTATGGATGAAAAAGGTACAGTAGTTTATAACCAACTCGTTCCTGAAGTGGGTCAGGAACCCAATTATACCGAAGCATTAAAACATGTTTGATGACTAACAAAAGTTTTATCAAAAGCCGCATATCCGGATTTAAATATGCAAGTCGTGGTGCCTGGTTGTTGGTAAAACGAGAACAAAGCATACAGGTACAATTAGGTATATCAATTTTTGTTATTGGTGCCGGTTTTTATTTTGATATCACTGCCACAGAATGGATGTTTCAACTTTTTGCAATCGGACTTGTACTGAGTATTGAGGGAATAAACACGGCCATTGAAGAAATTGCCAACTTTGTACATCCAGATTTTCACAATAAAATTGGTTTGATCAAAGACATCTCAGCCGGTGCTGTTTTTGTTGCCGCTATTACAGCGGTTTCTATTGCAGCTATTATCTATTACCCCTATCTTTTTGATTGAAAAACAATTTTTAAAAAATACTCTTAAAAAAGCTTTAGTAAACAAAAAAAGGATTTTATA
>TARA_R110002072_G_scaffold286444_2_pt1 | contig 14278 bp, 8 predicted proteins | sample TARA_R110002072 | Tara Oceans TARA_R110002072 (sample SAMEA4397118) | marine metagenome | biome: Polar Biome; feature: [SRF] surface water layer (ENVO:00010504); material: water (ENVO:00002006), including particulate matter (ENVO:01000060) such as... | depth 5 m | reverse complement strand
CGATGGGTTGATTACAAATGCGGACAGGCCGCTACCTACATGCTAGTGAAAGTAGCCACGAGGTTGACTAAACATGGCAAGGGATGCCTGCAACGTCAATGGAAGCTTTCTTCTGCTGGGAGAGTTGGCAGTCGCGAATGACAGGAGTCGCCACTTCTGGGACTGTGAGTTGTGGGCGAACCTCGCGAGCGGACTCGACCCGAAGTGTGCGTTCGCTATTTTGCAGGAGCTGTAAAGCGAGCAGTAAGTTTTCAACTATTGCCGAATAACCCAGGTCGAGTGTAAATGGCATGTGCGTAGCTCTAGGTTATATCGGCATCCCGAGTAGTCTGCCATACTTTTTAGCCATCATTGCCAAGTGGAGGCACAAATGGCTGAGGGATTGATCCCAGCGTTAGCACAAGGACCGTTCTGGCTATTCGCCATCGTAATCGGAATTATCGTGTCGTTTGACGTGATAGGCGTGGAGTTCACGCGCGACTATCCACAAGAGGAACGCGAAGGACAACCGATACGGTGGACTCAACGAATGCGAAGCATGACCATGCTTCACGCACTGTTCCATTCCGGATCATTTCTGGCGTACATGTTGGTGATTTACGGACTACAGGCTCTGTTGTTTATTCCCTTCGACTGGTTTGACCTCCCAGAAGATTTAGTGGATGGGATTCTTGCGTTGGTCAGTTTTGTAGTAGTTGCGTTCATATGGTGGACGTATCGTAGCAAAATTAAGGAAGACCACTCAGATAAGACTGACGATTCATGCTCGGTTGAACGGCGCGACATGAGATTCTTCGTCGACCTCGTCAGAGCTGTATTCGGTGAACGAGCGCGAGGGGCAGCAGTCGCAGGTTCTGTTGCTGTGGATATGCTCGCAATAAGTGCTCTGCTTCGAACTGCACTGCTGCCAGGTCCGACAGGAGTAGTGCAGTCAAGCTGGACAGGTTTTTTGATTCTTGACTTAGTAATATTTGCCGCTCTGATTGCAATGGCGGTAAGTGTGTCAGTGTTTTTAGCGCAACAATTTGGCGCTTCCCTGCGAGAGATTTCTCCCAAGATCGCTGCTGTATTAAGAGTAGCAGAACCATTTGCTGTGTTCTTTATTATGGCTGGTCTAATTCGCACTACAGCCCAATACAACGGCTTCGTTATGCAGGTCGAATGGCCAGTCGATGCAAACTTGATTGACGCTATATTCGCGGGATTTGTTGTAGTTTCGCTTTTCTGGTCGAACAGTATCTCGTGGACGAAGTTGGTTGAAATAGCTTCGAGACGGAACGCTGATGATGTATCTCAAACGACTGTTGTTACCCGCGCGACGGTGATGTCCGATCTTAAGAAGCTAGAGCCTGCAGTGGGTGTGGCACTCTTGGTAGGCTTAGTAGTGTTCAGTGGTCTCTTAGTTGCCTATCTAACCCCAGGTGAAATTGGTCACAATCACCTAGTGGAGGGAACCGGATACATCGCTGCTCTTTGTTTGTTTGTCACGGGGGTTATTTTATACTGGCCTTCGGTCGTCTTGGATTCTTGGGAGACGAATACTAGCTCTAACTTTCGTAGCTTTCAGACCGCAACTCCCATGCATTTCTGGAATAGACTCGTAGGAGTTGCACTAGCCCTTTTGGCCCTAAACGCGTACAGCATTTTTCTCTTCGATCTAAACTTCCAAACAGAGGCGTCTCTTGTTTGGTCAGGGTATTTATTGCTGACATGGGCTCTGTTCGACGCGCGACGCTGGCGCTTCTGTATATCTGACCTAGGAGGCGAGGCCAGGAGGGCAAACGATGCAGATTATGCTGAGCTTCTTTCGGCGTTTGGGCTAGCATCGTCTGCTGTAGCGATCATCGCGCCGGTCCTCACGAGATCACTGAGCTAACGTCGCATCTTGACCGGAAGCTGAGGGGCTGCCTATAGATTTTCGCGACTCGGAACCGTCCGTGTTGGGGACTCTGCTGCCAATCAATGATGCTGGACGATGGGCTTTAATCCGTTTTAATAACATTAATACGGATTATTAAAGGGCCCCTACCATGCCGAAAGCAGGCCAGGCGCGCGTCCCGACCCCCGCAGAATGGCAACGGGTCTTCGAGGTCATCCAGGACCACCGCCATCCGGAAAAGAATACCGCGATCATGCAGATCAGCGCGAAACTCGGCTTACGTGCCCAAGAGATCGCCCTGCTCCAGATCAAAGAAGTTGCGCGCCTGAAAAAATCACCACCCGGGTTTACCCTGTACAAAGTTATGTCATTGCCCGCGGCCTACACCAAGGGCGCCAACGCCATGGGCCGATCGACTCCTCAGTACAACCGGCGAACCGTGAGCTTCTCCGTCGAGGCTTTCGACCAGGTTGTCGCGCAGATCGTCGATCTGGCTAACGCCGGCGTAGAAGTAGATCCAAAGCGATTTTATCCTGCGGTCAAGAAGCGGGCCGGGCAATCGCGGGATCTGCCGCTCGTGGACGAGGATCTGAGGGAGGCGCTGACGACCTACCTGGCTTTGAGGCTCGACAAGAATCCAGATGCCAAGCCCTCTGATCCCCTTTTCATCACACAGAAAGGTGTCCCCTACTCCCCGAATACCTTGCAGGAACACATAGCGCTAATCCTGAGGGGCTGGGCCGGCATCGAGAAAGCGAGCTCCCACAGCGGCCGACGTTCCGTGATCACGGACATTATCCATAAACAGAAAAAGTCGCTGAAGGTGGCTCAGAAGGTCGCTGGTCACAAATCAGCCAGCACAACAGTCATCTATGATGAGCCCCCGGAAGAAGCGATCAGTGATGCGTTGAAAAATCTTTCTTAACTGGCATCTTATAGCAGTCCTGACTCCAGGCTCTTGGACAGCTACTCACACCTCGAAGCATACTTCCACGCCGCGATGTTATTCCAGATCGGGATAACTGTCGCTTGACCATTATTGTGCCCCTGCTCAAATGTCAATCCGAAAGCCGCTCCTGGTCTGCTCTCTGTTTTTTTAGCCTAGTAGCCGTACTTGTCTTGGCGGTCACGGAAGGCCTTCTCACCGCCTTCCATTGTGGCCGTTATAACGGCGCAGATTTCCGGATTGTCGATGGCTCCGGCTTGAGCAATGATCCGGCTTCCTTCACCGCTTACATCAAGATAGCCGACAAGCTCTGACGATCCGTTTACGACGATATTGGCGTTGTGGCTTGCAAACACTATCTGCCGCTTTTGCTTAGCCCCGTGCAGGCTATGCGTCAGGTCGGAAATTATCTTGTTGTCGAGATCACCTTCCGGCTGGTCGACAATCAGCGGTCCGCCTTCCTGCTCAAGAAGCATGAACAGCAAGGCGGTAGCCCGCTGGCCCTCCGATGCCTTTTCGAAGGCAATTTCCCGATCTCCGTCACAATAGAACAGGTCGATTTCAGGAGTGGGAACCGCTGTGGCGATGGCCTCAACCCGCGATGAATCCATGCGTTCCTGGAAGGCCGTTTTAATCCGGTCGGTCGCACCCAACAATGTGAACAACGCCCCGCATTCGGGCTTTTCCTCTCCGCCCGCTGCACCAACGAGGTTCCAGTAAAGCAGGCTTTGACACTCGGTTCTCAGCTGATCGAGCCAGTCCCAAAGACCATTTTCCCGCAACGCCTCTTCCATCTGACGGACGCGCGTAGCTTCCTGCGAACCGGTTTTGCTGGCTAAATAATCGATCGCCTCGTTAATCTCGGCGGTATTGCCGAGGACATCAACATTGGCTTTGACCTTGCCTCCGGAAAGTTCCTCGATTTCCTGTGCCCACTCGCGGGTCCGGCTTGCTCTTTCCTCGATGCGAGCGCGCAGTGTTCCCAGTGCTTGCGAAAGCCCTTCCGAAGGGTCGCCATAGCCGCCGATGCGGGCTTGAAGCGCCCGAATTTCCTTGGATTTTTCTTCAAGGTCCTCGCGCAGCTTGATGATCTGGGTCGTGACCGTGCGGTGAGCGCCCATTTTATCAAGGACACCGTCACGCGCTGTGCGCGCAGTGCTCAGCTGCCTCTGCCAATCCGCTTCGGCCTCGGCCAGACCGGTGCGAAGGCCCACGATCTGCTTATGCAGGGCATCTATACCGTCATGAAACGCTCCATATAAGGAGGCATATTTTTCCTGGAAGCCCTTTACTTCATCACCGAGGTCCGTGGAGAGCTCTCGCGCCGCTGCAAGTTCTCGCTGTGTCGCGGAAAGGTCCGCCACGATCTGATCGGCATGATCAGAAGCCTGGGAACGCTTGGTCTCGAAATCGCTGACTTTTTCGAAATACGCGACCTTGGCCTGATCGTCCTCGGATTGCGTGGGGAGCGTTTTTTCAAGAGCTTGAATCCGTTGCTTCAACGAGTCCCTTGAAGTCACCAGAGCACGCAACTGTGCCTTATGCGCCCAGTGCTCCGTGAGGTGCTGAATTGCCGTGCGTGTACAGCTTTTGGCATCGTCTATTGCCGTAAGTAAGCGATCGTCTTCCTGCTTGTATTCCTGATTCACGAACTGCAGCAGGTCGGATAGCTGTGTGCGTCTGCCTGTCGATCTCCCCACTTCTGCCAGTTCGCTCTGGCTGTAGACGACACTTGGGAACAGATCGCGCAACTCTTTCACCGTTATGGTTTGCGCGGTCCCGTCCGGATAGGTGACAACGGGTTGATAAGCCGTGGCAGGACCACGGGCAACTTCAAAGATTGCCCCGTCCTGCTGCACCTGAATCTGCACAGTACCATTCTTGGTAACTAGTGAATCATTGACCAGACTGTGCATCCGGTCACGACCGGAATAGTGTTCTCGTGGCTGGTCATAGCTGCTGCGTCCCAGCCCGAAGGCCAGATATTCGAGCAGGCTGCTCTTGCCGCTTCCCCGTCCACCGATCACTGAATTCAGTTCGGGGCTCAGGTCCAGTGCCGGTTGCTGCAAGATGTTCGATCCGTTCACGGCAATGCGGGAGACAGTCAGAGAGGGAATCTCGGGAGCAGTGATCCGGATGCGCGATGGGTGACCGAGGAAGGCCTGTCTGACGGCCTCAGCCGTCGGCGAGGCCAGCTTGATCCAAGTTTCATTAGTCCCGAGATTTCTAAAATCGGAGGACCGTGAATCAGACGTTGGAAGCGGATAGATAAATCTCGTCGACCAGGCGGGGTCGTTTCCTGACAATCTCCTCAGATACCGATTACTCAACGTCTCGATTGTCTGACCGTTATCAAGATACCCTCCTATATACGGCATCCTGAGGAAATCGGCATGACAGCCGTCAGTCAACACGGTGTGCTGTCCGCCTTGGGAGACATTCGGTAAGACGATAAATCGACCCCGCAAGCCAGGGGTGGTATTCAGTTCTTTAGCAATGTCGGCATAGTTGTGGGTCAGCTGGACGACGGCCGGGGCTCTAGCGGCTTGCTCATTCAGGGCGGGGCGCGCAATTCCAAGCCGTCCTTGCGCCTCGTGACGCCACTCTTCCGGCAGGTCGGCATCGAACAGGATCAAACACTGCACACCAGAACGCGCCGTAAGTTCCATACCAGGGAACAGCCAGAGATCAAAATCAGGATCGACTTGCCGCTTATCGGCTATGGCCTGCTGGACGTGGGGCACCATGACCATTTCATGGTGGTCAGTTAGCGCAACGGCCCCCAGCCCTCTGTCGATACAGGCTTGCACAAAAGTTTCTGCCCATTCACGTCGTGCCGCGTCAACGTCATCTTGCGTTGCTGGCGTGCAGGTGCCCGGTAGCGCATCGCCCAGTCCCACGGGGCGAGGCCCCGACCAGTTCGGGTCTCGCGGCGTGTGGACCTGGAAGTCACATTTTCTCCAGTAGGCAAAACTCACTTCTATTCAACCCTCACCTGGCTATTCGTTAGTAGTTGGTAGTAAATTCACCAAGCATCGTTAAGAATCGTGACCGCGTCTGTCAAGGATATTCAGGGACTGCCTGCCCCTGCGGGCGGCACACCCTCATCTGCCCTGGCGTACAGATTTAGTTGACAACACAATCGGTTATACGCAATAAACTAAGAACAGAACAGCGCTATACACTAACCATAATACAGCTTGAATAACTAGAGATGGAACATCATAATAAACTAGATATAATTCGACACGAAAAACTAGCTATTGTACATTAAAGCTATGAGGAGGGCCTCTCATGGCAACACCATCTGAAAAACTCGCACAGTCCCTGCAGGTCTTAAAAGAACTTCAAGATCAGGGGGTTACGGCGATACGGTCGCGTGATTTGAGCCGCACGCACCGTGAGAGGCTGGTTCAAAACGGCTTTTTACAGGAAGTCATTAAGGGCTGGTATATCCCTGCCCGCCCTGGAGAACAGACGGGCGATACCACCTCCTGGTACGCCTCATTCTGGGCGTTTTGCGCATCCTATCTGGATACCCGCTTTGGCAAGGACTGGTGCTTGTCATCGGAGCAGTCTCTCGCTCTGCAGGCGGGGAATATGACGGTGCCAAAGCAGCTGCTTGTGCGGACCAAAAAGGACACCAACAACCTCACAGCCCTGCCGCACGGGACCTCACTTCTTGATATACGGGCCGAACTACCCTCCCCGACCGATACACTCACGCAGGACGGCTTGCGGCTTTACACCCTTCCGGCGGCACTGATCGCATGTGCCCCTGGGGCGTTCACCCAGAACCCAACGGATATCCGCGCGGCTTTATCGATGGTCGCCGACGGGTCCGACCTGCTGGAGCGTCTATTGGAGGGGGGACATTCAACCATCGCCGGAAGACTGGCCGGAGCCTTTCGCAATATCGGACGCGGCGATATCGCCGATAACATCATCGGCACGATGAAGGCCGCCGGATATGACGTGCGAGAGAATGACCCGTTTGATACTCCAAGCCCTGTTACATTCAGCAAGCGGGAAAGATCGCCTTATGTAAGCCGCATCCAGCTTCTCTGGCAAAGGATGCGCGAAGATATTATCGAAGAGATGCCAAAGGCCCCTGGCCTTCCCAAAGACAAGGCGGCTTATCTCAAACAAATCGATGATCTCTATACATCAGACGCTTATCACTCCCTCTCTATAGAAGGCTACCGCGTTAACACAGACCTGATCGAGCGGGTCAGAACCGGCGACTGGAACCCGGACAATGACGATGGCGACCGCGATCACCGCAACGCACTCGCTGCGCGGGGTTACTGGCAGGCTTTTCAGGCTGTAAAAGCGAGCATCGAAGAGATAGTGAATGGCGAAAATGCCGGTGCGATGATCCGAAGGGACCACGCGAACTGGTACCGCGAACTCTTCGCGCCCAGTGTAACTGCCGGTATCTTAAGACCCGCCGATCTTGCCGGATACAGAAACGGCCCCGTTTATATCCGGCAGTCCATGCACGTACCCCCTAATGTAGAGGCTGTACGCGATCTCATGCCCGCATTCTTCGACCTGCTGGAGCAAGAAGAAGAGCCAGGCGTGCGCGTCGTACTGGGACATTTCATATTTGTTTATATCCATCCGTACATGGACGGCAATGGCCGGATCGGCAGGTTTCTTATGAACAGCATGATGGCCGCTGCCGGATATCCGTGGACCATCATTCCGCTTGATACAAGGAATGACTATATGAGTGCGCTGGAGTCCGCGAGCACCGATCAGGACATAAAGCCGTTTACCCGCTTTGTAGCAAGCCTCATCGAAACAGACTGCTCTTGAGAAAGAGTACAAAACGCTTTATTGAAGAACAGAACACAATAGGACAAGACGTAAATGCCGATTCTGAACTGGCTTGATAGAGAAAAAGATGCAATAGCGGCAGAAGATGTGCCCTACAGGTTGCTGGAGGCGGACCCCAAGCTGTCCCGTGGCGATGCTGATACTGAGAACATGCTGATCCAGGGTGATAACCTTGAAGCTCTTAAAGCCCTGCTTCCATACTACGCAGGGAAAGTGAAATGTATTTACATCGATCCGCCCTACAACACGAAATCAGCCTTTGAGCATTACGACGATAATCTAGAGCATACGAAATGGCTCTCGATGATTTATCCGCGTCTTGAGTTACTCCGAGATTTGCTAGCAGAAGACGGCAGTATCTGGGTGTCCATCGATGATAACGAAGGACATTATCTTAAGGTCATGATGGATGAAATATTCGGACGCAAAAATTTTACGACGACCTTCATTTGGCAAAAAGTAGATAGCCCAAACGATAACAAAGTACCTATTACACCGGATCACGAATTTGTTTTGTGTTACGAGAAGCAGAGTGATAACGCTGGATTTAAGAAGAAAGAAGATAGCGGATTGCTAGGTGCATACTCACAAAGAGATGATGAGGATAGGCTCTATAGGGACCGCCTTCTTAAAAAGAACGGAAAAGCCAGCCTAAGAATTGACCGCCCGTCTATGTACTATGAGCTGACCGCTCCAGATGGAACAGCTGTTTTCCCAATTCATGACGACGGCAGAGAGGCTCGTTGGTCGCACTCTAAAGAGGGTGTGAAGAAAGCAGATACCGAAGGCCGGCTCATCTGGAAAATTCGGAAAAAAAATGATGAGGACGTCTGGATTCCCTATATTCGAGAGTTCGCACCAGAAAAACCGAAAAGGCCGCATCCGACGATTCTGCTAGATGTAAAGACCTCACGGCAAGCAAAGGCGCACCAAAGAGAGCTGCTTCCAAACCAGCCCGTTTTTGACACGGTGAAGCCAGAGCAGCTGCTCCAGAGAATTTTAGACATATCAAGCGAAGATGGGGATTTGGTTTTGGATTCGTTCCTCGGTTCTGGAACAACAGCCGCCGTCGCACACAAAATGAACCGACGATATATCGGAATAGAAATGGGAGACCATGCCACTACACACTGTCAGCCTCGCCTAACGAAAGTGATCGACGCCGAACAAGGAGGTATATCTGAAAGCGTTGGTTGGGAGGGTGGCGGTGGTTTTAAATTCTACCGGTTGGGCCAAGCAATCTTCGATAGCGAAGGACATATCAATGAGAATGTGAAATTCAAGTATTTGGCGGCTCACATTTGGTTCTACGAGACGAAGACATCTATGATAAAGAAGGGCAGTTCTCCATTCCTCGGCGTTCACCATGGCACCGCCTATTACCTTCTCTATAACGGGGTACTGGGAGACAAGCGACCTCAAGGTGGCAACGTGCTGACAAGCAAGGTGCTGGCAGACTTAGAACCGCATGACGGCCCGATGGTTATCTATGGGGAGAGCACCCTGCTCGGCCCCGCCAGACTTGCCAATGAAAACATTACGTTCAAACAAACTCCTTACGACGTGAAAGCAAGGTAGAAAAACCTCATGGCGCAAATCAAACTAAAAAACTACCAAGAAAAGACGCTTGAAGTGTTGGGGCTCTACCTCGAACAAGCACGTTTTAATGATGCCAAAGCTGCCTACGAGATCGTACTGCGCGATCACCTAGATATGGACAAGTTCAGACCGTATCAGAACCTGCCGGTCGCTGGGGTCGAGAACGTTCCCTATATTTGCCTCCGGCTGCCGACCGGAGGGGGTAAGACACTCTTGTCGGCCCATACAATCAGGCTGGCCGCCGAGAGCTATATTGAGAATGACTACCCCGTTGCTTTGTGGTTCGTTCCATCAGACGCGATCAAAACGCAAACCCTTGAGACCCTCAAAAATCCGTCAAATGCCAACCGGAAAGCACTCGATGATGCCTTCAATGGACGCTTTGCGGTCTATGATATCAACGACTATGAACAGATTAGGCCGCAGGACATCAAGGATCGTGCCTGTATCATTGTTTCCACGTTCCAGTCCTTCCGCGTCGAAGATACGGATATCCGTAAGGTCTATGCGCACAACGAAAATTTGGAGCCACACTTCACCAAGATACCCAAGGATATAGCAGGACTTGAAACCTTCAAGAATGGAGAGCATGAAGGCCAGGTCAAGTTCTCTCTGGCCAATCTGCTCAACTACTGGCAGCCGCTCGTCATAGTCGATGAGGCACACAATGCCAAGTCCCCCCTAAGCATGGATGTACTGCAGCGGATCAATCCGTCCTGCATTATCGAGTACACGGCAACGCCAGCCGAAAACAGTAACGTGATCTATTCCGTCTCGGCGGCAGAGCTCAAGGCAGAGCAAATGATCAAGCTGCCGATTATGCTCGCTGAACACAAGACGTGGCAGCAGGCCGTCACCGAAAGCGTTCTTGAGCGTGAGAATCTAGAGAAGATCGCCAAGAAGGATAAAGACTATATCCGCCCTATCGTATTGTTCCAGGCGGAGAGCAAGAGCAATGATGTAACCGTTGAAGTCCTTCTCGACGAACTCACGGAGAACAACAATATCGAGCGAAGAAAAATCGCGATTGCAACTGGCGACCAGAAGGAACTCGATAGCATCAATATTTTCGACCCCTCCTGCCCGATTGAGTATGTCATTACCGTCCAGGCACTCAAGGAAGGATGGGATTGCCCCTTCGCCTATATTCTCTGTTCGGTTGCCAACACCCGCTCACCAACAGCAATCGAGCAGCTATTAGGGCGTGTACTTCGTATGCCATATGCAAAGGAGAGGACACAGGAGGCGCTGAACCGTGCCTACGCGCATGTTTCCTCCAAGACATGGGTTAACGCCCAGAACAAGCTCTATGAGCGCCTTATCAGCATGGGGTTTGAAGAGGAGGAAGCCAAGGAGTTCACCTATCAAATCCCCATGAGCGGAATGCACACGGTTTCGCCGACCAAATCATTTTCTGTCACCCTGAGTGAGGCCCCCGACCTGACAGGGCTCGATCTCGCCGAACATGCCTCTGTTGAGATTGAAGAACAGGAATGCGGAGAGGTCGTGCTAACCGTCACGGGCCAGGTGACGGATGAAGTCGTCAACAAGATTACCAAGACCGTTAAGAAAAAGTCTGACAAGGAGCAGTTTCTAACGGCAGCCCACATCCAGCAAAAGCAGCAGGAGGCTGCGCTAACACCGGCACAGAAGGGTCTGGATTTTGTACTTCCGCAACTCGCCCTGCGCTTTGATGATGGGCTTGAACTTGCAGAGCCGGAAACCTGCCTTTATGCGCATGGCTGGGACCTTCTGTCCTACCCTGCCGAACTGACACCGGCAGAATTTTCAGTAGAAGATGGTGCCAAACATTACATGGCAGACATCCAGGGCAAGAAGGTCGTGATTGCCATTGCCGACAGCAAGCAGCAACTCTCGCTGGAAGGTATCCAGACCTCATGGACCGAACTCGAACTTTCCCGCTGGCTGGATAAACGAGTTAAGCAGGGCGACGTGAAACAGACGGATATGCTGGAGTTCCTGCGCCGTCTGATTGCCTATCTTCTGGCCCGCAGTGATCTGGACATGGCGAAACTGGTGCAGGGCAAGTTTCTGCTTGAGAAAGTTATCAAGGAAAAGATTGGCCAGTACAGGAAACAGGCGACAAGGGCCGGTTTTCAGGAATGCCTGTTCTCCACGGAAAATGCAATTGCCGAGACCGACATCGCACAATATTGCTTCAAGTTCGATCCGGCCCAGTATCCGGCAGGACGCCTCTACGAAGGCAAATACAAATACAACAAGCACTACTATCCCCGTGTTGCCTATATGAATACGGAAGAGTCCGACTTCGCATTCGCACTCGACAAGAACCCGCTGGTTGAATTCTGGGTCCGGAACCTCGAACGTAATCCGGTCCATGCGTTCTGGCTTCCGACATCGTCGGACAAGTTCTACCCCGACTTCATCGCCAAACTGACTGACGGGCGGCTACTCGTTGCCGAGTACAAGGGCGAGCATCTCATGTCGACCGACGACACAAAGGAAAAGGCCAATATTGGGCAGCTTTGGGCGGAAAAATCCGCCAACATCTTTCTGCTTTCCTCTTTGGGTAAAGACGGTGACTTCTTCGACCAGATCAACAATGCGATAAGCTAGTTTCACGCTGGTCAGGCGAAAAATACGCCGGGGCAAGGCAGGCCGGAAGGAGAGTTGGCGATGCTCGCGCTTTCCGCGGCGTCGCTTTACACGCAAAGTCTTACGTCCAAGCGTTATAGCGTCAGGTAGTACCCCCAGCGATCCCGGATCTCTCGCTCCGAGGGTCGTTCTATCGTTAGGAATTCCGGCAATCGCCCATCTGTGTAGACGTAGAGACAACCCCAGTCGTATTCCTCCAGCTTCGAGTCTTCCCGGATCCCTGTCGCCGGACAGGCACACTTCTCGTAACTCGAGGTCTTTTGGATCAACGCATCGCCCTCCGAGGGTGCTATGCCTTAGCTGAGGCCCTGGCTGGTTTTCCCCGACTATCTTTGCGTGTCTCCCGACAACCATCCTTATAGCTTGAACAGCCCCAGAAGAATCCGTGCTTGCCCTTGATCCGGCGGAGCTGCCCAGCGCAGCCATCACCGGTACAGGGGTAGCTTGTTGGTTTTGCTTTACCCTTGCTTGATGCACGCGGCTTACGGCCATGTTTTGTCTTCGGTGTTGGTTTAGTAGAGCGTTTCAGAGCCGCGGGGATGGACAGGCCACCGGCACCCTCTTCCAACAGATGCTCCACATGGCCCTGGATGCTGGACATAAAATGGTCAAGCGTCTCATCGCCCTCGACGATCTGGCTCAGGTTGAGTTCCCAGAGAGCTGTCATATCCGGCAGGGTCACAAACTCCGGCAGCGCATCGATCAGGGCTTTGCCGAGATCCGTGGAGGTCACGGTCTTGCGGTGCTTCTCGAGGTAATCACGCTTGAACAGCGTATCCAGGATGGTCGCCTGGGTAGCCGGTGTGCCGAGGCCATCGGTGTCTTTCAGCACCTTGCGGATCAGGGGGTCTTCCACGAACCGCGCTACGCCGGTCATCGCATCGAGCAACGAGGCCTCGGTAAAGGGTTTCGGTGGCGTGGTGGTCTTTTCTTGCACGGCTGCATCCAGCACTGCTACAGCATCGCCGGCGGTGAGGGTTGGCAGTGGGGGCCCGCTCTGTTCCTTTAGGTCATGGTTTTTCGAGTCAGGCTTTGGCGGAACCACGTGACGCCAGGCGTACCAGCCGGCGGTGGTTTCCAACTCTTGCTTGGCCCGGAGCAGCTCATTGCCAGCTGGGGTAGCAACCACGATGTCCAAGCGGGTTTTCTCCAGCTCTCTCGGTGTCAGGAACTGCAGCAGGTAGCGGTGAGCCACCAGGCTGTAGATGAATTGTTCATCACTGGACAGGCTGGCGGCAGACTGGCTTTTGGTGGTGGGGATGATCGCGTGGTGCGCCGTGACCTTCTTATCATTCCAGCACGGCCCATAGCGAGTCAGGTCCACTGCATCCGTCAGGGGCGCCAGGTAATGGTCGCGCCCCAACGACTGGCCGATGGCTTCGCGTACCTCACTGGCCTGCCCGTGGTGCTCTTGGGGCAGGTAGGCGCAATCAGAACGTGGGTAGGTCAGCAGCTTGTGTTTCTCATACAGGGCTTGCGCTACATCGAGGGTGCGGCGGGGCGTCAGGCCACGCAGCTTCGCTGCGGCTTTTTGCAGTTCCGGCAACGAGAAGGGTAACGGTGCATTGACCTTGGCGGGCCTGCATTCGAAGACCGACACTTCGCCAGGCTGACCACTGATTGCCTTCGCCACCGCTTCCGCGAAAGCCTTGTCGATCACCCTGCCCTCAGGATCCAGACAGGCCTCAGCCCGCTCGCCCGGTACCCATTGCGCGGTGAAATCACAGCCCTTGGCGCTGACCGTGGCCTGTACGGTAAAGAAGGGATGCGCCTCAAAGTTGGCGATCTCCCGATCACGGCGCACTACCAGGCCCAACACCGGGGTTTGCACCCGGCCGACGCTCAGCACACCGGAAAGACCGGCCTGCCGCCCCGCCAAGGTATAGAGCCGGGTCAAGTTCAGGCCATAGAGCCAGTCGGCGCGGGTGCGTCCAATAGCCGCATCGCGCAGTCCCCGGTAATCCTGATTGTCATGGAGGTTCCTGAGGGCGCGACGTACTGCGGGTGGATTGAGATCACTGATCAGTGCTCGCTGTACTGGCGTTTTGCCGATGCCGATGTGCTGTAGCACAGCATCGACCAGCCACTGCCCTTCCCGGTCAGGATCACCCGCATGCACAATCACTGTTGCCTGCTTGGCGTACCGCTTGATGGTGTTGTAGAGTTCGCGGGCTTTAGGGGCAAGCTTCAGGCGCCATTGATCAGGCACGATGGGCAGGTGTTCCAGCGCCCACTTCTCGTAAGCGGGGTTATAGTCCTCCGGCATGCACTGGCTCAGCAAGTGGCCGGCACACCAGACCACGACGTTGCCGTCACCGGAGACAATGTGTGTCTTGTGACGCTGCTGGGGGCCCGGCAGCACCGCCGCAATCGCG
>TARA_R110002072_G_scaffold128623_9_pt1 | contig 14284 bp, 6 predicted proteins | sample TARA_R110002072 | Tara Oceans TARA_R110002072 (sample SAMEA4397118) | marine metagenome | biome: Polar Biome; feature: [SRF] surface water layer (ENVO:00010504); material: water (ENVO:00002006), including particulate matter (ENVO:01000060) such as... | depth 5 m | reverse complement strand
TCGGTCACGAGTCTCCCCGCCGACACTCCAACGGTCGGGGGCGACCTCCTCGAGCAATCAAGCCGATCTCGGAACCTCAGCGCCGCTTCCTGTTTCGTCTCCTCGCGGAGGAGGGGCTCAAAGGACAGGAGGCGCACGACGAGTTGCTCCGGATCTTCGGAGTAGGGGACCTCTCCGAGGTCAGCTCCGTTCGCGCAAGCAAGGAGCTTGATCGCCGAACGGGGAAAGTCCCAATGGGGACCAGCCGCGCCTCAGCGTAGGCGCGTCCAACAGGCCAGTTCGTCTTCCGACGACTGGCCTTTTTCTTGTTGCCGTGTCGATCTTCGACGACCTAACCCTAGGCATTCGGGTCCCTGTCCTCCAGCGAGGCGGTCCCGAGGGGCCGAGGCTTGTGGCGCGGCTCGCCCGGCGCTGCCATACCGGAGCCCTCAAGAGTCTTGAGGAGTCGGACTTGCGCTTTTCGCTTGAACTCTGGCCTCGAACTTCTATCTCGTAGCTAAGTCTTGCGTCGACATTCGAGAAGGACCGCCATGCGCCCCAAATCTCCCTCGCCAATCAGGAAGCTCTCCGGTGGAGCCGTTCTGAGCCTGCTTATTGCGTTGACGGGCTGCCCCGCGAGGAGCACTCAGACGCCCGGAGCGGCTGCCGTGGGCACAGCAACGGTGAGTTCGTCGGTGAGCCTGCCTCCCAAGCATGCGCTTGCGGCCGTTCGCGAGACCCGAGATCTAGAAGAGCTGACGGCCCGAGCCTGCGATCCAGATTCTCCTTCAGATCTGCGGCTAGCTTCGCTCCGACGCACTGAGGCCTTGGCCCCCTCTCAGGCGGTGACCGTCGCGGCCAAGCTTGCCGCCTCAAGCGATCGACTCGTTCGAGAGAACGCGATCGCGCTTCTGGCTCGGAGTAGCGACCCGGCGGCCGAAGCCGCGATCCAGGCACTACCTCTGGCTTCTAGAAAGCTGGCTATGGATCTCCGAGAGTCCTTCGCGCGAACCCAGCCGGAATCGGAGTAAGCATGGCCACCACATTCCGTCGTGCTGCATTTACCGCAGCAGCCGTCCTCGTTCTGAGTTCCCTCGGCGAGGCAGCCGAGAACACTCCGAAGCGGCTCGTCGAGGCGCTCGACTCAGGTCCCCTCCACCGAGGAAGCCATACGCTGCCCTTCTCCGCGCCAAGCACAAGCGGCAAGTGGTTCGTCACGATCCGGCCGGAAGCAGCCGGAACCTCTCGCGTTCGGGTCAAGCTGAACGGGGAAACTCTGGTGGCCAATCAGCGCTGCGACCGACTGCCTCCCGCGATTCGAATCCAGGTCTCCGTTGAGACCATGAACACACTTGAAGTCGTTGTTTCAGGAGGGCCTCGGCGACGCGGCTGGTGGCATCACAGCCACTGGGGTTCTCAACCCCGTGTTTCCGTGAAGATCCAAGGCGTCGTTCCGAAGGCAAACCTTCCAACGGGCGTAGGCCTCCCCGTAGCGAAGATCAAGCTTCTCGGAAAGACCCTCAGGATCCCGAGCCAGGGCAGGTGGCACTACGGGACAGCGATCGGGCAATGGACCGTCGAACCGCCAACGTCCCAGGGACTTCTCAACTTGATCGTTACGAACGGCCCGGGAGGCTCGACCCCCGTTCGGTTCGGCTGGGCCAAGTGGAACTGGCGCCATGCCCTTGCGATCCGCTCCCAGAGCGGTCGACAGCTTGCACCCCTGGACCCCTATCTCGCGCAGAACAACCTCCGAGCGTTTGCCTTTGGTCGCCGAGGTTCCAAGGCCCGTGTCCGCGTCTTGGGCTACTTCGTAGACCAGACTGCTCCCACGATCACGTTCACGGACCCCGCGAACGGAGCCTTGCTGAGCGACCCGGGCGCCCTGATTCGGCTCATCTTCGCCGACAACTTGAAACTCGAGTCTGAATCGCTCCGAATCACGCTCAACGGGGTTGACGTGACCAGCGCCTTCTCAGTAGCAGGCGGTGAGGCAAACGCAGCTTTGGGCGACCTGCCCCTCTCCGCGCTCGCTGGCAGCAACGTGCTGGAGGCGACGATCCAAGACGCCGCCTGCAACGAGGCTAGTGCCACGGTCACGTTCGTCAGGGACTCGACCCCTCCTGCTTTCGTTCCCACCCCTGCTGATCTTTCGGTCGAGCAAACGAGTCCGGCAGGGGCTTTGGTCGTGTTTCCTGCGCCCACGGTTGTCGACGACTTCGATCCCTCGCCGATTGTCGTCTGCGACCCTCCCAGCGGGACGATCCTTCCCCCCGGCGTGAGCACCGTGATCTGCACGGCCACGGACGCTGCGGGCAACGTGAGCACTGCTGAGTTCACCGTGACGGTCGCAGACACCTTGGACCCCGTGATTGGCGTCTCGAGCCCTCCTGCCGGCGCCTGCGTGGGTAGCGCCGAGACGGTCACCGTCGACTACTCGGACTCCGCTTCTGGAGTGTCCACCCCGAGCTTGCTGATCACTCTCAATGGGCTCGACGTCACCAGTTCTTTCACGGTCGGCCCGACCTCAGCCACCGCAAGCCTGCTAACCCTTCCGAACTCGGGTACGGGACCGATTTCGCTCGCCGTGCAAGTCGCGGATCAGGCAGGAAACACTGCCAGCGCTTCTCGCTCCTTCACCCTGGACCAAAACCCGCCGACTCTGAACCTCACGCCGGGGAACGTGGGCGTCACGCTCACGACCGGCACGCTGGGCCTCCGAGCGGCCTATTCCGACGTCGGTTGTGGAACCGTCGACGCGGCGTCGTTCCGAGCCTTCCTCGACGGCGTCGAGATCACGACTCAGTTCGCAGCCGGGCCCGGAGAGTTCAACGCCTCGATCCCTTTCCCCAGCTTGGGAAACCACACCTTCACCGCATGCCTGACAGACACGGTCGGCAACAAGGCAATTCAAACGAGTTCGTTCGTGGTCAGCGTGGGTGCGACTCAAGTGGTCCTTACGCTCGAGTCGAACGGCGCGTCAATCGACCCGTCCTCAGCTCCCGTGGGAGTCTCCCTGTCGGTTCGAGCGCGCCTCGCGGACGCGAGCGGCACGACAGCCAGTGGTTACGTCGGCACCGTCGTCCTCAGCGCCTCCGACGGGCAGATTCCACTCGACGGCCTTGTCTTGACCTTCACGGGCGCCGATCAAGGTCAGCGACTGGCTGAGGACGTGGTGTTCTTCCAGAACCTGAGCCCCGTTCAGATCAGCGCCGCCACGACCGACCCCAGCCCTCTCTCGGGCTCGCTCTCGGTCCAACCCGTGGTCCTCCGCCCAACGATCGTTCCAACTATCCCCACAACAGTCACTGGCCCCGTCACCATTCGCGGCTTCTCCTATCCGGGGCAGGTGGCTGAACTGCTCGTCGACGGGCAGGTGGTGGTCACCCAACCCGTTCTGGGGGACTCCAAGTTCGCCTTCGAGGTGCGCCCACCTTCGGGGACACACGCTTTCTCTGTTCGAGCCTTCGACTCTTCAACGGGAACGCTTCAGACCTCCGACGTCGTCACGGTCGAGGTGATCGCCTCTGGCCAGGTCCACGGAATGGTGCTCGTCGAAGACGTAAACGACCCCGAGTTTGGGCGTCCCGTCCAGGGTGCCAAGGTCAGAGTCTTCGGCACTCCGCTCACGACAACGACTGATCCCGACGGATTCTTTACGATTCGCGACGTCCCTCCTGGGATTCACACGATCCTCGCCTCGGCCACCGCGCAAGGCTTCGGGGCGATCGGTCAGTCCGTGACCGTGGCTCCAGATCAACTTGTTGAGGCCACGAGTCCTTTCGTGCTTCCTCGCCTGAATCTTCCTACCGCCACTCCGATCATGCTTGATCCCCAAAACCGGGCGATCAACACGATCGTGGCCACGAGCCCTTCAGTCCCCAGCCTGGCGGCAGCAATCCCTGCCGGAGCGGTCGTGAACCTGCCGCCCGACCTCGAGCTTCCCGAGGGGTTCCAGCCCTCACTCTCGGTGCACCAAGTGCCTCTGGCCGACGTCCCGAACCCCTTTCCGACCGGCCTCAGCTCAGGGTTCGTCTTCACGGTCCAGCCCCACGGCGCCACGTCGTCTGGATACGACGTCACAATCCCCAACGTTGACGGGCACCCCGCCAATGCTGTGGTTCCCCTGTATCAATGGAACGACGCCTTGAGTGCCTATGAGCAGGTGACTACGGCGACGGTCAGCGTTGACGGAACAACGATCAGCACGGTCGGGGCCCCCCTGACACGCCTCGAGTTGGGCGGCTTCGTGCCCTCGCCGACATTCGTCGTGCCGCTCACGCTCACGGGCGTCGTCGTAAACGACTTGGGAGCTCCTCTCGCCGGCGCCATGGTTTCGGCCTCGGGTACCGCTACGACCACCAACGCGTCCGGGGCTTTCTCCTTCACGGTCACGAGCAGCACCTCGACCTTCGCTAGCCTCCGAGCGAGCTTCACCTTCGGAACTGGGGGAGTGAGCCGTGTCGTCCAGGCGACGGGCACGAACCCGATCAACTTCGGGACCATAGTTCTGAGTCGTCCCGCGACGATCACGGGTCGAGTGATCGGGCAGGCGTCGGCGAGTTCTTCCTTGCTTCCGGTGAACCTCGCGACCGTCACGATCGCGGAGCTGACCGTTCAAACCGATCCCACGGGTCGCTTCACGTTTACGAACGCGCGAGCCGGAAGTGGAATCCAGGTGACGGCGCAGAAGACCGCTGGAGGAACGATCTACACAGGCCAGCAGGGTGGGATCAGCCTCCCAGTCGGCGGGAGTGTCGATATCGGCGACCTGACGATCACCGCCCCGCCCCCAGCAGGCCCGAACCTGGCGACTCGAACTGTCGCGACTCAGGGGGGCGTCTCGACGTCGTTGGCCTACACGGGTCTCGAATACAACGTCACTCGAGGGAACTTCCTCACGATCAACGCTGCCGGCGGAGACACGCTGACCGAGGTCACGACCCCGCCAGGCAGGTTCTTCAGGGATATCTCTACAGGGTTCCCAGGGGGCGGGACGATCGCAGACGGGATCGCGACCGCGACGATCGCGGACCGGGTCTACGTCAGCACCGGCAACAACGGCACCGTTGAAATGATCTCGCCCGCGACCCTTGGGGGAACCCGGACCCAGGTGGCCGCGGGTCTCATGAACGGTGGATTTCCGCGCACGACGACCGACGAGGCTGGGAACCTCGTGGGTCTGTTCGGGACGAACTGGTATCGAGTGACTCCTTCAGCGACGTCGACGTTCCTATTCGGAACGCCCGGTGGCAATCAGGCTCTGACCCGAAGCGAGCTGGACAACACCTACTACAGTGGTGACAACAGCCAGCAAATCGTCCAAATCGACGTTGGCCCAGCAGGTGGCCCGGTTGGAACCGGCACAGAGAGCGTTGTTCACTCGATCTCGGGCTTCCTGGGCGCCCACCTCCGAATCTACGAGCCGACTCAGGACTTCTACTTTACGAGCAACAACGTCGCAGCCAGCCCCGCTGGATTCGGTGGCAACGAAGTCTTCGCCGTAAACCGCAGCACAGGGGTCCGAACCACGATCTACACGGCTCCCGCGGGTGAAGCCGTCTGGGGCATGGACTTCGCCCCGAATTCCGTCAACCCAGCCGTCCAGAGTCTCTACCTCCTTCAGAGCAACCGGACAGCTGCTAGCGCACCGGTGACTTGGAACGTGGTCGAGCTTCACGGCAGCTTCGGCCTCGTCTTCGGCGGTGCTGTAGACACCGACGGCGACGGACTCTCGGACTCGTACGAGAATGCGAATTCGCTGAACCCGAACCTTGCCGACTCCGATCTAGACGGCGCGCCCGACGGGACCGAACTCCTCAACGGAAGCTCGGATCCGACCGATCCGGGCTCAGTTCCTCCCTCGTTCGCGGTCGACGTTGAGATAGCCCCCGACCTGAACGTTCCCCCTGGAGCTTCTCGCACCTACACGCTCTCCCTGACGACGGGGGGCAGCCCGAGCATGCTCGTGACCGATCGGACCCTGACGATCACGGGCAACGCCACCTTCGGCGGAGGAGCCAATACCGTTCTGGTATCTCACGGCGGAACGTTCACAGTTCAAGGAGTAAATCAGGGGTTCGCCACGATCACTGCAGTCGGCGGAACGATCCCAGACGCTCCCTTCACCGTTGCGGTTCGCGACGTCAGCTTCCAGATAGACGCTCAGTGCGCCGTTCGCAACTGTCCTTGCACGGCATGCGCAGGAACAGCTGACAAGCAGGACGGCGCCTACGTCAACCTCTCGACCATGGTTGGTGGGTTCATGTGGAAGTGCGAGCTTCTCCCTCACACGCTCGGGCGGAACGGGCTGTCGCCAAGCTTCCACCTCAAGACCAACTCCCGCGCGCACTCCCGTGGCGGCTGGTTCGGGACCACGCCCGCTATGATTTCCTGCTTCGAGCGGATCGTGCGTGAGGGCAGTACCTACGTCTACTTCGAGAGCGAGGTCCGCCGATACGACTTCAATCTTCAACCGACGCCAGGCACGCCCAGCGGAGGCTCACCTACAAATGCAGTGGGCGCCACGGCTCAAGCCCGCTACGAAGTCCTCAAGGACACAGGCACCGAGATCGTCCTCCGAAAGCCGAACGGCACTCGGCTTCGCTTCTTCCCGCTGGACGGGAGTCTGACCGCGGGAGCACTCAAGACGGTCGAAAACCGATTCGGCGACCAGATCCAGCACACCTACAACGCCCTCGGCCAGCTCGAGTTCGTGACCGGAGTCTATGGGAGACAGTGGCGGTTCTCCTACGACAGCACGGGCCGGCTGGAGCAGATTCAAGAGCAGGCCAATCTCCGCAACCGAGTTGTTGGGTTCGTCTATGACGGCAACAACCGTCTGTCGCGAATAAACACGACGCCGGTGACCACTACCGTCTCCGGCACGCCAGCAGGAATCGCCTACCCCACCGGCAAGCCCTACGTCCTGGGCTACCCAGCTACTGTCACGGGTGTCCTTGCTACGGACACGAACATAGAGAGCGTGGTTTTCCCTCGCGAAGTCCTCGACGGGAACAACGCGCCGCGCTTCCTGAACACGTACCTCCCAGACGATCGAATCGGGACTCAAGTCTGGGGTGGGACGAACGCCTCAGGTGTCGTCGCCGGCGGCTCTCTCGGTTACGCCTACAACGACGGGGCAATGACCAACACCGTGACGGATCGCAGTGGCAACGTCACGGTCTACACCTTCAATTCGCAGGGGCTCGCAGCGTTCGTCACCGAGCAGAGCAACCGCGACGTCCGAGGCGCAGGTGTAGATCCGGATTTCGTGACCCAGAGGACCTACAACGCCGACCAAGAGATCACCGATCTCTTGCTCCCGGCAGGTAACCGAGTCCAGACGACCTTCGACGACACCGACTCGAATCGCTACGCCCACGGAAACGCACTGGAAGTCCGGCGAATCGCGGACGCTCGTGGAGACGGACAGTTGGGGATTCTCGAGGACATTGTGGTGAGCCTTAGCTATGAGCCGATCTTTCAGCAGGTTCGGCTGGCGACCTCCGCGAGGGGCAACCACCCCGTCGGAAGCTCGGAGTTCAGTCCTCCGATCCCAGACGACGGGGCCAGCACGCGCGACATTGACTTCGATCTCAACAACGTTGCAAACGACGAGGGGCCGACCGCGGCTCAGAACCTTCGCCGCCGCCGATACACGTCGGAGACGATCTACGACTACCAGGAGGGAGGAGTCTCCAAGATCCAGGCCCTTGCGCTCGCGGAGGGAATCAGCCTGACCACCGGCGAAGAGAACGCCCTGAGTATTGGGGCCGACTTGAACCTCGATACCTTTGTGGGTGCTACAGCTCAAGTCGTCGGGCGACCCGTAGAGAATCGGTCGCCACTCGTGAGGCTTGAGGACCTCTCTGTTCAGGACATTCGCACGAACATGCGCTGGAACTCGTTCGGGTTGCTTCGCGAGTCGATCGATCCTGAAGGGCACATCACCCGCTACACCTACTCTGCGCTTGGAGCCTTCGGGACCCCCCCGAACGCGACGACGGGAGTGGCGCTTGACGGAGGGTATCCCCTCGCGGTCATCAGGGACGCGGCTCCTGTGTTGGCTCTGATCCGGACACCCCCTGCGCATGCTGTTCCGGGAGACTCGACTTCCTCGTCGAGTGACGCGCGGGACGCTGTAGGGAACGTGATCGCCAGCATTGACGCTCGGGGAATTCGCTCGGTCGTGTCTGTAAACGAGCTAAATCAGGCGGAGCACGTCCGAGCGGCCTTCGACACGTCTGGTCTCTACTCGAACCCGGTCAAGGAGCCTCGAGCGCTTCCAGCGCTCGACTACGAGACGATCGTGGTCTACGACGCGAACGACAACGTGCTAGAGACCCACGTCGAGAACGTGGTCCAGAACGGGACTGTTCACGCGCGCGTGGCCAGCAATCCCTGGATCAAGTCGAGTTCTATCTACGACTTGCTCGACAACCGGCTCTCGCAGGCTCAGGAAGTCCACGAGGCTGGAGAGACCCGGACCATTCGGGGTCAAACAGTTCCGATCGATGTCGCAAGTGACTCGGCGGTCACGACCCGATACCGATACGACCGAAGCCAAAACCGGGTCCTGACCCTCAGCCCGATTACGGCGGCGGTCACACCCCAGTCCAACGTCGTTGCGTCCTCAATCGTGGACGAACGAGGGCTCCCCTGGAAGTCGAGTCAGGGAGGCGTTGACCTTCAATTCGAGGCTCTAACAACCAACACCGATATCAACCTCGCAGCCTTGGGGGTGAGCCACGTCCAAGCGGCAACGTTCGACGCGACGGACACCACGGCGAACGCCACAGCGACCTCCCGAATGCTGGTCGACGCAAATGGCAACGTGATCAAGACTATCGATCCAGTCGACAACGGCTTGGCGAACGTTGGGGAAGGGGACCCGACGACGGCCGGAAACGTCAGAGGGGACCCGAGTCTCATGACTCTGGACGGCTTCGATCGAGTGGTCGTCAACCGTGATGCCATGGGCTATCGGTCGTTCCAGTTCTACGATCCCGATTCGAACACGATTGGAGCAAAGAGCGTGGGTCCGCTTGGAGGAAACCTCCAAGGCCTAACCGCCGCTGATCGAATCCTGGCCAGCTCTAGAGTCCTGCACGACGAGGTGGGTCGCGCCTACCGATCCGAGGTTGACCACTTCGAGACCTCTGCCAGCTCGGCTCCCATAGTTCCCGTCCCATTGACGGCCGGAGCGCCAGGGGGGGCGGTCCCATTCGTGAGCAGCACTACCTTCGACGTCGACGGGCAAGTGACGCGGCAGACCCGCCCTTGGCACGCTTCAGATCTCGCGGGCGCACGAGAGTCCTTCGCGGTGATGCTCTACGACGGTAAGGACCGGCTGATCGAGCAAGAGACGAACCCAATGCGGGGCACGGACCCCCGTCCTCTTGTTTCTCCCAGCACGACGACCTTCGTCTACAACGACGCCGACCAGGTCATTCAGACGGTTGAAGTCGAGCGGAATGTGAACGCGAGTGCGGCGACCGATCAGACCTTCTACTCCGACGCGTTCTATGACGCAGCGGGTCGGCAAGACCTCAGCGTTAGCAACCACTTCGCGACGTCACCACTCACTGCCAACGCCACTCGAAGCGAGTTCGACAGCAGAGGAAACACCATCCTCACCACAGACAACAACTCCATGGGAACGGCTGTCCTCACGATTACTCGTGGCGGCGGCGCGCTAGCAATCACGGTCAACGCAACCGGCAACGGCGTGATCACGGCTCATGACGGGCTCGGCCGGACGATCTCGACCCACGTCGAGCTCCGATTCAACAAGGACGGAAGCGCGGGCCTTGAACTACTCACCAATCCCAGGAATGAAGACGCGCTGATCAGCACCCAGCGGCTTTATGACGCCAACTCTCGCCTAGTGGCGGTGACGGACGACCTTGACGACTCTCTCCCGGTGTCTTCGCAAAACCCAAGCACGACAAGCTTCGTCTTCGATCAACTCAACCGTCGGGTGCGCCAAGTGAACGCAGACGGGGAGGATCAAAACATGGCCTTCAATCGAGAAAGTCAACTGGTGACTCGCGAGGACGAGAATGGAACCGTGCAGGACCGCACCTATGACGATCTGGGTCGCACTGTTGCTGTCGGCGTGCCGACTGTTGGTGCTGGCGTTGTAGGCACGACAGGGCAGAGCTTCGAGTTCGACGGTCTCTCGCGCACTACGCAGTCGGCGGACGACAATGGCGGCACTAAGGTAGCTCTGGTGACCTGCACTTTCGACTCCCTGTCCCGCAAGACCCGAGAGGTTCAGAGCCTCGACAGTGCTAGCCGCCAGATCGACTACACCCATGACGAGAACGACAACGTCACCCAGATCGAGTATCCCGTTGGGCTTCTCCCTGCCTCGGGGCGTCGCGAGATCAACTACAGCTACGTGGACGCAGACGGGACCCGGACATTGGATCGCCTTGAGAGCGTGCTTGACGACGCGGTTCCGCTTGCGACCTACTCCTATGAGGGGGCCGCGAGAGTGAAGACGCGGGAGTACAACCCAGGCGTCCTCAACGAGGGGATGACCAAGACAATCACATACGACGCGCTCCGGCGACCAACCCGGCTGTTTCACCTGCACGACGTACTGCCGGTCGACGGGATCGAGCGATTGGACTACACCTATGACCGGAACGGGAACGTGCTCTCGGAAACAAGAACGGTTGGGGGGGTCGGAGAGGTCGATATCTATCATTACGACTCTGCGAATCGGCGGATCGGTGAGTTCAGGAACGCCATGCCCCTCCTCTTGCCGAACAACTATGCCGGGAATCCGCCACCAGGCACGACTGCTGATTCTCAGTTCTGGCAACTGGACGGCGTGGGGAACTGGGGGCAGGTGCAGGGCTCTGGTGGGCTAAATCCATTCGATTTGACTCCCAATTCAATGAACGAATACACCACGGTCTCGGAGACGACGGATCCAGGTCCACCCACCGTGGTCAGCCGCGCTCGCTCCTACGACCCCAACGGAAATCTCCGAGACACGGACACCGGAGCGGTTGACGGGGGGACCCGTCGGCTCCTGTCCTACGACGCCTTCGACCGAATCACTCAGGTGCAGGAGGCTAGCCCAACCGTCGCCACGATCGGACGATACTACTATGACACTCTTGGACGTCGCCTAGGGCGAGACGCAGGTGGCTCCAGCCTGCAATACACATTTTCAGGGTCGAACGTTGTTCAGGAAGACGTGGGAGGGGCACCTGCTAGACAATACGTTCGCGGCAACGGTGCCCTTCTGGTCAGCCTCTCGACCGCACTACCCGCATTGTTCATCCACGAGAACATTTTCGGCAGCGTAATGAAAGCAACGCACTCTGCCGATCCAAGCCCGGTGCAGGATCTGGATTACTCCTCCCCAGGAAAGCAGATCTTCTTGCAAGGTGACTTGACCGCCCAACCCTACAGCTATAGGGGCTTTCGCAACGACGACGAGACTCTTGGACAGTTCTTGTTCCGGAGCGTCTTGTATGAACCCTGCACTGGCAGGACCACAGTCCGACCCGAAGGTGAGGGCTACGGAAGTTCTTCTAGCCCAGAACCCGTGGACTTGGTTTTCGAGGCGCAAAACGCGCCAAAGTGTCCGCCATTACGTACGGCGATGTCGAGATTTCCGATGAAGGATGCCCTCGCTCGAGCCCTAAGCGAAGCTCATGTGGGCGTAAAGAGGAACATGTTTAAGCTTGGAGGGGGTCTGTATGACCAGTTGGTAGGGTACGAATCAGCCGGTGTGGTGTATCTAACGAGTCTCGGAACTCTGGGTGTCGTTCACCAGAAGGACATTGCTGCGCCAAGCCTTGTGAAGACGACCTACGGACCCCTGATGAAGAGGGCGAGAGCCAAGATCGGTTTCGTTAAGGCTTGCTTCTCCTATCACTCCCACCCTGCCGACGGAGGGACTGTCCACGAAGTGAGAAAGGCGATGCGAGGTTCTCCAGGCCTGAGGGCGCGGACAGGGCCACTTACAGAGGAGAAGGTGCCAGTGGGCTGGGGGCCGAGCCCCGACGACAAGCTGTCCTCGAGTCGCAAATTGCTTCCGGGTATTCAGCACGTCGTCGTGCAGAGTACGGGGCTCCCCTTCTACAGCCCTCGTTATTGGGTCCTAACTCGGGGAAAGAGCGAACCGACCGTATCTAACCAGCCCCTCGACACAAACGTCAGAAGGGCGCCGATGAGTTCGGGAGAGAGGCAGGGGATTGCCCCAGTCCGGAGGAGATAGGTGGAAAGCGAGGTTGCCCCAGGTTGGGTGAAGAGGTGCCTCCTTGCTTGCGGGCTGGCACTGTGCATCGACTTGCTCGGGTACTGGGCGTTCGTATACGTAAGTGGTCCTCTTTTCGCACCAGCAACCCTCAGGCTCTTTCTTTGGTTCTCCGTATTGCCAGTGCTCTTCGTCTCGACGAACCCGCTAGCTTTGAAGCCTCTCAACACGAGCGCCCTTGGCAGCGCGCTTCTCGCGGTTCTGAGCTCAATGTTGTTTCCCACGATTGCGGCGTTCTCCGCTCTATGGACTGTCGGCCTGCTATATGAAGGGTTCTCGGGTGGAGTCGCTGAGATAGTCGGTTTGTACAGTCAGTTCGCTGACAACGGTCCGCCACCTACGCTTGTCATCTGGTGGCTCGCGTCGCTTGTGAGCGCCGCTTGTTGGAAGCGACAGAGGAGGGCCCTGTATGTCAGTCTGGTCCTCGTGTTGGTCTTTATCTTGGAATTGTGGCTAAATCGCGAGGCCGTCTTGCCGTATCGGGTGCTTGCGATTCCCTGTGCGTGGGGTCTGTTCGCTCTAGTGTCGAGCAATGTGACGAAACCCGCCGAAGGGCTTGGGCTGCCGGGGACAGAGTAGGTCCAGATCGTGTGGCTCTTCCGATCTTCGAGCCCCCCACGGATCTGATCGTTGAGGGCAACTCCATGACCTTCGGCCACAAGATCACCCTGACCAACGGGGCGTCAGGCCTGACGCTGGACGTGGTGGTTGAGCGAGGCAATCTAGGCGACAGCACGCTGGCGCTCAGTTTGCGGGATTCTGATTCCAAAAACGGTGGAGTTCTCCTAGGAGCTCTGCGACTCACGATCGAGATTCCCAAGAACCAGGTCACGGTCGCCCCCTCATGGGGACCAAAATGGGGGCCAATTGGTCGGTTCTACCAGGGCCAGCGAGATACGCCCTGGAACAAGCCGGCACTTCCCAAGTCCAATTTCAAGAGACACTTACGGACGTCAACACACACTCGGATCCGGCCCAGGCTTGGTCCTCATAATCCCTAGGTTTGGGGTTGGACTCCCGGGGTTCCTGGGCCCATCGGACCCATCGGCTAAACTCTTGGGGATGGCCTTCCCGTGGGAGGCGCATCGCGAGACTTCTATCGGGTTGACCCGAAGGAAAAAGGCCATGCCGAAAAACCCTGGGCGTTCGTATGCTGACGCAGACATTGAGAGCATCTTCAAGGTCTACCTTGACGAGGAGCATCCCTACTCAAGGGAGAACCTAGAGGCGCTCGCCACGCAGTTCGATCGATCTACGAAGGCGATCCGGTTCGTCATGCGGTGGTTCAAGCCTGGGGTCGCGGAGCGGATGCCTATCAAGGCCCGCAACAAGATCATGCGCCAGGCGGTCGCTGTGCGGGAGAAGTATCAAGCCGCCGGACTGATACCCGCCGGGAAGTAGTGATTGGGGATCAGGTAGTGGCCTGATCTCCCAACCATGCCTCAAGATCAGCCGCCGTTGGAGTCCCGTCTTGGTTCCGGCGGTGGATCTCGGACGCTCTACGCGGCCCGTCGCTTTCAACGAATGCGAGCATCTCGATTCGCTCTGTCTCGTCGCCGTCGAGGTATGCCGCCGCTATCTCCGCGGCGTCCATGTCGTCAAGATGACGCAGCAGTTCAGCTAGCGCTGCTGGAACGGTCTCGAGCAGCTCGTGGATGTCTTTCACATTGCTGTATCGGCGCTTACCGTTGAGCATCTGAACCCTCCAATGCCCCTCTTGTGGCATCTGCCCAGGCGGCGCGCGACTTCGAAGTCATCGCAGGGGGTGGGTCAGCCCACCCAGCTGGGTTCTCGTCGACGGGCAGGAGACCGCGACGACTGCTCAGCGGACCGTTCCGCCCACTCCTTGCCGAATCCTCGGTAGGGGTGGGGCTTGTTCGTGGTGGGCCGAAATGCGGGCCGCTACGCCGGTCCAACAAGGAATCGCTTGGCATGACCAGAGACTCGAAAGCCGTCGTAAGAGATTGCGACTGAGGCACTTAAAGACACTCAGGTACAGACTGACTTAAAGGTCAGGATCGT
>TARA_R110002072_G_scaffold86774_19_pt1 | contig 14290 bp, 15 predicted proteins | sample TARA_R110002072 | Tara Oceans TARA_R110002072 (sample SAMEA4397118) | marine metagenome | biome: Polar Biome; feature: [SRF] surface water layer (ENVO:00010504); material: water (ENVO:00002006), including particulate matter (ENVO:01000060) such as... | depth 5 m | reverse complement strand
GTCGCGCCCCGCTGGTTCTCGCTGGTGGCGTTCTCGATCAGGCTGCCGCCCGCGACGATCCAAACCGCGCTGGTCAGGGTCGCGGTTACAATGATGGTGAGGATGCGATCGATCAGGCCCATACCGCGCTATAGACCGGGCCGGCCCAAACATTCCAGCGGCATCGACCGGGCGGCAGGTGCCGCCTATTGCGCAGACTGGGTCTCTGCCGCCTCGATCTGCGCCGCGAAAGCCTTCACCGCCGCGGCCTCGTCGCCGTTCCAGACCGCGCCCGAAACCGCGAGGAAATCCGCCCCGGCCTCGACCAGCGGGCGGCAATTGTCGGGAGTGATCCCGCCGATTGCGACGCAGGGTATTTCGAACAGTCCACTCCACCATTCGAGCATCTCGGTGTCCGCGCGGTGTTCGCTCGATTTGGTCGTGCTGTCGAAGAAGGCGCCGAAGGCGACGTAATCGGCGCCCGCGTCGCCCGCTTCCATCGCCAGATGGCGCGAGGCGTGGCAGGTGACGCCGATCTGCGCTTCGAGACCCAGTTCCTCGCGCGCCTCGCGCGGATCGCCGTCGCCCTGTCCCAGATGCACCCCGTCGGCCCCGATCCGCTTGGCAAGCGAAACGCTGTCGTTGACGATGAAGGCGACGTCGTGCGCGGCGCAGAGAGCCTGCAGCGGCTGCGCGAGCCGCGCCGCCTCGTGCTGGTCGAAATCCTTTATCCGCAGCTGGAAAGCGGTAACGAGCCCGCCGCCGGCCTCGAGCGCACGTTCGAGCCGCTGGGGGAAGTCATCGCCGACGTCGAGCGGCGAGATCAGGTAAAGCTGGCATCCAATATCGGTCATGGGGGGCTGTTAGCGCCGGGCGGCGGTTTCGTCACGCCCGCAAGCAAAGCTCCGGGACGGGCCATTCAGCCGCGCGACAGCGACCCGCACCCAAGCGGGTACCATGAAAAACCCCATCCTCGCTCGCTCCGCCCTGCTCCTCGCCCTGCCGCTCACGCTGTCCGCGCTCACCGGCTGCGCCATCATCCCGGATACGCCGCGCGTGGGACAGGAGGCTGCGAGCCAGGGAACGCCGGTCGCGCTGGGGAAATCAGCGTGGCTGGGGGATGCGATCGTGACCCCGCTGGCCGTCGTGGAGGACAGCCGCTGCCCGGTCGATGCGCAATGCGTCCAGGCCGGCAAGCTGACGGTCTCGACCCGGATCACTTCGACCCATTGGCAGCAAACCGTCCCTCTGACGCTGGGCGAGCCGCATCAGGTCATGAACCGCAGTTTCCTTCTGGCCGCAGTCTCGCCAGTTCAAAGCGCCGGGCAGGAAACCCCGCCCGGCGCCTATCGCTTCACCTTCACCAGCGGACGCTAACCCGCCGGTCCCGGGTTCTCAGGCCGCAGCCTCGCCCGTGCTGGCGCAGGTGATCTCGTCGATCGCATTGCCCAGCGCCTGATCGAACTGCTGGTCGTCCATCTTGGCTTCGAGAACCTCAAGCAGTGCGCGGCTGAAGCTGGCGATCATGCCGTCGTTCTTGGCCAGCTCGCGGCAGGCCTGCTCGCGGCTGTAGCCGCCCGAGAGCGCGACCACGCGCAGCACCTTGGGATGGTCGATCAGCGGCTTGTAGAGATCGGGTTCGCTGGGAATGGTCAGCTTCCACATCACCTGCTGGCCCTCGGGTACGCGCTCGAGCTGGTCGAGCGCAGCGGCCAGCACCAGCGCTTCGGCCTGCGGGCGGCTCTCGCTCTTGAGGCTGACCTCGGGCTCGAGGATCGGCATGAGGCCGTTGCTCAGGATCTGCAGCCCGAAATCCATCTGCTGCGCGATGATCGCGGCCACGCCGTCGCGGTTCGCCTCGTGGATCACCGAGCGCATCTTGGTCCCGAACACGCCGAGCTCCTTGGCCCGCGCGCACAAGGCGTCGAGGTTCGGGATCGGCTTCATCAGCTGGACGCCGTCGGCCTCGTCCTCCATCCCCTTGTCGACCTTGAGGAAGGGGACCACGTTGCGGCGGGCCAGCAGCGCCGGGATCGGCGAACCGTCCTTGCCGCAGCCTTCCATGGTCTTCTCGAACAGGATCGCGCCCAGCACCTTGCCATTGGAGAAGGAAGGCGAATCCACGATCCGGCAGCGCATCTCGTGGATTTTGGCGAACATCTCTTCTTCGCCGTTCCACTCGCTGTCCTCGACGCCATAGGCATTGAGCGCTTTGGGCGTCGATCCGCCCGACTGGTCGAGCGCCGCGATAAAGCCCTGACCGGTGGCGATACGCCCCTTCATTTCCTCGAAATTCATAAGACAATCCCTGCTGTTGGCGTCATTTTCGGATCATGCGCGGGCCATACCCAGACCCCGGAGTCGCCGCAACTGGCCAATGCAGGTAACTTTGGCGGCATCCGCGCGTATTCCCATGGCAAGCCAAGGAGAAAAATCGATGCTCGACGAGACCCAGGAACGACTGTGCGACACCAATCCGACCGACTTCTCGGATCTGAAGGCGCTGACGATCAATTGCACGCTCAAGCGCTCGCCCGAGAGTTCGCATACCGCCGCACTGTTGGGTGTGGTCGAGACGATCCTCGAGCGCAACCGTGTGCAACTGGAGCAGGTCCGCCTGGTCGATCATGTCATCGCGCCAGGCGTCTATCCCGACATGACCGAGCGCGGCGCGGAGCGCGACGACTGGCCGCAGATCTGGGAAAAGGTCGCGGCGGCCGATATCCTCGTGATCGGAACGCCGATCTGGCTGGGCGAAAAGAGCTCGGTCTGCAAACAGCTCATCGAGCGTCTCTACGCCCACTCCGGCCAGACCAACGCCAAGGGCCAATACGTCTTCTACGGCAAGACCGGCGGCTGCATCGTTACCGGCAATGAGGACGGCATCAAGCATGTCGGCATGGGCGTGCTCTATTCGCTGCAGCACATCGGCTACACCATCCCGCCGCAGGCCGACGCCGGCTGGGTCGGGGAAGCGGGGCCGGGCCCGAGCTATGGCGACGAAACCGAGGACGGCAAAAGCTGCGTCGGGTTCGACAACGACTTCACCCGCCGCAACACCACTTTCGCGACCTGGAACCTGATGCACATGGCGCGCATGCTCAAGGATGCCGGCGGAATTCCCTGCCATGGCAATTCGGTCGATCTGTGGAACGAGGGCCGCCGCTTCGATTCGCCCAACCCCGAACACCGCTAGGCAGGGCGCGTCAGTGCGTCAGTGCGGCCACGCCCGGCAGGTCACGGCCTTCCATCCATTCGAGGAAGGCACCGCCGGCGGTTGAAACATAGGAGAAATCACCCGCGACGCCCGCCTGGTTGAGCGCCGCGACCGTATCGCCCCCGCCCGCAACCGAGACCAGCGGTCCGTCCTGCGTCAGCGCCGCGGCGGTTCGCGCCAGCGCTACGGTGGCCGCATCGAAGGGCTCGGTCTCGAAGGCACCCAGCGGGCCGTTCCAGACCAAAGTGCGGCAGGTCTTGAGCACGTCGGCGAGCGCCTCGACCGCGAGCGGTCCGACGTCGAGGATCATCTCGTCCGCGGCGACTTCGTGGACGTTGCAGGTGCGCAGGCTCGCCGGATTGGCGGCGAACTCCTTCGCGACCACGACGTCATAGGGCAGATGCACCGTGCAGCCGGCGTGATCGGCCTCGTCCATGATCCGGTTGGCGGTCGCCAGCAGATCGTGCTCGGCGAGGCTCTTGCCCACCGCCACGCCGCGCGCGGCGAGGAAGGTGTTGGCCATACCGCCACCGATGATCAGATGCTGCACCTTGCCGACGAGATGGCTCAGCACGTCGAGCTTGCTCGAGACCTTGGCGCCGCCGACCACCGCCGCGACCGGCGTCTGCGGATTGCCCAGCGCCGCGTCCAATGCCTTCAGCTCGCGCTCCATCGAACGCCCGGCATAGGCAGGGAGGAGATGCGCCAGCCCCTCGGTCGAGGCATGCGCGCGGTGCGAGACCGAGAAGGCGTCGTTGACGTAGATGTCGCCCAGCGCCGCGATCCCGCGCGCGAAATCGGGATCGTTGGCCTCCTCGCCCGGCCAGAAGCGGACGTTCTCGAGCAGGCCGATATCGCCCGCGCGCAGGATGCCGATCGACTGCTCGACCACCGGACCCATGACCTCCGGGATGAACATGATCTCGCGCCCGAGCACATCGCCGACATCGCCCTGGACGAAGCTCACGCTCATGGTTGAGTTGCGCTGCCCCTTGGGCCGCCCGAAATGCGCCAGCAGCAGCACCTTGGCGCCCTTGCCCGCCAGCTCGAGGATGGTGTCCTTCGAGGCCTCGACGCGGGTGACGTCGGTGGCCGATCCGTCCTGCATCGGCAGGTTGAGATCGACGCGCAACAGCGCGACCTTGCCGGTGAGATCGCCGAGATCGTCGAGAGTCTTGAAGGACGGCATTGGTGTTCCTCGAATGGGTGCATTGGGGAGCCGGTGTTCCGGCCCCCCGTCGCGCAGATCAGATGAGCTTCGCCATCACTCCGGCGGTGTCGATCATCCGGTTGGAGAAGCCCCATTCATTGTCGTACCAGCTGACGACGCGCGCCAGCTTGCCGTCGGTGACCGAGGTTTCGAGGCTGTCGATGGTCGAGCTGGCCGGGTAGTGGTTGAAGTCGCTCGAGACCAGCGGCTGGTCGGTGTAGTCGAGCACGCCCTTCATCGCACCATCGGCAGCCGCCTTGAGCGCCGAGTTCAGTTCCTCGACGCTGGTGTCGCGGGTCGGGGTGAAGACCAGATCGACCAGGCTGACATTGGGGGTCGGCACGCGGACCGAGCTGCCGTCGAGCTTGCCGTTGAGTTCGGGCAGCACCAGCCCGACCGCGCGCGCCGCGCCGGTGGTGGTGGGGATCATGTTCTGCGCCCCGCCGCGCGCGCGGCGCATGTCCGAATGCATCTGGTCGAGCATCCGCTGGTCGTTGGTGTAGGAATGGATCGTGGTCATGAAGCCGCGCTCGATCCCGACGGTCTCGTGGAGCACCTTGGCCACCGGCGCGAGGCAATTGGTGGTGCAGCTCGCGTTGGAGACGATCACGTCGTCGCTGGTGAGAACATCGTGGTTCACGCCGTACACTACGGTGGCACTGACATTCTTGGCCGGGGCCGAGATCAGCACGCGCTTGGCGCCCGCCTTGAGGTGCGGCTCGGCGGCTTCGTGCGACTGGAAGAAGCCGGTGCATTCGAGGACGATATCGATGCCCTGCGCGGCATGCGGCAGATTGCCGGGCTCGCGCTCCGAGGTCACCTGGATGGTCTTGCCGTTGACCGTGATGGTCTTGTCGCCGGTCTCGACGCTGCCGGGGAAGCGGCCATGGGTGCTGTCGTACTGGAACAGCAGCGCGTTGGCCTTGGTGTCGGCGAGATCGTTGATCGAGACCAGCTCGAAATCGTGATCGTCGCGCTCGAGAATGGCGCGCGCCACGAGCCGGCCGATGCGTCCGAAACCATTGATTGCAACCTTGGTGGTCATGCGAATAACTCCTGGTTAGGCTTTGAGTTTGTTCATGATTTGCGGAACGATGGCATCCGCCGTGAAACCGAATTTGGCAAACAGGTCCTCCGCCGGGGCGGAGGCGCCGAAGCGGTCGAGCCCGATGTTGAGCCCGTGCTCGCCCGTGTAGCGTTCCCAGCCGAAGGTCGTCCCCGCCTCGATCGAGACGCGCAGCGAATCCGCCGGGATGGTCTCGGCACGATAGGAATCGGGCTGCTCGTCGAACAGCTGGGTGCAGACCATCGACACCACTGCGGCGGCGATCCCCTGCTCCTCCAACCGCTCGGCGCATTCGACCGCGAGCTGGAGTTCCGAACCGGTGGCAATCAGCGTGACCTTGGCCTTGCCCTCGGGGCTCCTGAGCCGGTAGCCGCCCTTGGCGCTAAGCGGACTGGGCTCGGCTTTCGTCCGCAGCTGCGGCAGGTTCTGGCGGCTGAGCGCGAGCACGGTGGGACGGTCCTTCTGCTCGAGCGCGATCTGCCAGCATTCGGCGGTCTCGACCGTATCCGCGGGGCGCATGACCAGCAGATTGGGGATCATCCGCAGCGACTGGACATGCTCCACCGGCTGGTGGGTCGGGCCGTCCTCGCCCAGCCCGATGCTGTCGTGGGTCATGACATAGACCACCCGCGCCTGCTGCAGCGCCGAGAGCCGGATCGCGGCGCGGCAATAGTCGGTGAAGACCAGAAAGGTGCCGCCATAGGGGATCACCCCGCCGTGGAGCGCCATGCCGTTCATCGCCGCGGCCATGCCGAATTCGCGGATGCCGTAATAGATGTAGCGCCCGCCGCGGTTCTCGGCGGTGAAGGCCTCCATCCCGCCGGTCTTGGTGTTGTTGGAACCTGTGAGATCGGCGCTGCCGCCGATGGTTTCGGGCAGAGCCTCGTTGATCGCGCCCAGCGCCATTTCGCTGGCCTTGCGGGTGGCGACTTTCTGCGGCTCGGCGATCAGCCCGTCGATGTAAGACCCGAGGCTGAAACCCTCGGGCAGATCGCCGGCCATCCGGCGCCCGAACTCGCCGCGCTGGTCGGCGGCGGAAAGGCGGCCGAGCCATTCGGTATGCAGCTTCGCCCCGCGATCGGCGGTCTCGCGCCAGTCGGCCTCGACCTGTTCGGGCAGTTCGAAGGGATGCGAATCCCACACCAGTTCCTTGCGCGCGGCGGCGATTTCCTCGTCGCCCAGCGGTGCGCCATGGGTGGCGCTGGTGCCCTGCTTGCCCGGCGCGCCCTTGCCGATCACGGTACGGCAGGCGATCAGCGAGGGCCGCTCGTCGGCTACGGCCTCATCGATCGCGCGGCGAATATCGGCGAAATCGTGCCCATCGCAGGCAACGACGTGCCAATTGGTCGCCTCGTAGCGCGCCTTGATGTCCTCGCTGGTCGACAGGTCGGTAGCGCCGTCGATGGTGATCCTGTTGTCGTCCCACAGCACGATCAAACGGCCGAGCTTAAGATGACCGGCCAGCCCGATCGCCTCGTGATTGAGACCCTCCATCAGGCAGCCGTCGCCAGCGATCGTCCAGGTGCGGTGATCGACCAGTTCGTCGCCGAACTGCGCGTTAAGATGGCGTTCGGCGATCGCCATGCCGACCGCCATCCCAAGCCCCTGGCCCAGCGGGCCGGTGGTGCATTCGACGCCGTCGAGCAGGAAATTCTCCGGATGGCCGGCGCAAGGGCTGCCCAGCTTCCGAAAATTGCGCAGATCGTCCATCGTCGGCGCGGCATAGCCCGAGAGGTGCAGCAGGCTGTAGATCAGCATCGATCCATGACCCGCGCTGAGCACGAAGCGGTCGCGATCGGCCCAGTCTGGGGCGTCGGGATCGTGCTTGAGATATTCGCTCCACAGCACGGTCGCGACATCGGCTATGCCCATCGGCATTCCGGGGTGGCCGGAATTGGCCGCCTGCACCGCATCCATCGAAAGAGCCCGGATGGCGTTGGCCATCTGGACCATGCGCGGTGTCTCGAGGCTCATGCTGCAATTCTCCGGGAAATGGGGGCGATTCGGCGCGCGCGAAGCCATCGCGAAGGCGTGGCGCAAGGTCAAGCCGGGCAGGCGATCGGGATCATGCCCGCTGGAATTCGGAGGAGTTATCAACAGGGCGCTCCAAGCCTTTGCCCGAGCAGCCGAATCCGTCTATATCGGAGCGATTATGCCGGTCGATCGCATCGCTTCCGCCTACGACAGGATCGAGGCTGCCTTGGGCCGGATCGAGCGCTGCGCCCGCGCGCACTCCGTCGCCCATCCCCCCGAAGCCGATCCCGATCTGGCCGCGCGCCATGCCAGACTGCGCGAGACGGTTTCCGCCAGCCTCACAGAACTGGACCGGCTGATCGAGCGACTGGAACCATGAGCGAGGTCGTGCTCACGGTCGGCGGGCGCAAATACACGCTGCGCTGCGAGGATGGTCAGGAGGATCACATCCGCCATCTCGCCGCGGTGGTCGATGCCAAGCTGGGCGACGGGGTCAGCCAATTGCCTGCCATGGAAGCCAAGAATCTGCTGTTTGCGGCGCTGTTTCTGGCCGACGAACTCGAGGAGGCGCGCAAATCCGGCGGGTCCGAGGATCGCGGCGACATCGCCGAGGGCCTCGAAGCTCTGGCGCTCCGGCTCGAAAATACTGCCGAAGCCCTTGAGCAAGCGCATCCGAACGCCTAAATAGGCCAGTGGCGGGACTGCCCGGCACGAGCCACATGAACATCCCTGAGGCTATAAGTAAATACCTAGGGAGCTGTCCCTGTCCGGATCACGGGTTCGTCCTGCGGGTCCGGTGCACACGGCGCCCACCTGACGTCCACGCGTCAGAGGATTTCATGGCAAACGACCCATGGTGGTTCCGTCACCGATTTGCATAACCCCGGTCCGCCGGGCGACAGGGGCGCCGCGTGCCAGACAAGAGCGAACTCAGGACCACATTGCGCAGCGCGCGCCGCGAGCATGTGCAGGCCATCCCGGCCGCCATGCGCGCGCTGATCTTCCATCGCCCGCCCGCGCCGCTGCTCGAGCTCGTTCCCGCCGAGGCCGCGATCGGGCTCTATGCCGCAGGACCCTTCGAAGCACCCGCCGCCGCCTATGCGAAGTTCTTCTTCGAGGCCGGACATGCGCTCGCGCTGCCGCGTTTCGCAACGCGCAATGCGGACATGGAATTTGCCCGCCACGAGGATCCTTTCGAGGAAAGCGACTGCGAAATCGGCCCCTTCGGCATGGTCCAGCCCGTCGCAGCCGCGGAAGCGATCGTCCCCGATCTGCTGTTCGTGCCGCTGATCGGCTTCACCGACACCGGTGCGCGGCTTGGCCAGGGCGGCGGTCACTACGACCGCTGGCTGGCAGAGCATCCGGGCACGACCGCGGTCGGGCTCGCCTGGGACATGCAGAAAGTCGCCGAAATCCCGCAGGAGAGCCACGACATTCCGCTGACCGCCGTCGTGACCCCCACCCGTATCTACGGTCCGTTCTGATGCGCGAGGAACCGACGCTGCGGATACCTCTCGGGGTCCTTGCGCTGCTCGTCGCCCTGCTCGCCTACGGGATCGCCGTCGCGAGCTTCGTCATGCCGCTGATCGCGAACTGGCACATAATCGCGCAGACCGTGGTCTATCTGGTCCTCGGCGTGATCTGGCTGCTGCCGCTGCGGCGCTTTCTGATCTGGATGGAAACCGGCAACTGGGGCTAGCCTCCGAAAACGCCGCCGGGAACCGGGACAATCGCGCCATGGTTCTACGATCATGCCCGAACTGCCCGAAAACGAAGCCCAGCGCCTGACGCTCGAGCGCGAGTGCCTTCACCGCACCATCGAGGCCGCAGAACTGGGCGACAACATCGCCCATATCGACCTGCCCGGCGACAACGAACTGGGCCGCCTCAAGGGCCGCCAGTTCACCGAGACCCGCCGCCACGGGAAGAACATCTTCCTCGGCAGCAAGAGCGGCCCCTGGGTCACCGTTCACCTCGGGATGAGCGGCTGGCTGATCCCCTATGACGCGCCCGAGCCGGAGCCCGACCACACCAAGTTCCGGATCGTCTTCGAGGGCGACCGACGGCTGGCATTCCGCTGCCCGCGCAAGCTCGGCCATGTGAAGATCGTCGAGGATCCCGACGAATATATCCTTGCGCAGAAGCTCGGGCCGGATGCGCTGGCGATCGACCGCGACGTCTTCACCGATTTCATCGGCGGCTCGAAAGCGACGATCAAATCCGCGCTGATGGATCAGAACCGCATCGCCGGGATCGGCAATCTGTGGTCGGACGAAATCCTGTTCCAGACGGGTCTCGACCCGGCAGTGAGGGGAAGCGATCTCGATGGTGAAACGCTCGACACTGTGTTCGACACTATGCGGGCGGCACTATCGAAAGGTGTCGATGTCGAGGCCGACTATTCCCGCCTTCCGGACGATTGGTTGATTCCGAACCGCAAAGACGGCGAACCCTGCCCGCGCACCGGATGCGGCGGCAGTCTGACCCACCGCAAAGTGGGCGGCCGGACGGCCTATTATTGTCCGGGCCATCAATCGTGAAAAGGTAGGTTCCCAAGTGGCGCGAGTGACGGGACTTGAACCCGCGACCTCCGGCGTGACAGGCCGGCGCTCTAACCAACTGAGCTACACCCGCGCATCTAAGAAGCGACTGGGAGCGACCAGCGCCGCTTGGGAGCCGGGCCACTAAGGCAGCCCCCGATTCCTGTCAATGCCCGTCCGCCGTAAAAAACCGGGCTTGGCAAAACTTTGTCGAAGCCGGCATCGAACCGGGTCGCGAGGCTTCATGCTGAACGCCGATTAACCCTATCTTGAGGGGCTTGGTGCATAACCAAAGGCGAACACCACGGGGGGCAATCCATGCGTTCGATCCTGCTCATCGCGAGCATCCTGTTTCTGGGCACCGCCGCCACCGCGACCGGTTCGGCGCTGTCGATCCAGCGTTCGGTCTTCGTCGAGACCGAGCACGGCGATGGCATCGCTCTCGAACCCGCAAACACGCTGTCGCGCGGGGATCGGGTGGTGCTGGTGATGCAATGGCAGGGGCAAAAGGCGGCGCGACCCTTCACGCTGGCGAGCCGGATTCCCGAGACCCTGTCGTACCAGCGCAGCGGCGACGACGCGGTCGAGGTGTCGGTCGATGGCGGACGGCGCTGGGGACACCTGAGCCAATTGCGCCGCGGCCAACGCGCCGCCCAGCCCGAGGAAGTAACGAATCTCCGTTGGCGGGTCGGCGCCGGCGACACCAGCGGCATGCGCAGCTTCAGCGCAATCGTGCGCTGAAGCTGTTCACACTCTGATTAATCCACCAGGATAAGCGAGGGCGCCTCGAGCAGTCGCTTGAGCGCCTGGACGAAGCTGGCCGCGTCGTAGCCATCGACCACGCGGTGATCGCAACTGATCGAAATGTTCATCAGCTTGCGCTTCTCGATCCTCTCGCCGCCCTGCCCGTCGCTGACATACATCGGCCGCTCGATGATGCGGTTGGGACCGATGATCGCGACCTCGGGCCGGTTGATCACCGGCGTGGTCGCGACCCCGCCGAGCGGGCCGAGCGAGGTCACGGTGAGCGTGCCGCCCTGCAGTTCCTCGCTGGTCGCCTTGCCGTCGCGCGCCGCCTCGGCGAGCCGGACGATTTCCTTCGCGAGTTGCCACAGATTGCGCGACTGCGCGTCGCGGATGACCGGGACCATCAGTCCGGCATCGGTCTGCGCCGCCATCCCCAGATGCACCGCACCGTGGCGCGTGACCACCCCGGCCTCGTCGTCGTAGCGGGCGTTGATCATCGGGAAATCGGGCACGGTCTTGCAGATCGCGGCGATCAGCAGCGGCAGCATTGTCAGTTTTGGCCGGTCCCCGCGGTTCGAATTAAGCTGGCCGCGCAGCACTTCCAGAGCAGTGACGTCCACTTCCTCGACATAGGAGAAATGCGGGATGTTGCGCTTGGAAGCAGCCATGTTCTCGGCAATGCGGCGGCGCATGCCGATGACCTTGCGCTGCTCGTCCTCGCGCGCGCGCCCGGCGGGGGCATAGCCACCGCTGTAGGACAGGAAGCTGTCGAGATCGCCGTGGCGGACGCGGCCGTCTTCTGCAGGCTTCACATCGCCCAGATCGACGCCGAGTTCCTTGGCGCGCTTGCGGACCGCGGGCGAAGCGAGGACTTTGGCTTGCGAGGCCGGAGCGGGTGCGGGCGTCGGCGCGGGAAGATCGGCCGGCTCGGGGTCGGCGGCATGCGCGTCCTCGGCGTCGGACGCGTCGGGATTCTCCGTCTCGATCCGCTGGGTGACGCCCTCGTCCTTGGGAGCGGGCGCATCGCTCGCGGCGAGTGCCGGTGTCGGCGCCGATGCCGGAGCGGGGCTGTCGCCCTCGACCTGTTCGGCGATATCCTCAGGCACCTCGCCTTCGACCTCGATCACCACCAGCATCGCGCCGATCGAGACCATCTCGCCCTCTTCGCCGGCGATCTGGGTGATCGTCCCGGTGACCGGGCTTTCGAGCGGCACGGTGGCCTTGTCGGTCATCATGTCGACGAATTCTTCGTCTTCCTCGACCCGGTCGCCGACCGCCTTGTGCCAGGCGACGATCTCCGCCTCGGCGATTCCCTCGCCGATATCGGGCATTGTGAAGGTGAAAGTCGCCATGATGCTTACTCGCTCAAGATCTTGTCGATAGCCTCGCCGATGCGGACCGGGCCGGGGAAATAGGCCCATTCGAGACTGTGGGGATAGGGGGTGTCGAAGCCGGTCACGCGCAGCACCGGGGCTTCGAGATGGTAGAAGCAGCGTTCGGTCACCAGCGCCGAAAGCTCGGCGCCGAAACCGGCGGTCCGGGTCGCCTCGTGGACGATCATGCAGCGACCGGTCTTCTCGACCGAAGCCTCGATCGCCTCGATATCGAGCGGCACCAGCGAACGCAGGTCGAGGATTTCGGCATCCACGCCCTTTTGCCGGCACACTTCCTCGGCGACATGCACCATGGTCCCATAGGCGAGCACGGTGAGCGCCTCGCCTTCGGTCACGATACGCGCCTTGCCCAGCGGGATGGAATAATGGCCCTCGGGGACAATGCTGGCGGCGTGCTTCTTCCAAGGCTGCGCGGGCTTATCGTAATAGCCGTTGAACGGGCCGTTGTAGATCCGCTTGGGCTCGAAGAAGATCACCGGATCATTGTCCTCGATCGCCGCGATCAGCAGGCCCTTGGCGTCATAGGGGGTCGAGGGGATGACGGTTTTGAGGCCCGAGACATGCGCGAAGATCGCCTCGGGGCTCTGGCTGTGGGTCTGCCCGCCGAAGATGCCGCCGCCAAAAGGAGTGCGAACCGTGATCGGGGCGATGTATTCCGCCGCCGAACGATAGCGCAGCCGCGCCGCCTCGGAGATCAGCTGGTCGAGCCCGGGATAGATGTAGTCGGCGAACTGGATCTCGGGCACCGGGCGCAGGCCATAGGCGCCCATCCCCACCGCCGCGGCGATGATTCCGCATTCGGAGATCGGCGTGTCGAACACGCGGGTCTTGCCGTATTTCTCCTGCAGCCCCGCGGTGCAGCGGAACACGCCGCCGAAATAGCCGACATCCTCGCCCATGATCACGATATCGGGATCGCGCGCCATGGTGACGTCGAGCGCCTCGTTGATCGCCTCGATCATGTTGAGGCGGCGTTCGGTACCGCCCCCGCCCTCGCTCCCGGGAGCGGTCTGGATCTCGGCTTGAGCTTCTGGCGCGCTCATTTGGGCAGCCCTTCCGGAAACTTGATTTCGCGTTCCTTGACCGCCTGTTCGGCCTGTTCCCTGAGATGCCAGGGCAGCTCTTCGAACACGTCCTCGAACATGGTGCGGAAGGGGTGGTGCAACCCGTGGCCCAGGATGCCGTTGGCCTCGGCTTCCTTGGTGGTGGCGCGGACCATTTCGGCGGCCTCGCGATCCATCGTCTCCTGGCGCTCCTCGTCCCACTCGCCCAGCGCGATGAGGTGGCGCTTCAATCGCATCACCGGGTCGCCCAGCGGCCATTCCTCGCGCTCCTGCGCGCTGCGATAGCCCGAGGGGTCGTCCGAGGTGGAGTGCCCCTCGGCGCGATAGGTGAAGAATTCGATCAGCGTCGGCCCGGCGTTGGCGCGGGCGCGGTTGGCGGCCCAGCGCTCGGCGGCGTAGCAGGCCAGCGCATCGTTGCCGTCGACCCGCAGCGCCGCGATGCCGTGGCCCAGCCCGCGCGCGGCGAAGGTCGTCCGCTCGCCCCCGGCAAAGCCCGAAAAGCTCGAGATCGCCCACTGGTTGTTGACGACATTGAGGATCACCGGCGCGTTGTAGACCGCGGCGAAGGTGCAGGCGGCGTGGAAGTCGCCCTCGGCGGTGCTGCCCTCGCCCACCCAGGTCGCGGCAATCCGCGAATCGTTCTTGATCGCGCTCGCCATCGCCCAGCCGACCGCCTGCGGGGTCTGGGTGGCGAGATTGCCGCTGATGGTGAAGAAGCTGTGCTCGCGGCTGGAATACATGATCGGCAGCTGGCGGCCCTTGAGCTTGTCTCCGCGATTCGAATAGATCTGGTTGATCATCTCGATCATGGGATAGCCGCGCGCGAGCAGGATGCCCTGCTGGCGATAGCTGGGGAACACCATGTCGTCGCTCGCCAGCGCCATCGAGGCGGAGATGCTGGTCGCCTCCTCGCCGGTGCACTTCATGTAGAAGCTGGTCTTGCCCTGCCGCTGGCCGCGGAACATCCGCTCGTCGAACGCGCGGGTGACCGCCATGTTCTTGAGCATGGTGCGCAGCGTATCGGCGTCGAGCTTGGGATCCCAGGCCCCGTGCGCGCGATCGTCGTCGCCCAGCACGCGGATCAGGCCATAGGCCAGAT
>TARA_R110002072_G_scaffold84388_25_pt1 | contig 14302 bp, 10 predicted proteins | sample TARA_R110002072 | Tara Oceans TARA_R110002072 (sample SAMEA4397118) | marine metagenome | biome: Polar Biome; feature: [SRF] surface water layer (ENVO:00010504); material: water (ENVO:00002006), including particulate matter (ENVO:01000060) such as... | depth 5 m | reverse complement strand
AACATCTCCAGATCGATGATATTCGGGATAACCGCCGCGGCGACGCCAAATTCACTGAACACTTGCCGCAAAAAACCCGAAGGTACAACCAGTTGCGCCGACCGGGCCAGGGAGGGTTTAACCCAGCGCGCTGAGGCACTGAGATATTCGCGGGCCTCGCCGCCGCGGTAATTGACGATGACCGGGGTTTTTCGCAGCCAGCCGATCCAGATAACCGGCGCGGCAAACAACTGCCAGGACCAGCCAGAGTTCGCCATCAGGTGAATAACGTCTGTCCTGCCCGCCAGGCGCCAGATACGCAACAAATACGGCATGATGCGAAAAAAAGCACGCACTCCCTTCAGCCTTGCCACCACCGCTGGCCAGTAAGGGGCATTGGTTTGTACCAGTTCCACCTCGAGTCCCTCGTCGCCCAACAGGCGCGCGAGTTGCAGGGTTTGCATCGCCATCCCGCCATTGGGTGGAGGCAGCGGACCGACCAGCCCCAAACGCATGCGCTTCATCTCACCGTGAAGTCGTCGTCGGCGATGGCTGCCTGAAACATCATCAGGGACCACAGCGGTGCACTGTATTCGCGCAAACCCGACTGGTGTTCGTTCACCAGTTTCTCAAGGTAGTTCTGGTTGAACAGGCCAGTCTGGGCCAGCCCGCCCTCCAGCAGGGATTCCCGCAGCCGCTGCTTTAGTGGGCCGCGGAACCATTTACCCAGTGGAACGCCGAAGCCCATTTTAGGGCGATACAGAACATCCCGGGACAGATGAGGTTCCAGCGCTTTCTTCAAAATATACTTGCCTTCCTGGCCCCGCAGTTTGTAATTCACTGGCAGCCCCGATACCCACTCCACAAACTTGTGATCGAGCAGAGGCACCCGCACTTCCAGTGAGTGGGCCATGCTGGCGCGATCCACTTTAGTGAGAATATCGCCCACCAGATAGGTTTTCATGTCCAGGTACTGGATCATCGACAGCGGATCATCGGTAGGGCTGCGACCGGCGTGATAGTTGAATGTCTCAACCGCGCGATATCCCTGCAGTTCCCGGTGCAAGGCGTCACTGAACATGGCCTTGCGCTGCGCCTCCGAGGTCAGGGACACTGAGTGCAGATAGGCTTCGACCGAGTTGCGCGCCAGAGACTCAAAGGTTGTCTTTGCGCGAAATATCCGCGGCGCCCAGTCCAGCTTCGGATAGAGCCGCCCCAGCGCACCGAACACCGGTTTGCGCAAGCCCAGCGGCAATGCACCCCGCAACCGTTCCTCGTTCATATGCCAGCGATAGCGGCGGTAACCGGCGAAGTTCTCGTCCCCGCCGTCACCCGATAGCGCAACCGTGACGCGCTCGCGGGCTAACTGGCACACGCGGTAGGTGGGAATCGCAGAACTGTCGGCGTAGGGTTCATCGTAGAGACCGGCCAGCGTATCCAACAGATCGAAATCATCGCTGGCGACAACGCGTTCAAGATGATTGGTGTGGTAGCGCTGCGCCACCTCTCTGGCAAAATCCGTCTCATTATACTGGGCCACATCGAAACCGATGGCGCAGGTGTTGACCGGCTCTTGCTGCAGTTGCGCCATGGCAGCCACCACTGCACTCGAATCCACGCCACCGGATAGAAAAGCGCCCAGCGGAACCTCTGCCACCAGCCGGATATCGACAGCCTCGCGCAAGCGCGAATAAAGCTCATCGCATAAATCGGCTTCCGAGCCAACAGCCACGGGGGTAAATGGCACATCCCAGTATTCTTGCTGGGCGGGGACAGGTTTGCCTCGCTCCACCAGCAGCGTATGCCCGGGTCTTAGCTTGTAGACATTGCGATAGATCGTTTTCGGCTCTGGAATATAGCCCAGGGTGAAATAATCCTCGACCGCCTGCGGCTCGAGTTTACGGGACAGCCCAGGGTGCGCTTTCAGGACTTTCAGCTCTGAGCCAAAGACCAACGTATGACCGTCCAGAATGGAGAAGAAAAGCGGTTTGATGCCCAGTCTGTCCCGCGCCAGAAAGACGCATTGACGACGCTTGTCGTAGAGCGCAAACGCAAACATACCGCGAAAACGTTTTACGCAGGCCTCACCCCATTCCAGCCATGCGTAAATGATGACCTCAGTATCGCAGCGGGTGCGAAACTGGTATCCGCAGGCCTTGAGTTCTTGCGCCAGTTCACCGAAGTTATAGATTTCCCCGTTGTACACCAGGCATACATTGCCATCGGCGCTGAACATGGGTTGTTGGCCGGAGGACAAATCGATGATAGACAGACGCCGGTGTGCCAGTGCCACGCCAGGTTCCAGAAACACACCCCCTTCATCAGGGCCGCGATGGAACTGGGTCTGGTTCATAGCCTGTAACAGGTTTTTGTCGAACTCGCTGTGTCCAACAGTATCGAAAAGCCCGGCAATCCCACACATAGCCTATCCTGTAGTCTCTCTCGCTATAACGGCTGAACGCCCCAGCAGTTCGTCATACACCTGCAGATAGGCGCTCACCGTCCTGTCCCAGTCGAACCGTTGACAGACACGCTGCCGCGCATTGTTGCCCTGCCTGATCCGCTGGGCATCATCCTTTAACAGGTCCGCCAATGCCTTTGCCAGCGCGCGATGGTCTCCCACCTGAATCAGGCTGCCATTGCAGCCCTGCTTCACCAGTTCCACATTGCCGCCGACCGCTGTCGCTATCACCGGCAGGCCACTGGCCATGGCTTCAAGTACCGTGTTGGATATGCCTTCACCCAGAGAAGGAAGTACAAAGACATCCATCACCTGCAGCAGTTCAGGCACATCCTTCCTGTCCCCTGGCATCCAGACACAATCCTGCAACGCCAACTGTTCCACCAACTGCTTCAATTGCGGGTATAGCGGACCATCGCCGACGATGACCAGACGCAACCTGGCACTCATGGCAGGATCAACTTCGCGCAAGTACGCTACCGCCCGCAGCAAAAGTTGCTGGTCTTTTACAGGTGTCAGACGGCCGACTGTTCCTGCCACCAAGATACCATCATGCTGTTGCCACTGCGCAGGCAATAATGCCAATGGCTTCACAGTTTCAGGTGCGAACCGGCTGTGATCAACTCCATTGTATATTTGTGCGACCTTCCTGGTGCTGACGCCCACTCTCTCAATGAGCCAGCGCTCCAGATCTTTACTGACTGCGATGTAGCGGTGTATGAACATCCGCATGAAGCGGCGAAAGGCCAGGTACTTCCAATTGCTTCCATCCAGGTCGTTCACCTCACGACCATGCTCACCGTGCACGCGCTTGATTTTACGCAGCCCCAGACTGCACAGTTGCGATTCCAGCGCAGCCATATTGCGGCTGTGAATGATATCCGGGCTCAGTTGCTTCAGCAGACGCCGCAATTTCGCATAGCAGCGCAGGTCATACCCCTCGCGCTTGTGAAGTTCAATCACTGTTACGTCGTCTGCGTGAATACGGTGCGCGAACTCGTCTGCTGTGGTGAGACAGATAATGACATGCCGATAGCGATCACGTGGCGAGCGGTTGATGATATTAACCAGCCCGTTCTCCAGCCCTCCCGTCGACAGGGCATAGATAATGTGAGCGACTAGTGGCCTGTCATCCATCAAGGCGCCAGCGGCGTCACTTGCCGCAGGCTTTGGTAGAGCAGCGGACCGTAGTCGTTAACAAACTCCTGCAGTGTCGCGGCGCCATCGCCGTGCTGCAAGTCCACCGGTGTTACAACGATTACCCGGTAGGTAACGGAATCACCAAAGCCAAGACGCGCCAGTGTCTGCTGCAATTTGGCGTAATAGTCATTAGAGGTGCTGACGCCGCCCACGACATACCAGGACCAGACGAGCAGACTGTCACTGGCACTGCGTATCTGCGCCACATCAACCAGCAGTTCACCGTCGGGACTGTCTATTGTGACTTTGTCCTGATCGACAACACGCCAACCGCTATCATCACGGGTAAACAGGGTATTGCTGCCGATGACATCTGCACCCTCGATAGTGCCATCAGCGAACTGCACAATAATCCCGACATGATCCTGGCCGCGCCGATAGAAAGAGACGCTCTGGCCAGACACCCTGGATACGGGTCTCCATCCCCAATCCGCCACAGCGGCATTGCGCCAGCCCCCTTCGGGCGAGGGAAACGCCACAGAATTTCGCTCCGACGATGCCGGGCCAAACACCTGGTGCGCCAACAGTGGTGCGACAGCAGCCATTAGCACGGCACTGACAAATGTGACTACCAGTAACCCGTTGCTGCTGCCGGTGAGGTTGCCGGGGTCGACGATACCGGCTTGCACAGTTGCCTCGTCCTGATCATCTTCGCGGAAGAATGATCCCACCCAGAACAACAGGAAAATCACGATACCGAAGAATACCCAACCGTAGACCAGGTGATCGGCACCCGTGGCGATTGTCATATCACTCATATGACCCAACATCACGATCATATAGGCGCGCACGGTATTCGCAAAAACCGGCATGATGGCAGAGACAAGAACAAAGATCAGGCGTCGTGTCCAGCTTCGATACGTCAGGTAAGCGTAGAGCACACCTACTGTTATTGACGCGATGATATAACGCACACCACTACAGGCTTCAACCACCGACCAGTTGCCGGTGGGCAAACTGAAATACAGGCCTTCACGATACACGGGTATGCCCGTCATCTGGATCATCCACACTGTGGAAGTCGCTGTAAACTCCATCATGGGGGCCACCAGTCCCTCCCCGATAGGTACCGCGAAGAAGAGGAAAAACAGCGGGAAAGCCATCACCATGCCGAGCCGGTGACCCATGATCGCCCAGGAACCCACAATCAGCATCGCAACCAGCGCCAGTTGCTGGATAACCGCCACATCGACCAACCATGCAAGCAGCCAGCCGAAACCTATTGGCAGCAGCAACAGCCCGACCCACCAAGCCGGCTGCGGATTGATCGACACCAGTAAATCGCGGCGCGTCCATATCAGCCAGAGCGAGATGGGAAGAATCAAAAAGCCATGGGCAAAGGTCTCTGACCGGGACCAGATATACACCATGGACCAGGCGGTTTGATGGAAAATCAGCAGCACCGCGAGACAAAACAGGCCCGCTGCCCACAGACTGCTGCGCACTGTAATCCTGTCCGCCATGCCGCTAGCTGCCACCGCTTCTAACCCAGCGACCGGGCCAAAAATGGCCCCATGAAATTTGCCACTGGCAGCGGCAATTTGCTCCAGACGTTTATCATAAGCTGGTATTTGGGATTCAGCGGATTGACGTCCGGTACCGAGGTAGACTTCACCAGATAGTATTCGTAAGGCAGCGGCTGGGGCTCGAAGCCAAAATTTTTCTTGAAGCTGTAAGGCCCGGTACCGGCCTTGCTCCGACCGAAATCAAAGAGGCGATATCCCTGCCCCGCCGAGTAGCGCATCAGTTCCCAGTACATCACATGGTTGACGCCCTTGATCGTGCGGGCCTCGGAGGTGCTGCCACCGTAGTAGGGAATCACCTCGTCCCTGAAATAGAAACTCATCACAGCTGCGACATCCTTTTCCTGGTGTTTGATCATCAGTACACTGCAGTCATCGCCAAATACCTGTCGCAGTATGCGCAAATACTTGACGGAGAATACCGGTGTCCCGAGGTTTCTTACGCTCTCTGAATACACCCGGTACAGGCGCTCGACGCCTGCATCCCACTCGCTGCTCAAGCCTTCCTTGAGACCCTTGCGCACCATAGCGCGCTGCCTGTTGGGTATGGCTTTGAGGTTGACGTCATCACAGGGATCAATCGCTTTGCGGAAGGTGTAGTAAAGTTCCTTGACCGGCCAATCGGCATTACTGGGCGTCATATTGCGCAGTTCGAGCGCATCAACCTTGAGTTGCTGTGCCAGTCTGCAGGCCTCTTCGCGCAACGTCGTGGCCACGGTATCGTTATCGGCGACAATTCCACCGTAGACACAAAAAGGCAGCGAAGCGAGCGTATTACCGAACAGTACGCTGTTGATCTGGGCCAACGGCAGCACACCGACAATCTCTCCGGCGTCCTCGGCATAGAGAAAAAAAGTGCTGTGACCGAACGCACGCTCCAATACAGTTTTCCAACCGGCGCGGTGGAAAAAGGTGGCCCCTGGTGCTGCGTTCACATACGCGTCCCAGCGCTCCATCATCGGCGCATCCAACTGCCCGACAGTCACCATCACTGTCGCGCCTCCACGGGCAGAAATATATCGTCCATACGCCCCCAGCGGAAATCGCCGAGCAAACGCTCCAGCCGCGCATAGGTGCGATCCAGGTTGAGATAGTGCCTGAAGCGCGTGCGCATACCCAACCCCTCGGGCCGCGGTTGCTCCGGATCGATTTCCCAGGGGTGAAAATAGAAGATTCCGGCCTCACCATCGACGCGGTTGACACGCGACATGGCCCAGCGGGAGAACGCGTAAGGAAACAGTCGAAACCAACCGCCTCCACCACAATTGATATTTCTGCCCGCCAGCGGCACGGTGGTTATCGGTATTTCCAGCAGGCGGTCTCCGGCTGTGTCGAATGCGAAGCGCGGAGCGCCAGGGATACCGTACAGGTCGTGCCGAATGGGAACTATGCTGGAACTGTAACGATACCCTGCCAGCGCCAGTTCCTCCCAGGCCCAGGACTCGCTGGCACCAATGGAATAACTGGCAGCGCGATAACCCAGCACCGGTTCACCGGTGATGTCCTGCAGCAGTTTCCGCGTGCGCTCGATGTCAGCCCGAAATGCCGCGGGCGTTTGGGTGTTGACCCGGATATGCTCCCAGCCGTGGCTGGCAATTTCATGACCTTCACTGACAATGCGTTTCACCAGCGCCGGGAAACGCTCGGCAACCCAGCCGAGAGTAAAAAACGTGCCCCGCACATCGTTGTTCCCGAACAGGTCCAGAATCCGGTGGGTATTGCCTTCGACACGCAGCGGCCAATTTTGCCACTGTGCCTTATCGACCCGCGATTCAAACGCCGACACCTGGAAATAATCCTCGACATCAACGGTCATCGCGTTGATGGGGCCTGTGGCCTGAATCGCTGCCGACTCTCGACGCATCACCGCTCGTTACTCGCCCATGCATTTATAGTCTTGACGATCCGCTGTGCGCTCTCCCCATCCCAAAGATCAGGGATACAACCAACCTTACCGCCGGATGTCATGATATCCTCGTAGCACTGCAGAATCGCATCCGTATCAGTACCCACAACCGTGTTCGTACCCTGGCTGACAGTAATCGGGCGCTCGGTATTTTCCCGCAGTGTGATGCAGGGAACACCAAGGGCGGTTGTCTCTTCCTGGATGCCACCCGAATCGGTGAGCACGACACGCGCATCCTTCATCAGTCCCAGCATTTCCAGATAGCCCTGCGGACCGATTGTTGTGATTGCAGAGTCCGCCAGCAGGCCTTCCAGGCCAGCATCCGCTATACGCGCCTCCGTGCGAGGATGAATAGGAAACAAAAGCGGCGTACGCTGACTGATTTTTGCGAGTACCTGAAGCAGCCGCGACAGTACTACCGGGTCATCGACATTAGACGGTCGGTGTAATGTGACCAAACCATACCCGGCGTCGGTGCTGCTGTTGTCGGTACCAATGGCGCTGGCCAACGTTGTTCGGGCAGGCACGGCTTTGGAGAGGTTATAGCGGAGTGAGTCGATCATCACATTGCCAACGAAATGCACCTTTTCGAGTGCGATCCCTTCGCGCGCCAAATTGTCCATCGCCTCGGCTTCAGTGATAAACAATAACTCTGATAACTGGTCGGTAAGAATACGATTGATTTCCTCAGGCATGCTGCGGTCACCGCTGCGCAATCCCGCCTCAACATGAATTACAGGGATACCTTTTTTGACTGCTACCAGCGCGCAGGCTATGGTCGAGTTGACATCACCGACGACTAATACGGCCAGCGGCGGTGATGCATCCAGCACCGGCTCGAAGCGCTTCATTATATCGGCAGTCTGTTGCGCGTGGGAGCCTGAACCCACACCCAGATCAACGTCCGGCTCGGGAATATTCAACTGATCGAAAAAAGCATGCTTCATCGCCGCGTCATAGTGTTGCCCCGTGTGCAACAAGCGCGCTGACAGCGCTGATTCAGGCTGGGCGAAGGCCCGCATGATCGGGGCAATCTTCATGAAATTCGGTCGGGCGCCAACGACACAAAGAATCTGCCCCGACCCCAATAAGGCGCTCATAGTGGTTTTTCCTAGAGGCGGATATTGAGAGTCGCCATGATTCGGTTTTCCTGGTATTCACTGAAATCGTTGTCTGACTGCTGATCGGTGTAGCGGTAATTGAGTGAAATACTCATACGCTCATTCAATGCCCTCCCCACCGTCAGGCTCGTTGTCCAAGCTTCAGAGTTGTTGGCCAACTGTGTATTGTTCTGGCCAAATATCGATCGCGGCTCATCCTGCCGCCACGATACTGTGGCAGACATCGTATAGGTCCTGGAGATGAGTGGAGAAAACGTCAGAGCCACATCGTCATAGGTCGACTTCTCACCATTGTCTTCCTGGGTCTGGTTCGAATGACTGCCGATGAAATTGATCCTGGCGCGACGTCCCGCATAGGTATATCCCACAGTGAAGCGCTCATCAATGATCGGGCTCTGCGTATTCTGCGAGGAAAAGTTACGGATGTTCTGGTTAAAGTCATTGCCCTCGGTCAGCAGGTCGCGGCCAAAAGTAATCGACTTTTTGTACGAGGCCGAAAATACATTGCGCTTGTGCGTGTGTGAAATACTGAACCGTGGCGTGCTCCCGAAAAACCTGTCCCCCATGCCGACACTGACTCTCGTACGTGGAGTGGGTGTCCATTTCACGCCCAGATCCCATGTTCTGCCGTTAGTATCCTGATCGTTGTAGGTTTGGAAATCATTCCATTCCCAGCCATAGGAACCATTGACCTGCCAGCGGCGATCTATCTGGTACCCAAGGTTCACGCCTGCCGACTTCAGCTCCGAATCTTCCCGTGGCACTGCTGTGCCGTTTTCCTCGAAGAACAGGTCATTATCGTCGTAAGACACCTTTCTGTAATTGCCGAACAAGTCCCAGGAGATACGGGAGGACCTTCCACTTTCCAGATTCGTCGACCACGAGTCACTACTGCTGTTGCTAACAGAATCGGCGGTATTGATAACCTCATTGTAGTTGTAGCGCAGATTGTAGGTGGCAAAATTTTTCAATCGCCTCGAAAGCACAGGAGTCAGTGAGTAGCGGTAATAGGTGTTGGTATTGCCGTTGGTATCAAATGAATCCCCTCCGCCACCGACAAACGGGGTAACCTCATTCTGGTTCGCTCGACCACTCGCATTCAGCTTCAGCCAGTCATCGATCAAAATCGCCGAGCCTTTTGCAGTGATATTCGGTGAAAACTGACTGCGGTTCCCAAGTGAACCACCGCCACAATCGTTGTCCTTGAGTTGGCTGTCCGTTAGCGTATTGAATTGCACAGAGCCATTGATATTGAAATCGGCCTTATTCCCCTCACCCTTGATTGATCCGGACGGCGTCACCGTACCTACCCATGCATCCTGCTTGTTATCCTTACTCAAACAGACGTTATCGGTATATGTCACACCGGGAGCGACAGCGGCTGAGGTAGTGAACTCCGCAGCAAACCCGCCAGCGGGCAGCGCGCAACCCACGACGACACAGGGAATGTAACGAAGGATTCGTTGCGCAGAGCCAGATTTCATGCCTATTGCCCCGGCCCTGACACGGGAACACCTTCCCGGTGCCCATAACCGTACGGGCCACCGCGATATTCGTAAGTGTAGTATGAGTAAGGGTTGGTGCGTTTTCGAGCCCGATTGAGAATCATGCCTACCATCTTCTCCTCACCGATATGTTCTATGGCTTGCGTCACCGCGTACTGAGGTGTGGAATCGGAACTGACGACAAATACAATTTGCCCCATGAAACTCGCCAGTACCGCGGCTTCAGTGGTTAGCAATAACGGCGGCGAGTCAAACACGATAACACGATTCGGATCCTCATCCGACAGCGCCAACATCAGCTTGCGCATTCTGGCACTGGCCAACAACTCATTGGCATGCGTGTGCAGACCACCGGCCGGGAGGATGCGGAGCTTTTCCACATTGGTAGGCAGCACGTAATCTGCGACACGCGCACTCTCATCCTCGAGCACATCAATAAGACCCGGGCTAGTCGACGGCACACCTAACATGCGCCCGGCCTCGGCCTTGGCTGTATCGGCGTCAACAAAAAGGACGTTTTTCTCGCGTTCCATCGCGATACTCAGGGCCAGGCAGATGGAGCTGAATGTCTTGCCATCTCCCTCCAGCGCACTCGTGACCATGATTAAATTGCCATGCGGGATCGGCGGCGTCACCGAATCTCCAGAGATATTGGTCAGCAGGGGCCGCTTGATCGTTCGGTATTCTTCCGCGATCGCGCTGCGGGGAACAGCGGGTGTCAGCATTCCCAATTCCCGCAATTCCTTGAACGGAATCTTCACCATGTTCTCCGCCTCGGGATCATAGGATTCCGCAGCAGTGAAAACAGATGACTCCGTCCGCGCTACCGTTTCGGCTCCCACAGTACGCGTCTGGGCGCCCTGCGACGCATCAGTGCCCGGCCGATTCTGGACTACAGGAGCACTTTCTGCGCGCTGCACAGTGTTCGATGAACCCGGTTCGACTGCGCCAGCATCACCACCCGTATCGCCAACTTTAGTGCGATCGGATTCCTTGCCCTTACCGAGCGCGTTGACCGCCTTTTCAATGATACTCATGACTGATCCCGCTCTTTACCATATCGGTTGTCGTTATTGTCTGCATGGGCATTCGCTTTAGCTGGAGAGTATTCCACTCTGCCCAACGGTCATCCCCACAAACACGAGCAGCAGGCATAGACCCAGGGACGTAAAGGCCACAATGCCATAACGTTCCTTGCGTCTCTGATCGCTGTGGACGTTGATAGTGACCGCTCCAAGGACAGGCAACCCAGTGATCGCCATCAATGTACGCACATCAAAGATGACAGGGTATATAAGCGACACAAGCAAACTGGCACCAATGCCCGCGACAATTGCCGCACCCAACACCACTGCATTCAAAATCATCTTGTCGGGCTCGCTGGGCTTCAGCGGTACATAGGGAGGATCAATGACACGAAATGTCACATCACTGGCTTTCTCTTCGACATCCTGACCGAGCCTGGCCAGCTCACGCTTCTGCAACAATTCAGAGTGCTGAATGCTGAGGATATCGCGATTGCGAATGTACTGATTGAGTTGCCCCTCGATTTTCGGAATTGTGGTGACTTTTTCCTCCAGTTCCGTGACCCGGGTCTGGTACGCGCCGACACGGGCCTTAAGGGCTGCGATTTTGCCATTTGTCTCAGCGAGTTCCTCGCGCATCGACAAGTATACCGGGCTGCTGGTAAGCCCATCGTAGGCAATACCTGCTGCAGAACCAGGGGCTGATTTTTGTCGCTGGGCGCGAAGTGCTGCAGCCAGTTGTGCATCCTCCTCGTTCTTTTGGGCGACCAGTTGATCCAGCAACTCTGTCATCTGCCGCACCTCCGGATGACGGGGAGTGTACTTCAGCGTCAAGTTGTTCAAATATTCCTGCACCGACACGATCTGGTTATCCAGCGGTGTCTTGGGCGCAGTCAGTGCTGCGTTTTTAGAGATAACAGGCGCCTCGGGCTCTACCACAAACAGCGGATCGTAGAGCGGGTCCTCCCCGTCGAGTTGACGCTGCAATTCGATTTTTCGATTCTCCTCCTCTTTCAGCATCAGTTGGGCCTGGTTGAGCTTTGCCTTCTCCCTGTTGAGGTTGGCGTAAAAACCGCCCTGGGTTCCAAGGATATCGACGTTCTTCTGCTTGAAATCGGCCGCAAGGTTTTCGGCTGCTATCAGTCGTTGCTCGTAGGCCTTGATCTGGTTGTCGAGAAAACCCAGCGAGCTCGAGGCATCCTCGCGCTTACCGCTTAATGAGCTTTCAATAAACACGGTGATCAGCGCCTGCGCGATGCGCTTTGCGGTATCCCTGTCGGGATCTTCTACTCGCACGGAATACAGCGATTCGTCGAGTTGCCCTCCGGTAAAGGAGATCGACTCCATTAAATCTGTCAGTAGCTTGTCTTTTTCCTTGGCGGTAGTGACCTGGAGATCGAGGTCGGTCATGCGCATCAGTTTTTCAATATTGGGGCGACTCAACAGGGTACGACTAAGGAGACCAATACGATCCCCGGCATCGTTTTGAATGGTTATGTCTTCCAGCAAGGGCCCCAGCAGGCTGTTGGTATCCACATAAATCCTGGCACGCGCCACATAGGCTTCCGGCATTTGCCATACAAAAATCCAGCCTCCAATGGCCACCACCCAGGCAACCACGAGCGCCAGCCAACGATGTCGCCATACACCCCAGACGTATGCAAATACTTGTGCAAGAACTTCCTGCATCCGCTGCTTCCCCTTAACCCGCTGTCACTAGCCGTTAGAACCAGGATTCTGCAACAATCAAAATGTCACCCGGCATTATGGAGACGTTCGCAGTGATGTCGCCATCCATGAGCAGATCGTCCAGCCGCAGACGATACGTTACCTGCTTCCCGTCGACCATGCGAACCAGCACAGAATTGTTCCCGTCTGCATACTCAGTCAACCCGTTTACAGTGATCATGAGGTCAAGCAGAGTCATATACTTTGCATAAGGCACACGTTTGGGATTGGTTGCCTCGCCCACAACCCTTACCGTCTGATCCGGTATACCGACAAAACCACCAGCGATGACACTTACCACTGGCTGTCGAACGTATTCGGAATACGCCACTTCAATATCCCGCGCCAGTTGAGTCGATGTTTTACCAGCTGCCTGCAGATCTTCGACCAGGTGGGTAGTCAACTTGCCGTCGGGTCGAACGGTACCGCTTGAACTCAGTTCCTCGTTACCCCAGACGAATATTGACACCGAGTCACCTGGTGCCAAAATATAGTCGTAATCAACTTCTATATTTCGCTGTGCCTCGGGCACTGCAGGATAGGGATTTGTCGTACACGCCGTACAGAGCATCAAGAGGAGTACTGCAAGTCCAGAGGTTAGTCTTTGCACTGACGAGGAAGAACTCGGTCGCGCACCATTATTGTTGATCATCTATATCTCCTTGGGTATACACTCACCCGGCTTGGTCGTCAGAACTTTATCACATGCCCAATAGTAGAAATCACTTACCGGACTAACCTTGTGAACAACGTCACACAGATACTTTGATTCTCTCAGCGCTACATTAAACAACAGTGTCAGCATAAGCTATTTCACCACTTTCCCCTACAGAATGTATAGACTACGAAGAGGGGTAGAGTGCAAACTTTTTACCCTTCGCCGACAACTGTTATCTGCACAATTCGATACGGCTCCATGGGGTCTTCCAGCCCCGAAGCCAAGCCTTCCACCGGGTCATTCAGCACTCCGCGGCCTTCAACATGCAATCTTTCAGGTGCGATACCCGCGCCAACCAGATAGCGCTCAACGGCATCCGCCCGTTTGCGAGAGAGTTCAAGATTGTATTGGGAATCCCCCTGGCTGTCGGTGAAACCGGTTATTGCAGCCTCGCTGCTATCATTCTCTCGCAACATTTCAGCCGCTTTGTCCAGCACATCGCGTGAATCGGGCACGAGATCATCGCTGTCGAAGGAAAAGGGAATCAGTATCGTCTCCTGCCAGGTATTGCTGGCGCGGGGATCCGTTGAATCCACGAGACTCACCTCCTCGCCTGCACGAACCCGGGTTTTCTCCCCATCGCGCTGCGGACGAGCAAGCGACTCGACCGACAAACCATCATCGTCCGCCGCGGTAACCTGAATTGATGGCAGCGTGTTGGCGTCAACCACTATCGGCTTCAACGCCGCTCGCTTCTCGACACTGCCCGCTGCTACTGGTGCGGGATTCGATGTTTTTTCCGGCTTCGCGGAAGGTTTCTGGGGGGCGAGCTCCGATGCCTGTGCCGCAACAGCAATATCGCGCCGATCAGCCTGTGAGACTGTCGCCACAAGAACCGAATCACCTCGGGTTGGCGGTTGCATTTGGCGATCCAGAAATGACCAGTCATCCCCGGGCACGAAGCAGGCCTTCAGCAGCAGCGCCAGCGCAATAGCCGCCAGCATCAGCAACGCCATTAACATAAAACGTCGCCTCGGCGCTGGAGACACCATCTCGCCGCCGCCCTCTGGAACAAAATTATTCTCTTGCAGCGCACCTGATGCAGCCAGGTCATCCTGGTTGTACGACATCGCCGGACGCGCTGTCGCGCTGTCGGATTTATGCCCTGCCACCAGGGCATCGTCGGGCACCGGATC
>TARA_R110002072_G_scaffold69483_18_pt1 | contig 14306 bp, 10 predicted proteins | sample TARA_R110002072 | Tara Oceans TARA_R110002072 (sample SAMEA4397118) | marine metagenome | biome: Polar Biome; feature: [SRF] surface water layer (ENVO:00010504); material: water (ENVO:00002006), including particulate matter (ENVO:01000060) such as... | depth 5 m | reverse complement strand
CCTGCTGATCTGCTTGTCGGCCGCGTTCTCGATGCGCCGTTTCGACCCACGTGAACTCGATCGAGGGGAGGGCGCGCCCTACGCCTACCCCGCGGATGGTCCGAAGCACGTGGTGCTCGTGTCCTCGGCCCGCGACGCGGTGTCCGATTGGCCGGATCAGATGTGGCTGCGTCAGGAGCGCGACGCGGTCGGAGGCATGCACGGTTGGGACCACGCGAGCGAGCTGTTGAACACCCTCGGGATCGAGCGGCGTCCCGTGTATCCTGATGGCCGCTTCCGCCTGCCGCTGCACCCCGCACCCGCGATGCTGGCGGTCGATGCCACGCGGTTGATCGGTTGTCATGACGACGTCGTGCGCCTGGAACACGGCCGTATGCTGGGCACGTTGATCGACATGATCCGCGATCCGGACGGGGCACCGAAGCGTGCACCCGGCCGTGTGGATTGACCTCGGCGCCCTTCCTGAGCGGGGGCGATGTTCGAGTTGGATCCAATCGCGTGGATCCTGGTGGTGAGCCGTTTCCTCGGGCCGCGGACGGGATACGTTTGGGTGCCGCACTCCAGGCGGCCGCTCCGCACCGCCTTGTCTCGATCCGGGACCTCCATGGACCTCCGCAACCCACTCGTCACGCCGCTCGTCGGCCTCGCTCTCGTCTCGACCGCCTTCGCACAGGGTGGGGACAACTGCTCCATCGCGACCCCGATCTCGGGGCCCGGCGCCTACACCTATGTGAACGCCACCGCGACGACGTCGGGCTTCAACGGCGGCAATCCGGCCGAGTGCGACACCGCCGACAATCAAGGACTCGCCACACCGCCCTGGTACGACGTGTTCTACGTATGGACCGCCACGTCCGGCGGTTCGCACACGTTCGACACGTGCTCCGAGACGAACGACACGGTGCTCAACCTGCACCTCGGTGGCGACTGCAGCGCGGTCTGCGTCGACGGCGAGGACGGCGGCGACTGCGGCGCCGGTGCCCAGGACCTGAGCAGCAGCGTGACGATCGCCGGGATCACTTCCGGGGATACGTACCTGATTCAGATCGGCACCTGGGACGCCGCGGCGACCTTCGTCACCGGGACCCTGAACGTCACAGCCACGGGCGGTCCCGGAGGACCGAACGACACGTGCGCGAGTGCGACGGCCATCACGGGCGTCGGATTCTTGACCTACGACAACTCGGCGGCCAGTTCCACGGGGTTCGATGGGGGAGATGCGGTCACCTGCCATCCCAGCGAGAACCTGAGCGCGCCGAACCGTGACCTCTTCTATGCGTGGACGGCTCCGCTCCCCGGTAGCTACCGCATCGACACTTGCACGTCGGGCTTCGACACCGTGTTGAACGTACATGCCGGAGGCGATTGCAGCGCGACCTGCATCATCGGATCCGACATCGGATCGTGCACGGCGAACTTCGACGCCGAGGCGCTGCTGACCGGCGTGGCTGCTGCGGACGTGTTCTTGATCCAGGTCGGATCCTGGAGCGCGACGGCTCCGACCGGGCCGACGGATCTGAACATCACGCTGCTTCCGCCGCCGAACGACACCTGCGCCACGCCGACCCTCGTCAGTGGGGAAGCGACGATCGCGATCGACACGACCGGCGCGTTCTCGTCCGGCTTCGTGGGTGGCGATGCTGTCACGTGCGGCCTCGCGGAAGGAGCTCTGCCTCCGCACAAGGACCTGTTCTACGCCTGGTCCTCTCCGTGCAACGGGGAGTACACCTTCACGACGTGCCCCGACCTCGTTTCGGACACGGTCATCACCGTGTACCTCGGCAGCGACTGCGCGGCGACCTGCTTGGGTGCGGCCGACGACAGTCCGTGCGATGCGATGACCGCGGCCGAGGTCGTGCTGGGACCGGTCAGCGTCGGTCAGGAGTTCCTCATCCAGATCGGCGACTGGAGCTCGGACCCGGCATCGACGATCGTCACCACTCTGGAGATCACGCGGACCGGCGGAGCATGTCCTCCGCCGTTCGAGATCCAGTGCGACCCGAACAACGACCATTACCTGGGCAATGACGCCAAGCTGAACACCAGCTCGTTCGCGCCGGGCATCGGCGCGGGCTTCCACCTCGAGGTCACGGACGGACCGGCCAACCAGTTCGGCTTCTTCCTCGTGTCCCGTGGCGGCACGAATGCCGCGCAGTTGTTCCAGGGCGTGCTGTGCATCGACCTGCCCTTCGGTCGCTACGACCCGAACAACGCGATGAACCAGGGACTGACCGAACTCGATTCGCTCGGCGCGTTCGATGGTGCCGGTGTGTTCTCGACCTTGAGCGGCAACTCCACGGTCGTCACCGGATTCGACGTCCCCGTGGCGCTCCCCGCGGGCCCCGGCCCAGGCTCGATCGTTCCCGGCGACCTGCTGTACTTCCAGCTGTGGTTCCGCGACCAGGACGGTGGAGGCGGCCCCTCCGCGAACTTCTCCAACATGGCGCAGGTGTTGTTCCCCTAGACACGGGATGCCTGCCCATCCACCCATCCAAGAGAACCGGGGTGCCACTCGATGAGTGGTACCCCGGTTCTGGATTGAGGATGGCCTCGTTCGATTCGACGAACGCGCCAAGATGATTCGTCAGGGCGTGAACTGGATCGAGCCCGCATTCGTCAAGTCGAGACCCGAGCCCACGCCCGGGTCGCGGTACACAGCCTGGAAGTTCCAGGTCTCACCCGCCAACCAGACGAGATTGTCCGGAAGGGCCAAGTTGTCGACCGTCAGCGAGAACGTACCGGCGTCGTCCGCCCAAAGAACCTGGGGGAAGCGCTCGATCGGCGCCCCGCCGACGCAACGGATCCCGTTGCCGAGCGGCAGCGCGACCTGGGCCGGTCCGAAGAAGAACATGCCCGGCTGGTTCGGGACCGTGTGGCGGGCCGTCAGTGTCAGGTCGTTCAGCGTCAGACTGCGCGAACCGGAGGCCGAGAACACCGCCGCTTGCCCCGTGGAGTTCACCAGGCTGTTGCAGTAGGAATCGTAGACCGCCGGCTTCGCGACGATGTTGAACGGCTCCTCGTAGCACTGGAAGTCGTTCTGCGCGATGAAGACACCGACGTCAGGAAAGGCGTTCGAGCCCGTCATCGTGATCAGTCCCGTGTCGTACGTGTCGACGGGAACTCCGTCGATGACGAGATTCAGAACGAGTTGGTGCTCCAAGCCGGTCAGGCCGCCGACGCGGTAGGTGCCGTCACCGCGCACCTGCATGATGACGTCGCCCAGAAGGTTGGTGACCTGCCAGTCGATGTCCGAAACGACGTAGTTGTCGAAGTTCAAGGGCGCCGGCGTGACCTGCGTGAGCTCGAACGTGCCGGACAGATCCCCGATGTAGAAGATCGGACACAGGCACAGGAAGTAGCACCCGGCCGTGTGGCTGCTGCCGGCTTGCACCTCGTATGTCACTGCGGGGAACGTTTGCTGCCCCTGGGCCTGGGCCGGTGGGGTGAACGCGGCGCCTGTGACGACAAGGGCCGTCGCCAGAAGAGTCGTGCGATGCATGTCGATGTCCTGGCTCAGTTGGTGAAGACGACGGTTCCGGCGTCGGTCATGTTGTAGCCCGTGCCGACTCCGGGATCACGGTAGACGGCCTGGAAGCGCCAGGTCGAACCCGTCATCCACATGACGCCGTCGGGGAGAATCGTGTGGTCCGTCTGCAGGGAGAACGCGCCGGTTTCGTCCGCGAAGAGCACGGTCGAGAAGCGGTTCGTCGGGGAGCCACCGACGCATCGTGTTCCGTTGCCGAACGGGACGGCGACCTCGTCGGGTCCGAAGAAGAACATGCCCGGCTGGCCCGGAACGGTGTGGCGCGCCGTCAAGGTGAGCGAGTTGTCGAACAGGCTGTTCGAGCCGGAGATCTGCATCGTCGCGGCCAGGCCGGTCGAGTTCGCAACGCTCGAGCAGTACGCGTCGTAGATGGCGGGCTCCGCGTCGACCTGGAACATCTGGTCGTAGCAGATGAAGTCGTTCTGCCCGGTCAGCGCGCTGATGGCGGGGAACGGTACGGCCGGGTCGACGATCACCCAACCGCTGTCGTGTTGATCGAGCGCCTGGCCGTCGATGACCAGGTCGAGGATCAGCCGTTGCTCGTTCACGGCGAGCCCGCCGATCGTGTACGTGCCGGATCCGCTGACGTGGAACGAGTTGCCGATGAAGTTCGATACGTGCCAGTCGATGTCGGTGATCGTGTACGTTTCGAAGTTCAAAGGCGCCGGGATGGTCTGGGCCATCTCGAACGTACCGGTCATGTCGCCGTACCAGAACATGGCGCAGAGACAAGGACCCAAGCAGCCCTCCTGCATCGAACTGTTCGGTTGAAGTTCGTACGTGACGGGCGTGAAAGTCGTTTGTGCGTGTGCGACCGAGGCGGACCCTGCGAGGAGGGCGGCGCCGAATGTGAGACGTTGCATCATGATTCGAATCTTCGGGGGCAAGGACCGAGTCCGGGCTTCGAGAGGCGGAGCCATCGTCGGTCGTCCTGCAGGCCCTTTCATTCTAGGCACGAACGGGGGATTCGATGGGGAGGGGAAACCCACCATCGGGGACGCTCGGGCAAGGAATGTGTGTGTGCGGGTCGTGCGGTGAGCGGTTGCGCTCGAACGTCTCCCCATACCAGCACGATTTCCTAGTCCAGGGACTGCGAGGCACGAATGGATGAAACCCATCCGGACGTACCGCCCACGGAACTTCGGTCGAGGTCCAGACCGAACGATCGACCCGAGTGCGCAACGGGCCCGCGGGATGGTCCTCAGTCGTCCTGCTGCTGGAGGTCCCGGAAGGCCTCGGGGTGGCGCAACGCGAAGTCGACCCAAAGGACCTGCCGCGTTTGTGGGTCCTCGTAATACTGGTCGTCGAGGCTGCGGATTTCCTCGTCCGCGTCCTCGAGCACGACGATCAAGTGGTTCGTGCGCTCGTCAGTGTCTTCCGACGGCGGATCCTCGAAGGCAGCGACCGCCGCGCGCAGGAGCTCCAAGTCGTGCGTCGCGCCGATCGCCTCGAGTCCTTGCAACGCATCACGCCAGTGAGCGCCGTACGAGTTGAAGAAGTACTGCGAGTGGCCGCCGTTGTTGACTTCCATGTCGTACTCCCAGACGGCGACGATCTGTTTCTGAACGGGGGAGAGCTGGTTCCAGCCGACCACGGATTGGTGGCTGACCACGTCACCGAACCGAACTCCAGCCGCACGTCCCCGGATCTCCGCGACGGCCTCGCGGACCTCGGTACACGGTGACCCTGCCAAGCGCTCGAACACCGGCGCATGCGCGTCGTCGGCATGCAGCGCGAGGAGCTCGATCAGTTCGGTCAGCATCGATCTGTTCGGGTACTCCAGGTCGGTGTCCTCGAGGCGTTCGATCAGGTTCAGGATCTGGTTCGCGTCGACACGCACTTTGGCCTCGGCGAGCTCTCGCAACACCTGCAAGAGCCCGATTCGATCCGGGATCCAGCGGTCCGGATCTAGGACGAGTGCCAGGGCTCGATCACGATCCAGCAGCAACATGCAGGCGACCGCTTCGTTCAGATCGTCGTGGTCCGTCCAGAGCAGAGCCGCCGCCGTGTCGAACAGCGCCTTGGCAGCTCCCGGCCGAGGGCCGTGAGTCTCCAGCCCTTCGCGGAGTCCCATCCACGCGTACGCACACAGCGTCTCGTCGCCCATCGCTGCTCGCAGCGGTGCCCACGTCGCTTCGGTTCCGATCGTGCCGATCGCCAGGATGGCCGAGATCCGGATCGACTCGCGTTCGTCTTGCAGGTGCGGCAACAGCGCATCAAGCAGGTTCGGGTCCGCGAGCGTTCGCGCCACGTCGAGGAGCTTGTTGAGCGGGATCTCGTCCTCCTCGAAGGCGTCTCCCGAGACGTTGGCCGAGTACGTCGGATCCGACAACGCCTCCCTCAACACCGAAGCGGCGCCTGCGCCCATGTCCTCCAGCGCGTCTTGCGCAGCACCGGATTCGGACCAGTCCCCGTCCCGCAACTGCGTGACGAGGAACGCAGGGTCTGCGTCCGCGAACTCCTCACTCATTTCGTCGCGACGGCGGAACTGCTCGGCCGCCTCGATTCGCTGGTCGTGTCGTCCTGCCCAGCGCTCGGCGGCATGCTCGGATTCTGGATCCCGGTTCTCCGCCTGCTTCTTCTTGTTCCACAGCCAGAAGAGCACCGCGAGGACCACGGCCACTCGAAGGGCCATTCTTGCCGTAATCATGTGCGCGATCCTACTCCAGGGACACGTGGATCCGGCGGTCGGGGGTATCCTCCGCCCATGGACCTCGCAGGCATCTCCATGGAAGGCGTTTCGGTCGGAGGACTCGAGTCGTGCCTCGAGTTCCCGCACTGGAGGACCGCCGTGGACCTGGGATCCATGCGACGCGGCACCGAGCGCTACGACACCGTGTGCTTCACGCACGCGCACGCCGATCACATGGGGGCCATCGCCGTTCACCTGGCGCATCGGGGTCTGATGCGCCTGCCCGATCCGACATATATCGTTCATCCGGATGTGGCGAACGACGTCGAAGGACTCATCGCGACCTGGCGCAAGCTCGACCACGCGGATCTCGGCTGCACCGTGCTCCCGCTCGAGCCGGGCGCAACGCACGACCTGGGCCATGACGTACGCGTGCGGACGTTTCGCACGGTGCACCGCGTGGTGAGTCAGGGCTATGTGTTCACGACGCGCGCGAAGAAGCTCGATCCCCAGTACGCGGGCCTCGAGGGGGCCGAGCTCGGGCGTTTGCGCAAGCAAGGCGTCGCGCTGGACACGTTCACCGACGTCGATGAACTCGCGGTCACCGGCGACACGCGCATCGAGGGCGTCGTCGAACATGCGGACGTGATGCGTGCGCGACGTTTGGTGCTCGAAGTCACGTTCCTGGACGAGCGCGTCCCGCGGGCCAAGGCGCGCGAGCAGGGACACACGCACCTCGACGAGTTCGTCGAGCATGCCGAGGCCTTCCAGAACGAGCTGATCTGCATCTCGCACGTCTCGCCGCGTTACAAGGCGAACGAGGTCGATGCGATCCTGAACGAACGCTTGCCCGCCAGCCTGCGCGAGCGCGTCGTCTGGTTCCGCTAGAAGGATCCTAGTCCGCGCGACGCAGCACGAACGCCACGCCGGCGCCACCCAGGACCGCAGCGATCCCACAGATCCAGGTCGCGCTCGCGTCCCCGACCAACGCGTAGCCGACGCCGAGCATCAGACCCCAGATCAGCCCGAGCCCGGACAGGGTGCCGACGATCGCCGGCACCAAGATCGGCTTGACCTCGGGCAGATCGGTGGCGTGCGCGCGCACCGGTCCCCAGAACCCGGGCGGGCGGAAGCGGCGGTAAAAGGGGACGAGGTCCTTGGGGTCGGGCGGCCCGCTGAGGCGCATCGTGATCAACGCCGCGGCGGTCGACAGGACGACCACGATCAGCAAGCGCCCTTCGGCCTCGAGGACACCTCCTGGAGACAGCGCGGTATCGGGCCAGGTGAACCCGAAGCTCTCGCCGTCGAAGACGAAGGTGAGCAGCATCGCGCTGATGCCCGACGTCAACATGGCAGCGATTTCGGCACCAGCGCGCACGCGCCACCAGAGCCAGCGCATCGCATAGGTCGGACCGACGCCACCGAGCAGCGCGATGAAGAACAGGAACGCGTTCGCGATCGTGCCGATCTGCAACGCGAAGACGGAGGCGATGGCCAAGGCACCGACGCTCGCCAATCGGGCGACCAACACATAGTGGCGATCGGACTTGTCCGGCTGCATGAAGCGCCGGTAGAGGTCGTTCGTGAAGAACGCGGACGCCAGATTCACGTGCGTGTCGATCGTCGACATGAAGGCCGCCAAGAGCGACGCGATCACCAGTCCCAGCAGCCAAGGGCCCAGGAACTTGGCCATCATCGCGGGATAGGCCTTTTCGTTGTCGGTCCTCGCCAGCACGTCGCCGACGGCCACTTCAGCGTCGACCTGGACCGAGGCCGGTTCCAGTTTCCACAGCTCGGACTCCGACTCGTGCTCCAGCTCGACGCGCGTCTCGCCGGTGTCGTTCCGAAGGATGACGTGATCGGATTCGACGGCTACGACCGTCCCGCTGACGGGCGCGGTGACCTCGAGGCTCTGGAACACCGACAAGGACAACAGCCCGACGAGGATCCACGGCCACGGGCGCACGGCGTAGTTGGTGATGCCGTACCAGAGCATCGCCAACGTGCCGTCGCGCTCGGACTTCGCAGCCGCGACGCGTTGCACGACCAGGCCCGATCCGTCGATGCCCTCGGACGCGTACCAACCGACGCCCAGATTGACGGCCAGGATCGCGAGGGGCGTCGTCCAGAACGCGGCGCTCAGCCAGCTGCCGCCGCCGGACTCGGGGAAGAACGCCAGTTGCTCGGGTGTGATGTTCGCGGCCACGGCCGGGTCCCAGATCGGACCGACGCCGTTCCACACGAGCACCGCGAACCAGATCGCTCCGATCGTGGCCAACGCGAACTGGACCAGGTCGGTCAGCACGACGCCCAGAAATCCGCCGAGCAGCGAGTAGCCCATCGCGATCGCGCATGCGATGACGACCGCGACGTGCTTGTCGAAGCCCAGCAGGACCTCGGCGATCTTGATGAACGCCAGCAGCACCCAGGCCATCGTGATCGTGTTCGTCAGGCCGGCGTGGATGACGCCCAACGTGCCGCGCAGATAGCGCGCGCTGCGCTCGCCGTAGCGCAGCTCAGACAGCTCCGCTTTGGTGACGACCTCGCCGCGTCGCCAGAGCTTGGCGAACAGGAAGACGCCCAGCAACGTCGTGACGGCGTAGCACCACCACGACCAGTTGCGCCAGATCCCGTCCGAACGCGCCCAACCTGAGATCAGCAGAGGTGTATCGATCGCGAACGTCGTCGCGACGATCGATGTGCCTGCAACCCACCAGGGCAGCGTGCGGCCGGCGACGAAGTACTCGTCGACGTTCTTGCCGGCGCGGCGGGAGACGACCACGCCCACCGTCATCGCGAACACGACGTAGAGGCCGATCAGCAGCCAACCCTGCCAGGCGATGTGCATCAGCTGCGCGCCCGCTCGACGAGGCCGCGAATCGCGTCGGCCGACGTCACGGAACGCGCGTACTCGGCCGAGCGCAGTTCCGTGCCCATGAAGACGCGCGGGTTGCGATAGACCATGCGGCTCTCCAGGAACTCGTTGCCGACGACGTGCAGCTCACGTGCCTTCGTCGCTTGGGCGACCTTCTGCATGTTGCGCAGCGTGATGCCACAGCCGGGCATGATCGTGATGCGGTCGTCCGCGCGCTCGACCAGTTCGGTCAACAGGTCGAGACCCTCCAGCACCGACGGCTCCTGGCCCGAGGTCAGGATGCGATCGACACCACTGTCGATCAGCGTCTCCATCGCGTGGAACGGGTCGTTGGTCATGTCGAACGCGCGGTGGAAGGTGACCTCGAGGCCGCTGGCGATGTCGCGCAGGCGGCGCGTGAGCACCGCGTCGACCTCGCCCTCGGGTTTCAACACGCCAAACACGACGCCCTCGGCGCCCAGCTCGCGGGCGATGCGCACGTCGTGCTCCATCGCCGCGATCTCGGTCGGCGAATAGCAGAAGTCTCCCCCGCGCGGCCGAATCATGACCATCAGGCCGATGTCGATGGCCGCGCGCGTCGCGGTGATCATCCCGGCGCTGGGCGTCGTGCCGCCTTCGATCAGGTTGTCGCACAGCTCGACACGATCGGCGCCACCTTCCTGGGCCGCGAGGGCCGAGTCGGCGGAATCCAGACAGACTTCGATCTTGGGTTGTTTCATCGGGGCGGTGTGGCGAAGAAGTTCGCGAACAGGCGCAGGTTGTCATCGACGCGGGCAGGATCGTCCAGCTCGTCGACGTAGTGGGCGGGCGCCAGCGGTTCGGTGCGCAGGTTGCCCTGCATCATCGACGTGCCACCCTTGTGGGACATCTCGGGGTGGAACTGCGTTCCCCAGATCGGTCGGCCCTGGACCTGGAAACCCTGGACGGCGCAGTCGTCGGTCGAGGCGATCACCTGGAACGAGTCGGGCAGGTCGTGGACCTCGTCGTAGTGCGAGTGGATCGCGATGATCTCGGGCACGCCGTCGAACAGCGGGTTGTCGACCTGGCGGCACGTGCGCCAACCGAACTCGGGTACGGCAGCGCGCCTGCAGACAGCATCGCCGGCAAGGGCGCGAGCGACCATCTGGTGTCCGTAACAGATTCCGTAGATCGGCTTCCCCGCATCGGCGAACCCGCGGATGCATTTCATCAACTCGTCGTCGCGCGGATTGCGTTCCGCGGCCGACAACTCGGATCCGCTCAACAGCAGGTGGGTGAATGCCGCGTGGTCCGGGAGCGCCGCGTCACCGAGCAGGTCGACGGTCGCATGTCCCGTGCCGTCCCCGTTCCACTGCGTCATCAGACGCGGCATCACCTTCTTGGTGAAGCCGGTGCGCGGTTCGTCCGCGACGATGCAGTTCAAGGTCAGGAGCAAGTCGAGTCAGGGTGGAGGAGCGAGGAGCGCGCCCATCCTATTCTCTGCGCGACCGGACTCGCCACTCGCCGGACCGTGTATCGAACACATGGACGGCCGACCATTCGTCTTCGCCGCCCAGGGTCACCAGATGATCGTCGATTCCGACCATGGCGAAGCGCTGGACCGTGATCGGTAGCGAATCGTGATCCATCCATGCGTCTTCGCCGAACGTCCAGGATTCCACCGGGCATCCGTCCAAACGTCCGCCGACGGCCCAGACGCGTCCCATGCTCGTGGCGCAGGCCAGGAACCCGCGCGCGGTGTTCAGATGCGGACCTGCGCTCCAAGAGTCCGCGATCGGGTCGTAGATCTCGACCGAATCGAGGACCTTGTGCTCCCCGTCCAGACCTCCGTAGCCTCCGACGACGAGGATGCGGCCCTGGTGGACGAGCGCCGCGTGCCCGTGGCGCGGAACGGCCATGTCGGAGACGCGCGTCCAGGTGTTCGTGAGTGGCTCGAACGCATCGACGTTCGCGACGTTCGCGTGCTCACCATCGTCCCGGATCCCGAATCCACCGATGGCGAAGAGCCTGCCCCCGAGGGCCACCATGGTGAAGCGATGGCGCACGCTCGAGAGGTCGGGCAGCCTTTCCCAGCGATCGTCGTCGAGGTCGAGGCGCTCGAAGGTCGCCACGGGCTCGCGACCCTCGTGCAGGCCGCCGGCAACGTATACCTGATCCCCAAGGGCCGCGACGGCGGCGAAGTCGCGCGTCGTCGGGAGTTCTGCCGACGTGCTCCAAGAACCACTTCGCGCGTCGAAGACATCGACCTGAGCGGTGTTGCCCTCGGAGTCGGATCCACCGAGCAGTGCGATGCGATTTCCGATGTGAACCGCTGCGTGATAGGCACGGCCCTCTGGCAATCGGTCGGGAACGTGGAGCGCGTCCGGGCTGGCCCCGCATGCCGCGAGGAGCATCACCAACGCGAGATCGCGTCTCACGTGATCAGTTCCTTCAGCACGCGCCCGTGAACGTCGGTCAAGCGGAAGTCGCGTCCCTGGTACATGTGCGTCAGCTTCTCGTGATCGATGCCGAGTTGGTGCAGGATCGTGGCGTTCACGTCGTGCACATGCACCGGATTCTCGGTGATGTTGTAGCCGTAGTCGTCGGTCGCGCCGTACGAGACGCCGGGCTGCATCCCGCCGCCCGCGAACCACATGGTGAAACAGCGCGGGTGGTGATCGCGGCCGTAGTCGTCCTTCGTCAGTGCGCCCTGGCAGTACACGGTGCGTCCGAACTCGGACCCCCAGACGACCAGCGTGTCGTCCAGCATGCCGCGCTGCTTGAGGTCGGTGATCAACCCGGCGCAGGCCTGGTCGATGTCCTTGCACTGCTTGCGATGATCGCCCGGCAGGTTGAAGTGCTGGTCCCAGCCGCGGTGGTAGATCTGGGTGAAGCGCACGTCGCGTTCGGCCATGCGGCGCGCCAACAGGCAGCTCGCGGCGAACGTGCCCGGCTTGCGCGCGTCCTCGCCGTACAGCTCGTACGTCGCTTCGGACTCGTCCGACAGGTCCGTCAATTCCGGCACGGACGTCTGCATGCGGTACGCCATCTCGTACTGCGCGATGCGCGTGCGCGCTTCGGGGTCGCCCATCTCCGCGTGATGCAGTTCGTTCAGTTCGGCCAACCGGTCCAACATGCGACGGCGGCGCGGTGCGTCGATGCCGGACGGGTCGGTCAGGTAGAGCACAGGGTCGCCGTTGGTGCGCAACGCAACGCCTTGGTGGCGCGAGGGCAGGAAACCAGAGCCCCAGAGGCGCGAGAACAATGCTTGGGCCTCTTGGCGCCCTGTCCACGTCGCGTGCAACACGACATAGGTCGGAAGGTCGGCGTTCGCGCTGCCCAACCCGTGGCTGAGCCAGGAACCCATCGAAGGGCGACCCGGCAACTCGCTGCCGGTCTGCATGAACGTCATCGCCGGATCGTGGTTGATCGCCTCGGTGTGCACCGACTTCACGATGGTCAGGTCGTCGACGATCTTCGCGGTGTGGGGGAGCAGTTCGCTGACCCACGTCCCGGTTTCGCCGTGTTGCGCGAAGTCGAAGATCGACGGAGCGACGGGGAAGCGCTCCTGGCCAGAGGTCATGGTCGTGATGCGTTGACCCTGGCGGATTGAGTCGGGCAGGTCCTCGTCGAAGCGTTCGCGCAGGCCTGGTTTCGGATCCCACATGTCGATCGGCGACGGCGCGCCGGACATGAACAGATAGATGACGCGCTTGGCCTTGGGCTTCGGGCTCAGGAACCCCTGGCCGAGGGCTCGGGGTCCCAGCAGCGTCGCCATCGCAGCGGCGCCGAGTCCGCCTGCCGTGCGTTGCAACAGAGCGCGTCGATTGATCAGGTTCGCGTGTTCGAGTCGGGGGTCCATGATCAGCCTCGCGTGATGGCCTCGTGCAGGTTGAGCAGGGTGCTGGCGACCATGGTCCACGCGGCGAGTTCCGCGGCGTCGAGGTCGGTTGCCGTGGCCGACTCACCGATTTCGATCAGACCCGTGGCACTCTCGATGTCCCCGAGGAACGTCGTGCGTTCTTCCCACAAGAGTCGTTGCAGGACCGTGCGCTCGGCGTCGTTGGGTTCGCGGGCGACGACCAATCGGAAGGCGCGCGTCAAGCGCGCGTCGTCGCCCTCGGCCTCGCGCATCACGCGGGCGCCCAATGCCCGTGCCGCTTCCACGTACTGAACGTCGTTCAGCAAGGTCAAGGCTTGCAGCGGCGTGTTCGTTCGTGCGCGTTGAACGCTGCACATCTCTCGCGAGGGCGCGTCGAACGTCGCCATCGACGGCGGGGGCGCGGTGCGCTTCCAGAACGTGTAGAGGCTGCGGCGCCAGAGCGCGTCGCCCATGTCCTGGGTGAAGCGGACGGTGTTGCTGCCGGTGTATCCGACCGCAGCCCAGACGCCATCCGGTTGATAGGGGCGGACGGACTTGCCTCCGATCGTCTCGACCAGGAGTCCGCTGGCGAAGAGCGCTTGATCCCTCAGCATCTCGGCGCTCAGTCGGAACCGTGGCCCGCGCGCGAGCCAGCGGTTCTCGGGGTCCGCTCGCCACGTGTCCGGCGTGACGCGTGAGGAACGGCGATAGGCCGCCGACTCGAGCATCAAGCGCTGCATGTGCTGCACGTCCCAACCGCTCTCGATGAACTCGACGGCGAGCCAGTCGAGCAGTTCGGGATGCGTGGGCATCGCGCCGCGGGAGCCGAAGTCCTCGGGCGTCGTGACGATGCCCGCCCCGAAGAAGCGCTGCCACATGCGGTTCACGACGACGCGCGCAGTCAGCGGGTTGTCGCGCGAGACGAGCCAGCGGGCGAGGTCCAACCGCGTCGGCTCTTCGCCTTCGATCTGTCCGAAACGCGTCGGAACGCCGCGCGAGACCTCGTCACCCAGCTGGTCGTACTGGCCGCGCAGCAGCACGTGGGCGGGCCGCGGCTCGTCGCGCTCCTGCATGACCATGGTCACTGGAACCAGCGCCAGCAACGCGGCCTCCTCGGTGCGCAACGCCTCGAGGGCATCCCGTTCGGAACGCCATTCGGGGGATTGCCGCTCGCGATAGAAGCTGCGCAGTCGGGTCGCCTGCTCGTCCGTGCGCCAGACCCTCGGGCGCATCAGAACCGTGGCGATCGAGGTCGGAACACCATCGAGCGCCTCGTCGACCACGCGGTAGTAGAAGCCGTGACCTCCACCGTAGTTGGCGATCTGCATCACCAGCGTGTTGCGGCCTTGGACCAGGTCGATGGTGACGCGATCCTGATCGGCGGCGACTCCACGCGCGGCCGGGTTGTCGTGGACGACCTCGCCGTTCAGGTAGA
>TARA_R110002072_G_scaffold51608_1_pt1 | contig 14309 bp, 11 predicted proteins | sample TARA_R110002072 | Tara Oceans TARA_R110002072 (sample SAMEA4397118) | marine metagenome | biome: Polar Biome; feature: [SRF] surface water layer (ENVO:00010504); material: water (ENVO:00002006), including particulate matter (ENVO:01000060) such as... | depth 5 m | reverse complement strand
GAGGTCCAGTTCGTGGGCGAGCCACTGCAGAGCTCCTCGCGCCTGATCGGCTCGCACTTCGACACGCTTGATCCCGAGGTTCGCGAATACTTCGAGTCGTGCCCGACCGAGACCCTCTCGGCCGAGATCGACGACGCCATCAGGAAGGTCGAGAAGCTGCGCGTGCTCGTGATCGGCGACCTGATCATGGATCGCTACACCTACTGCCGGGTGCAAGGCTTGACCGCCAAGACCAAGGTCCTCTCGGTCCGCCCCGAGCGCGACGTCGACCAGTTCGGCGGCTCGCTCGCGATCGCGCGTCACGCCGCGAGCTTCGGCTGCTCGACTAAGCTGATCGCCCTCGCCGGCACCGAGCCGTGGCTCGACGAAAACCTCGCGCGCCTGAGTGACGATCACCTCGAGGTCAACCTCGTGCGTCACGAAGACTACGAGACGATCGTCAAGCAACGCTACGTCGAGCGGCCCGGCCAGCGCCGCGATTTGATCAAGTATTTCTCGGTGAACCGCCTCAAGGACGACGCCCCGCCCGCCCAGCAGGCGGCGCTGATCGAGACCCTCGAGCGCGAGTTGCCAACCTGCGACGTGGTCCTGCTCTGCGACTACGGCCACGGCATGATCGACGCCGAGGTCCAGGCGCTCCTGGAGGAGAAGTCGCCCTACCTGTGCATGAATTGCCAGACCAACAGCTACAACTACGGCTTCAACCTGATCACAAAATACAAAAAGGTCGACCTCTTCAGCCTGGACGAGCGCGAGCTGTGCTTGGCCTTCGGTGAGCGTAAGGCGACCGACTTCAACCTCTTGGCGCGCCTCGCCGAGCGGTTGACGTCCAAGTGGGCCTGGCTGACCCTCGGCTCTTCCGGGTCGGTGGTTCACACCCTCGACCACGCCGCGCACGCTTGCCCCGCCATGGTCAAGTCGACCGTCGACACTGTGGGCGCCGGTGACGCCTTCTTCGCGACCGTCGCGCTCTTGAGTCGCGTGGGCGCCAGCGTCGAGATCGCCTCGCTCCTTGGCAACCTCGCTGGCGCCATGGCCGCCAACATCGTCGGTAACGAAGAGCCGATCAATCGAGAGGCGGTGGTCAAGAACGCCCGCTACCTGCTTAAGTCAGTCTCCTAGGAGGGTCGCATGAACTGGAGTCAGAAGATCGAGGGCCTCGCGGCCCTGCTGAAGGACATGCAAGTCACCGACGTGGCTGGCGGAGCGCTCGACCACGACGACGCCTACGGCCGCTGGTATCGCATGGCGCTCGAGGTGCGCAGCAACAAGCGCATGCTCTACATGATAGGCAACGGCGCCAGCGCCAGCATGGCCTGCCACTTCACCGCCGACATTGGTAAGAACGCCGACATTCATACGCAGGTGTTCACAGACCCGAGCTTGGTGACGGCCATGTCCAACGACATCAGCTACGCCGAGGCCTTCTCTACGCCGCTGCGGAAGTGGGGCCAGGCGGGCGACATGCTGGTGGCAATCAGCAGCTCGGGCAAGTCACCCAACATTCTCGAGGCCACCAAAGCCGCGCGAGAGCTGGGCATGGGCGTCGTGACCCTCTCCGGTATGGGCGTCGAGAACCCCCTCCGCAAGACGGGGGACTTGAACTTCTGGGTGGCAGCCAAGACCTACGGCAACACCGAGACGACCCACGCCGCGATCCTGCACCACTGGGTCGACGCGCTCATGGGTGAGGTCACTGTGCCTGAGGCCGTCGCGGCCGAGGCGAACTCGTGAGCGAGGCTCCAGGAACCGGCGCCAACGGACAACGGATCCCGCCGCTGCCCCTCGACGAGCGCAGCTACCAGCTGCGCCACCGCGTGCTGCGGATCATGGACAAGGTGCGGCGCGGGCACTTGGGCGCGGCCTTTAGCCTCATGGAGATCGTGCGCGTCCTCTACGACGACGTGCTCAACTACGACGCCAAGAACCCGACCTGGGAAGACCGCGATCGCCTAGTCTTCAGCAAGGGCCACGGTTGCCTGGCGCTCTACGTCCTGCTCTCGGAGAAGGGCTTCTTCCCGGACTCCGAGCTGGATCGCTTCTGCGAGTTCGGCTCGATCCTAGGCGGGCACCCCGTGCAGGGCCACTGCCCCGGCGTCGAAGCCTCGACGGGCGCGCTCGGGCACGGGCTCTCGATCGCGGTCGGCATGGCCTTAGCCGCGCGGATCGACGACAAGAAGCACCGCGTGTTCGCGCTCTTGGGCGACGGCGAGTGCCAAGAGGGTTCGGTTTGGGAGGCGGCGCTCTCCGCCGGCAAACACGGCCTAGACAACCTGACGGTCATGGTCGATCGCAACCACGCCCAGTGCTTCGGGCCGACTTCGGACGTGCAGGTGCTCGAGCCCTTCGCCGACAAGTGGCGCAGCTTTGGCTTCAACGTGCGCGAGTGCGACGGCCACGACTTGGGCCTCTTGCGCGAGAACCTGGGCTCGACGCCGTGGGAGGCGGGCAAGCCGAACCTGCTCGTCTGCCACACCCTCAAGGGGCGCGGGCTCAAGGTGATCGAAGAGAACGCGCCCAAGTGGCACCACAGCTCGCGCTTGGCGGACGAGAAAATGGAAATGCTCTACAAGCAGCTCGAGGAGTCGAAGCCATGAGAAAGGCCTTCCTCAACGGCATGCTTGGCCTGGCGGAGCAAGACGAGCGCGTGGTCTTGATCGCGTCCGACATTACGCAGGCCACGGCGATCCGAAACTTCCGGGACACCTACCCCAAGCGCTTCTTCATGGACGGGATCTACGAGCAGCACCTGATCGGCATGGCGGCCGGCATGGCGTTTAGCGGCAAGATCCCCTTCGTGACCACGATCTCGACCTTCTTGACGCGTCGCTGCTTCGAGCAAGTCGCGATCGACGTCTGCATGCACAACCTGCCCGTGCGCCTCTTCGGCACCGGCGGGGGCGGCGTCTACGCGCCCTTGGGCAGCACGCACATGGCGATCGAAGACATGGCGATCATGAGCGCCCTGCCCAACATGACCGTGATCGCGCCCGCGGACGCAAACGAAATGGAGCGCCTGCTCCCGTCGACGCTGACGCACGAGGGCCCGATCTACGTGCGCTTGGCAAAGGGCGGGGATCCGATCGTGACGGCCGACGCTGGTCCCTTCGAGATCGGCAAGGGCTTCAAGCTGCGGGAGGGGGGCGACCTGCTCCTGGTGACGACTGGCGTCACGACCAATCGCGCCCTGGCCGCAGCCGAAGAGCTCGCCGCGGGCGGGATCGAGGCCTGCGTCCTGCACATGCCGACGATCAAGCCGCTGGACACGGACATGATCCGCGCCTGCGCGGCTGAGACGCCGGCGGTGCTCACGGTCGAAGAGGGCACACTGCAGGGCGGCCTCGGCAGCGCGACTGCCGTCGTCCTTGCCGAGGCCGGCTACGACACGCCCAAGCGCTTTGCGCGCCTGGGCTTCCCCGACGTGTTCGCTGAGCACTTCGGAGGACAAGATCCAATCATGAGCGAGTACGGCTTCGACGCCCCTGGGATCGTCGCCCGAGCTCGCGCACTACTGGGGTAACCAAACCACATGGCATACGTCGACTTCCTGTCCGTCGTCCACAAGAGCACCACGCGCGACTACGTCGCCCGCGTCACCGACCCCGAGTGGCCCAAGGGCAAGGCGGCCGCCCTGGCCAAGCAGTTCGGCAAGGACTACTGGGACGGTGATCGCCGCACCGGCTACGGCGGCTACAACTACGACGGGCGCTGGCGCAAGGTCGCCGACGCCATGGTCGAGCACTACGGGATCAAGCCGGGCGACAAGATCCTCGACGTCGGCTGCGGCAAGGGGTTCTTGCTCCACGACTTCACCGAGGCCGTCCCGGGCGTCGAGGTCACGGGCATTGATATCTCCGAGTACGCGATCGAGCACGCCAAGGAGGAGGTCAAGCCTCACCTCTCGGTGTGCAACGCCAACAAGCTGCCCTTCGAGGACAACAGCTTCGACCTCGTGATCTCGATCACGACCTTGCACAACCTCGAGTGCTACGACTTCTACGAGGCCATGAAGGAGATCGAGCGCGTCGGCAAGAAGAACAAGTACCTCTGCGTCGAGTCGTGGCGCAACCAGGAGGAGAAGGCCAACCTCCTCTACTGGCAGTTCACCTGCGAAATGTTCTGCACGCCCGCAGAGTGGGAGTGGTGGTTCAAGCACACCGGCTACACCGGTGACCACTCGCTGATCTTCTTCGAGTAAGGGAGCTCAGCCATGCGTTCTCGCGCCGCGATCCTCGTCGAGCAGAAGAAGCCCCTCGTCCTGGCGGACGTGGAGGTTCCCGAGCCGACCTTTGGACAAGTCCTCGTCGAAATCGAGACCAGCGGGATCTGCGGAACCCAGCTCGGTGAGATCTCCGGCAAGAAGGGCCCCGACCGCTGGTTGCCCCACATGCTGGGTCACGAAGCCGTCGGCGTCGTCAAGCAAGTGGGCCCCCACGTCACGACCGTGGCCGAGGGCGACCGCGTGGTGCTGCATTGGCGTCAGGGCGCGGGCATTCAGGCACCCACGGCCAAATACAAGTGGGGCGACAAGACCGTCAACGCCGGGTGGATCACCACCTTCCAGGAGTTGACGGTCGTCTCTGAAAACCGCGTGACCAAGATCTCGCCCGAGATCAGCGCGGAAGAGGGCGTGCTCTACGGTTGCGCGATTCCGACCGCCTTCGGCGTGATCAACAACGACGCCAACGTGAAGGTCGGCGAGTCGTGTGTGATCTTCGGGATCGGCGGCGTGGGCCAGGCAGTCGTGATGGCCGCCAAGCTCGCCGGCGCGCACCCGATCATCGCAGTCGATATCGTCGACGAGAAGCTCGAGTTGGCCAAGCGCTTCGGCGCGACGCACACGATCAACTCCAAGAGCGAAGACGCTGAGGCCAAGATCCGCGAGATCCTCGGCGGCACCGCCGACGTGGTCATCGAGAACACGGGGGTCCTGGCGGTCATGGACCTCTGCTATCGGATCGCGGCCAACGTCACCGGCCGCACGATCTTGGTCGGCGTCCCGGACGCAGACCAGCACCTGACCATCGATTCCATGCCGCTGCACTTCGGCAAGGTGCTGACCGGATCTTTCGGCGGCATGGCCAAGCCCGACTACGATCTCCCTCGCCTACAGCGCATGCACCTGGCGGGTCGCTTCGACCTCTCGCCCATGGTCACGCACCGCTTCGGGTTGGAGGAGATCAACACCGCCCTGGACACTATGCGCTCGGGGGAAGCCGTGCGCTGCGTCCTGCGCATGCGCGACTAGCCTGCTCGGCTCTGTTTGGCTGGCGGTGTCGCACCTGCGGAGGCAGTCGGGCTCGCGGCGAGGAGTGAACCGTTGAGGGAAGCTGGCAGCTTGGCTGAGCCGTCGAGAAGGGGAGCCCTGGTGGGCTCACCTCCCTGTTCTCGTGGCTGGCGGGGAACCTCGTTCATGGCCCTCGTGCCAAGCGTTCGCAGCCGCGAGGGGTCCAAATGACGCAAGAAGGCGCTCCTCCGTCAGGACCGGGCCTCCGCTTTCACTTCGTGAGTGTGGTGTGGGGGGCTCCCTACATTGCGCGCTACAGCCAAGTGGCCCTTCCGAGTTACGTGACGCCGAACAACCTGGGCGCCTTTGCGCCGGGCGAGGTGCTGTATCGCGTGTTCACGCGAGCTGCAGACGCCGAGCAGGTGAGGGCGGTTCATGAGGGCGTACTCCCGGAGGGCGTGACGCTCGACGTCGTCGAGGTGCGGGAGATCGACGAACTTCCGCCCTACGACGCAGTGATCGCCAGCCACCGCCAGGCGATTCAGGCAGCGGTCGAAGAAGGGGCGGCCCTGGTCGTCCTGACGCCAGACGCGATCTGGACCGACGGGAGCTTCTCCAGCGCGCGCCGCCACGCATTGGCCGGCAAGCGCGCGCTGGTCATGTGCAGCGTCCGGGTCTCGAGCCCCGAGTTCTTGCCGCTCTATCGGGCCATGTTGGACGCGGGGACGCCCAATCCGCGGGACGTGGTCGGCCTCGCCTTGCGGAATCTGCACCCGATCTCGGAGGCGCTGTTCTGGAAGCGACGCGGGTTCAGCAATCACCCTTCGCACCTCTACTGGAGGGTGGGCGAAGGTGAGTTGCTCGCGCGTTGCTTCCATATGCACCCGCTCATGATCAATCCCGCTCGCGTTGAAGCGGCGTTGGCGGGGTCGATCGACGAAGACTTCGTGAGCCAGGCCTGCTTGGGCATGGAGGACGTGCACGTCATTACGGACTCCGACGAGGGGGCCGCCTTCGACCTAGCGGATCCAGGGCAGCCGACGGGCACCGAGGACGCGCCGCGACGTGGGGCGAACCCCTTTCGCGTCGCGCTCTGGGCCCAGCTGCACGCTGACCCTTTCCACCGCGAATACGTGCGCCGGCACGTGCGCTTGCACGCAGGTCCGGTCGACCCTGCGCGTTGGGCGGCGGCGGAGCGCGCGTCCGACCAGGTGGTTGGAAAGATCGAGCGGCTCGTGGATTCGCCGCTGCTCTATCGACTGCAACGCTTCGACCTCGTCTTGGGGGACGCGCTCGGGTTGAGCCGCTGGCACTTGCGTAATCTGCCCCACCTCGTGAAGAACCTCGGGGAGATGGGCATGTTCCACGCTGTGGTGGAGACCAAGCGCCTCCTGCGCGTTCTGCCAGAGGGCTTCGACGAGGAGATCGCGCGCGCGCGTGAGCTCGAGCGCCTGAATCGACTCGCGGAGGAGGGCGGGAGGCCACGGGCCTTTCACGCCGTGACCGCGGTCTGGGGGCGGGCGGCGATCGATCGATACCGAGACTTCGTGCTGCCCACGCTCTTGACCGCCGGAAACCTCTTGGCGCTCGACCCAGAGCGCAGCGTGTATCGGGTGTTCACGCAAGCCAGCGACGCCCGTGAGCTACGCGAGTTGCACGCCAAAGTGCTGACGCACATGCCCGTAGATGTGGTCGTGGTCAACGCGATCGAGGGCAGAGAGGATCAGGCTGACCTCCTCGCCTGTCACCGGATGGCGGTCCGCCGAGCCGCGCTCAACGGCGCCGCCTTGGTGCTCCTCCCTTGCGACGCGGTCTGGTCCGAGGGGAGCCTGAAGACCGCGCTAGAGCGCGTCGAGGGTGGGGCCCGCGCGGTTCTTTGTGCGCCCTTGGTCGTCGAGGCAGAGCCCTTCTGCCAGGCGCTGGGCGAACGCTCGCCGAGAGCCGCGCTGAGCGGACGCGAGCTCGTGGCGCTTGGCCTCAGGCACCTGCACCGCACGAGCCTCGTTCGCTTTTGGGATCAAGGCCGCTCGACGCACCCTTCTCAGCTCTGCTGGCGCGTTGGGGAGTCTGGCGTGCTCGTCCACTCCTTTCACCTGCACCCGTTGCTCGTGTTCCCCCGCCGCAGCGTGGAGTTCCGGGTGTCGGTGGCTTCCGACTTCCTGGCGGCGACGATCCCGAGGGATCGCAGTGTGCACGTGGTCCTCGACTCGGACGAGGCGGCGCTCTTCGAGCTCAAGGGTCGCGAGTGGAGAGCCGGCGAGGAGCGGGGCTTGGGGCGCTTCGACGCGTTGAGCGTGGCGCGCTGGGCGCTACGCCACACCCACCGCAGGCAGCGAGGTCTGCTCCGTTTCGCGGTGCGGATTCATGCTGAAGAGCTCTCCCCTCAGTGGGAGGAGGTCGAGGCCCGAGCCGACCGGGTCGTCAAGGCGATCTTGAGGTCGATCCCCCTGGCCAGGCCGACGCGCGTGACTCCCTTGGTGAGGCGCGGTCTCGCGCGAGTCCTGGGCGCGTGGAACTCCGAGGTGCACGCGGCCAAGGACCGCTTCGGCTCAGGCTCGAGTGCTGACCGGGGGACGTCATGAGCCTCCCCTCCGACCTCCCGCCGACGCTCGTGGTCGGTGCCGGCGGGTTCATGGGCGGGCACTTCTTGCGCAGCTATCGGTCCGTGCAGCCCGCGTGCGCGGGAACCTCTCACTCGCCCCGTCCGCGCGTGGCCCACCGCCTTGACTTGAGGGAACCTGATCTCTCGACCTTGCCGCTCGAACCTTTTCGGGCTGCCTTGGTGCTCGCGGCGCTCCCGAGGATTGGGATGTGCGAGGCCGAGCCGGCGCGCACCCACGCGGTGAACGTCGAGGGGGCGCTTCAGCTCACTCGCCAGCTGCTCGACCGGGGCATTCGCCCGGTCCTCTTTTCCACCGACTACGTGTGGGACGGCGAGACCGGTGGCTACGCCGACGGGGCCCCCCACTCGCCGATCACCGTCTACGGGCGACAGAAGGCAGAGCTCGAGACGCGGGCCTTAGCGCTGGACTCGAGCGTATTGATCGTGCGCCCCGGCAAGGTCTACGGGCTGGTTCGAGGCGACGGAACGGTCTTGGACGAAATGGCGGGCCTGCTGGCTAAGGGCGAGCCCGTGCGCGCAGCCTTCGATCAGGTGCTGACGCCAACCTGGATCGAGGACGTGATCGAGGCCGTTGCTCACCTGCAGGTGGCAGGCGCGAGCGGCGTGGTCAACGCCTGCGCGCCCGAAGCCTGGAATCGCCACGACCTCGCCCTTGCGATCGCCGAGGGGCTGGGCGTCGAGCAGGAGCTCGTGCAGCGAATCAGCATTGACGACCTCGGCTTGCAGCCGCAGCGGCCCAAGAACACCAGCATGCGCTGCGAGCGCCTGCTCGAGTTCGCCGACGTGAGCTTTCTCTCCGTCGACGAAGCGATCCAGCGGACGATCGGTAACTGGAAGGAAACGCCATGACGGACGAGACGAGCGCTCCCGAAGAGATCGACGAGAAGGCTGTTTGGCAGCGAGTGCTGGAGCTGATGGGGGACCGACGTTTTCAGGTCGGACCCGTGTGGTCTCGCAAGCTGCGCGCGAACCCGCGCAACCTGGCGTTGGCCTTCTCGCGCACCAAGTTCGCGGCCAAGCTCGCCTGCGTTGAGCGCAAGGTGCTCGAGCTCGGCTGCGGCGAGGGGATCCCCAGCGTGCTCTTGGCGGAGCAAGCGAGTGACTACGTCGGTGTCGACGCCTCGGCTGAGGCGATCGCAGCGGCGCGCACGGCGTGGGAGGGGCAAGAGGGGATGCGCTTCCTCACCGAAGCCGAAGCGCAAGCCGAGGAACTGAACGGTTTTGCCGCCGTGGTTTGCCTGCAAGGCGCAGGCGGGCTCGACGCGGCAGCCACCAAGGCGCTGGTCGAACGCGCGAGTTCAGCGCTGGAGTACGAGGGCGTGTTCGTCATAGGCGCCGAGGTCGACGCGCTCGACGCCAGCCTCCAAGGCGAGTTGAGCGCTGGCTTTCGCTACGTCCTGCCCTTCGCTTTCCGCGGCACGCTGATGTCGGCCGGCGCGGCCGAGTCGGGCGGATTCCAGGTCTTCGTCGCGTGTCTGAAGCGTCAGTCCGCGGCCGAGCCGATCGCTCTGGCGCCGGCGCTCGCCGAGGTCGAGGGCCAGGTCACGTTCGGCGCCCACGGCTCCTACCTGCTCTACAACACCCCGCGGCGTACGCTCTACTCGACCAACTACTACGGCTTCGCCTCCAGCCTCTTGGGCAAGGGGCGCGTGCTCGACATTGGGTGCGGCGAGGGACTCGGCACGTGGCTGCTCGCGGCCGAGTGTGGCTACGCCAAAGGCGTCGACTTCGACGAGCCCGCGATCGAGGCGGCCAAGCTCAACTGGCCGGACCCGCGCGTGGAGTTCCTCTGCGGAGACGCCCACGAGTTGCCCAAGACCGAGCGCTACGACGCGGTCGTGAACTTCGACGTGATCGAGCACATTGATCCCGAGAGCGCGGACGATTTCTTGGCCGCCTTGCGCGACATGCTGACCACCGACGGGATGGTGGTGATCGGTACGCCGAACATCACCTCGAAGCAATACGCCTCCGCCGTGACCAACGCGGGGCATATCAACCTCTACTCTGGCGCTAGGATGGAAGCGGCGCTGAGCCGCCTGTTTCGCTATGTCATGGTCTTTTCTGCCAACGACGAGCTGATCCACACGGGCTTCCACCCCATGGCGCATTACATCATCGGCGTCGGTTGTGGGCCGAAGTGAGTCGGGCAGCGTGAGCGACTTACCTCAGCGGCTGCATTGCGTCGTCGCCCTCTGGGGAGAGGTCTTCATTCAGACCTTCCTCGAGGTCACCCTTCCGAGCTTGCTCACGGAGGGAAACCTCTACGGCCTCGGCGCGCGCACCGACCCCGTCCTGCGCATCTTGACCGTCCCGGACTCCGTCGAGCGACTGCGCCTCGCGCCGCAGATCGTCGCTGCGAGCCGACGGCTGCCCGTGGAAGTCTGCAGCGTCAGCGACCTCGACCTGCACGACGTCGACGCTGCGGCGTCGGCCTGCCACCGTCAGGCCGTGCGTGATGCCGACGAGGAGGGGGCCGCCTTGATCGTGCTGACGCCAGATAGCCTCTGGAGCGAAGGCGCATTTCAGGCACTTCTTGATCGGGCAGAGTCCGGGGTGCGGGCGGTCCTCGTCGCAAGCATTCGGGTGCAACTCGAGACCTTCGCCCCCGCCTACGTGGGACAGGCCAAGGGGGGCAGCTTGTCTTCCCGTGAGCTCGTCAGGCTCGGCCTCCAGCACTTGCACCCGATCAGCGAGTCCTTGTTCTGGGACTCCGAGCACTTCAGCTCGCACCCTTCGCACGTCTATTGGCGGGTCGGGGGCGACGGCCTCGTCGCGCGCTGCTTTCACCTGCACCCGCTCTACGTGTTCCCCATGGTTCGTGGGGGAGTCATGGAGTCGAACATTGACGACGACTACCTGATTCGCGCGGTCCCGGATCTCGGGCGGGTTCATGTGGTGACGGACTCCGACGAGCTCTGCGGCTTCGAGCTGAGCCCTGCCAACAAGCGAGTCGGCCACAGCGACAAGCCACGCTCAGCCAGCGCGCTGGCCGTCGCGGCCTGGGCGCGGCGCGGAGCGAACAAGCACCACCGGGACTGTTTTCGGTCCTCTGTATCGGTGCACGCGGGCTCCCTGGGCGGCGCCCAGCAACATGAGTGGGAGCGCGCACGAGCCGAGGCCCGCGACCTGGCCTTTCGGGTGCGGTGCCTCCTCGCGACGCCGATCCCCACGCTCCCGGGGACGGCAGAGCGCGTCGTAACCCGCTTGCGAGCGGCTGTCACGACTCGCGTCGTCGCTGCCAAGCGTCGCCTTGGGGTCGAGGGGGACCTCCTGGGCCGCAAGGGCGGCGCCCCCGACGACTGCGGGTCTGAAACCTAGGACTTGGTCCGGCGAACTCCGTCTGGACGAGGGGTCGCCGAGATCGGGAGGGTCTGGCTGGGACTCGTCCTGCTACCGAGCGGCCTGCCTCTTGGCGAGAATGCGCTTCACAACTTGATCCAGCGCCTGAATCAGTATCTCGGACAAAATCTCATGACCCACGTCGTCGCAGTGAATCGCGACCGATCCATCGAGCCAGCCCTCGCGCCCGGAATGCTCAGGCTCACGTGCCAGACGGTTGGCGTCGACGAAGGTCCAGCGGTCGCCTGGCGCGGCCTCCAGATTGGCCTTGACGTCGGCATAGAACTCCTCGTAGACGCCTTCCCAATACCAACTGTTGTAGGCGTGATTGCGGTGAACCGCCTGCCAAGCCAGGACGAGTGGGACACTTGGGAAATTGCGCTCGATCGAGTGGGCTCCTCTCAGGAAGAAGGGCAAGACGACTTTGTCGTAGAGGTCTCGAGGAGACAGCGGCTTACCTTCTTGCGTCGCTGCGCCTAGATATCGTAGCCACGCCTCCTGCGAGGCCTTGCGAGTGGAAGTCCCATAGAGATTTCGCTTCAGCCACGGACCCAATCCGTAACGATTTGTCATTCGAGGAAACAGCTTTCCCAGGACCCAGATGGGAGTGGGATACTCGTATGCGTGCCGAAAGGCATTTGTACCGGGAACGATCCAGTTGTTTGCGTGAGGTTGACCAAGGTCATTCGCGCCCACATAGGCAACAATGGCGTCTGGCCTCAGGTCGTGTGCAAAATAGTCCAGGGTCGCCGCACAGTTGGGATACAGCTGATGCCCAGCCGAGGCAATGTTGATTACCCGGACCCTTACACCGGCGAAGCGTTTGTCCAGACCCGCTTGGACCAGGCTATAGAACATACTGGAGTTCGTTCGTCCGCCCCACCCCTGAGCTCCGCTGCCTCCCACAAGAACGAGGCGAACTTCACCGGCTTCCTTTGCTGGGAAGTTGTCGACGGGATGCTCAGTAAAGAAGCCAAACCTGCTGGATCGGACGTCATAATCGTCGTAGTTGTTTCGGTTGTAGCGTTCTTCCCACGGCATGCGACCTTGGTGACGAAAGTTCTCACGAACCAAGCCGCCCAAAATGGGGTGCGCTTGATAGTGGATAGGAAGTGGCTCCAAGCTGTACTGCCACATGTCCTTGTTGTAGTCACCCTCAATCACGGGGGAGAGAAGCTCGAAACAGAACAAGCCCACCGGAATTGAGATCCCAACCGCCACTGCCCGGAAGAGGGATCGGATCCTAAAGGGACCAATCTTTCGCTCCGGGCGCAGCGCGAGTCGACGCGCCCTTTCCTCCAACTCTGCCTTCCGGACCTCGCGCCGCTCCTGCCAAAGCCGAGCGAATGACTTCAGGTGAGCCTGAATCGGACGCCAATGCCAGAGCCCAATCAGCGCGACCTGGAGGCCAACCCCACGAAACAGCCAGCGCGGATCCGCATAGCCCGCTAGGTCAGGGGACGCAAAGCGTGTCCGCACGAAAGCGAGAAGGAACCAGATCACTCCCGTGAGCCCAAGAGCAAGGACACGTTCAGGGCGGCCCTTTAGAAGTGTCAATATGATTTTTTTCATTGAGGCCCGCCGGGATGGGAGGCAGTTCGCTGATTCTCAAGCCGAGCACCGTTCTTGAGGTCTGGAAACCCTTGAACGCCGCAAGAGCGTATCACGAAGCCTAGTAGGTGCTTGACACTCTGGATCCCTGCAGGAAGAGCCTGGTCTCCTCTCCTTGGGGATCGGCAGCGGCATTGGTCGCTTTTTCCGCCGGCTGGGGCGCGTGTGCATGAGCCGCGTCGAAGCAGCGGCGGTCGCGCGATCAGGGTCGACGAACTGAGCTACCGCAAGCACCGCCGCTACGTGACCCTGGTGACCGACCAAGTTGGGCGGCGGATCGTATGGGGCGAGGAGGGACAGACTCGGCCGCTTTGGCCGCGCTCTTGGGGAGATGGGGAGGAGGGGTGGAAGCAGATCCAGCTCGTCTCCATGGACCTGAGCACGGCCTTGAAGAAGGCTGTCGACGGGCAGGTCCCGCACGCCTCCAAGGTCTAAGACCGCTTCCACGAGCAGGCCTTGTCCATCCAGCAAGACCCTCGACGAGACGCGAAGAGAAGAGTGAAACTCGCTTCACTAGGAGCATGGGAAGTCGAGCAAGGGGGCGCTCGAGCGCGAGGTCGACAGGATCTCCTCGGACTTCAAGCTCTAGGTCTACCCAGAGGGCGGTGCCTGGGTCTCATCGTGCGAGGTCGCCTGAGCGGGTGCTTGGCGCCGAGACGCGCCGAGCCTAGGCCGCCTTGGTCGCGGCGGCGTCCTTGACGCGGTGGATCTTGGCCCCGAGCGAGTTCAGCTTGGCCTCGATGCACTCGTAGCCGCGGTCGACGTGATAGAGCCGGTGGACTCGAGTCGTCCCCTCGGCGACGAGGCCGGCCAGGACCAACGCGGCGCCGGCCCGGAGGTCGCTGGCCATGACGTCGGTGCCCTTGAGGCGCTCGACGCCCGTAATCACGGCGCTCGCGCCCTCCTTCATGACTTCAGCTCCCATTCGCTGCAGCTCCGCGAGGTGCATGAAGCGATCGGGGTAGATCTTCTCGGTCAGGACCGAGATCCCCTGGCCGATCGTGAGCAAGGACACGAGCTGGGCCTGGAGGTCCGTCGGGTAGCCCGGATAGGTCAGGGTCGTGACTCGGACCGGCTTGATCGGTCCCCTGCGGAAGACGCGGATCGTCTCCTCGTCGATCTCCTCGATCTCGACGCCGAGCTTCTCGAAGGTGTCGACGACGGCCCCGAGGTGCTCGAGGCGGACGTCCTCAAGGGTCACGTCGCCTCCGGTGATGGCGGCTGCGGCCATGTAGGTCCCGGCTTCGATCCGATCCGGGATCACAGCCTGGCGGGCGCCGCCGAGGGTCGGGACGCCGGTCACGACCAGGCGCGGGGTCCCGATCCCAGTGATCGTGGCGCCCATCCGGTTGAGGAAGTGCGCCAGCTCGACGACCTCGGGCTCACAAGCCGCGCCCTCGATCACGCTCTTGCCGTCCGCCAGCGAGGCGGCCATCAGGGTGTTTGCCGTGGCGCCGACGCTGCTCCCAAAGGGACCGCCCAGGAAGACCCGGCCACCCTTGAGCC
>TARA_R110002072_G_scaffold253987_1_pt1 | contig 14313 bp, 18 predicted proteins | sample TARA_R110002072 | Tara Oceans TARA_R110002072 (sample SAMEA4397118) | marine metagenome | biome: Polar Biome; feature: [SRF] surface water layer (ENVO:00010504); material: water (ENVO:00002006), including particulate matter (ENVO:01000060) such as... | depth 5 m | reverse complement strand
CCGCTACCGCCGTAATTTTTTTTTCTAATAATATATATAAATGAGTGATAGTGAAGAATTGGGAGACGCCTACGATTTGTATTATAAAGGTAAAAGGTATTATTTTGTGGAGAATGACGACAAAAAAACATTTGGTGTTTTTAAATATATCCCTAATATAGAAACTGAAGAGGACTTAGTTAAAGAAGATTTAGGAGATTACGGTCATACTATTAAAAAGGCTACTATAAATAATATGATATTTAGTAAAACATTATCAGAAACCCCACAAAAAAAAGAGGAAAAAGAAGAGGAGGAAAGACCAGCAACACCACGACCTAAAACGCCAGTAAGAAAAGCGCCAAAACAAACGGAATCTGTGCTTATGTCTGAATTAGAAGACGCTTTATCTGATGACGATGTTGAGAAAATAGTTAGAGAAAAATCTTTAGGAAAAAAAGCAGGGCTTAGTCAAAGTGCTATTAATAAATGTTTAAACGGAGATAGTGCGAGAGAAATATTAAATTGTTTACGAAAAAAAAGGGTATCCAACAGGTTAGTTAAAGCCCAACCTGTAAAACAGAAAAAGGAAATAGTTTTTAAAAAGAAACAAAAAGAACCTATAAAATCAAATATTAAATTAACCGTTTCTGATAAAGATTTATCAAAACAACCAGCCCCACCACGTAAGTCTAAAGGAGAACGTGTGAGAGCCGTTAGAAGTGATAAAGGTCAAGACCACAAATGGTCAGACGGAAGAGAAAAGACTAAGACTTATAAAGAAAATGAAGACGTAGATTGGTCAAGGGTTAGATGTAGGGAGGATACTTGTTGGAAAACTAACACACGTTCTACAGACGCTACAACGGCTAATAAAAAAAGTGGAGGTCAAAAAGTTTACAAATATAATAAAGAAAAAGGTCATTATATTAAGCAACTTAGAAGAAAAAAAAAAGATTAGCGGAGCATACCTTAGGTTTAAAGGTTAGTCCAGGTATCCATTTTACCATATGTTTTCATTTTTAATTTACCTGATTTAGGTGGTTTTTTTTCTTTATCCATTACGGCTACCTTACTACCTGGTTTAAAATTAAAATCTAAAATTTTATCAGGTTTAGGATATTTTCTATGTGTCTGTTTTTCCTTAATTTTCTTTAGAGCCTTAACTTTCTTAAAAATTGGGTCTTCATTGTTCTTAAATCGTCTATTACAAAAGCAAGTATGCCTTTTATTTCGTAAAATCTTTTTATCCATATAATTAATATTAGAAAATAAATTTAAAATTATTTTCTATTAATAATATATAATGTTGATAGAAGTTAGAAGTAGTAACGCTGACCCAAATAATACGCCTAATCATATGATACAGAGATTTAAGGAAACTCTTATACTAAAACCAAATAGTAAAATTGCTTTAGTAAGTGCCTTAACAACCACATTTAAAGCAGATGCTTATATTATAGATAACGATAATAATACATTAGACGTAAAAATTGCTAAATTACCGCCAAGAACCGTTACTTTGACTCAAGGAAATTATACAGGAGCACAATTAGCCACTGAAATACAAACAAAAATAAGAGATTTAGGAGTTAAACAAGACCATAAGGCTTTATTTTATCCTGATAGCGGTATGTTAGTTACTAAAAATAGTGATGGTTTTCATTTACAAATAGCCTACGAACCTATAGGGTTTACAAGTCCTGTAATTGACCCTATAAACCCCACTACTAAAAATACAGGTATTACTATTTCTAATGTTGGTATTTTATTAGGTGCTGAATTTACGCCAGAAAGACCTATATATAGAAATAGAGGGTCTAACGCAAGTGGATTAAGTTTTAGTTCTGGAGTTATAGCGTCTAATCCTATCTTACCTTATGCTCAAGTGGGTGCTAATAAAAATTATACAGGAATGGCTACAATAGGAACATTTGTTAAATCTAATAGACCTTTAAATTTTGGTCTCCAACTAAATAACGGTATTAAAGATATAAAAAATTTGATGTTAGACGCTATTGACCAATATACGTCTTCTGGTTTAGGACCAGTCGTAATACAATATTGGGATAAATTTACTCAGGCTGACATACCAACAGGACAGCCCAGGTATGATTTTAAATATATAGTAACTACTTTACCTACAGGACTACCTGCTACTAAACAATATGTTAAACAAGACGATGTATATTATAACCAATACTCCGTTCATAATAATTATGAAAACCCAGCGACTAATCCAGGTAACGCATTAATAGTATCTTTTAACACCGATACTACGGCTGGGACAGGCTATAGTTATGCTGGGTCAGATTATACGCCATCAGGACAAAGTATAGGAGATTTAATACCGATAGCAGGAGAGGGAGATTATAATTTACTTACCGTGAGAGATACAGGCAGATTAGAGGTAAGATATGGAGGGACTACATTAAATCCTACTAATCATACTGTAATTGATAACGGAGACTCTTTACGGTGGGTAGTTCAGGCTTTAGACGATTCATCAACAGGATTACATTTTCCTAAACCACAAATTAAAAAATTAGGACAAACAACTTATTCAGATATACCGATTGACGTTGGACAGGTTATACCGTCTTATAATTCGTTATCATCACTTACCCCAACCGTAAATATGGATGGTATATTACAAGCAGGGGCAATAGGAACAGGTAGAGCAGATGAAGAGACGGCAACAAGTTTTTTAGCGTCTGATATGTCAATAAGTGCTAAATCAGGAACAACAGGATGGATACCTGGAGAACCACTATATCAAACAGGAGTATCAACACCTAATGGGGGGTCAGGTATGGTTTTAATATGTGTTGTAGGGACTCAAACAATAGGAGGAGCAAGTGGTAATATAACTGGCGTATTAGTTGTAGGTAACGGTCAAGACGGCACAGGTTACGATAATGGTATGGCTTTTCCAATAAGAGGAGCGTTATCAGGTAACACCGCAACAATAACAATTAACGCTATTAAAAAGGCAGGTTTTACGAGGACGGCTGTTGGTTCAGGATATACTGATGGAGAAGCAACTTTAACGCTCAATGTAGGAGGTTCGGTGGCTCAACCACCTTACCCAATGTCTCAAAATGGACGGACTGGAATTTACGCCCCTGAACCTGCTAACGTTGTTGTTACTACTAATGCTGGTGCTATTGATACAATTAAAATAGTAGATGGAGGATTTGGTTTTTGTATAGGCGATACCGTGGAAGTAATTCAGGCAGGAAGTGATAATTTAGGAAGATATACAATACAGCAAGTAGCGGAAGATATACAATTTACTACGCTATCAATGGATACACGACTTATTAATCAACCATTAGGAGGAGAATGGTTAGTTATGGAACCGCAAAATATAGGAATTATTGATACTTTAGATAACGGTTCATCAACTTTAGGAACTGAACTTTTATTGACGCCCAGAGTTTACTCAGGTGATTTATCAGTAACAGACCAAATAGACTCAAGTAGTAACCCACCGTTTAATAATAACAGTAACGAAAATATTATGATTAATTTACCCAATGTGCCCATAGGCTCCAGAAACGCTGTAGGAAATACAGACAATCATATAGCAACCATACCGTATACTATAGACTTAAACAATCCGTCTGAAGATTCTAAACAACATTACGAACCTTACAATATGGTAAGTCACAGATTAGACAACGAAGCAGACTTAAATCTAAATCATATAGAAGTTACACTGACAGATTTTGACGGAAGACTTAGAACGGATTTAATACATCCTACACAACTAACGTTTTCTATAACGCCTGACTATAAATAAATATAGAGTTCTATTTTTTTAGTTTAGACTTCTAAATTATTTTCTACACATATATATAGATGTCTAAAATGCCTAAGTTAAATATGGAAATTGAGAGTATGACTGGATTAGCCGAAAAAGAATACTTAAAACGCCCTGAATTACCCAAATCAACGGATGACGTAGAAGAAGTTAAACCTAAAAAAAAACGTGTAGTAAGTCAGAAACAGTTAGACTCTTTAAAAAAAGCACGAGAAGCGTCTGTCTTAAAACGTAAAAAGATAAGAGAAGAAAAGGAAGCATTAAAAAAAGATAAACCTAAAAAAGAAAAAAAACCGTTAGAAACTATTAAGGAAGAATCAGAAGAAGAGGAAAGTAGCGAGGAAAGCGAATCAAGCACAGACGAAGAATTAATAGAAGTTAAAAAACCTGTAAAGAGTAAGCGTAAAGGAAGAAAGAAAATTGATTACGACGCTATTATTAACGGTGTTGTAGGTCAGTTACACTCAAGACAAGACGAAGATAGAGGTAGATGGCGTAAAGAATGGGAGAACGCAGAAGAGATAAGAATGGATGAACGTAATAAATTATTGGGGTTAGTTAAACAAATGGAGGTAGCAGATAATATGAAAAAAAACAAGCCAAAACCTCAAGCAAAGCCCCAATATAATCCTATGAGTATGCTTAAACCTCAGAGGGGTAATAGCGAAGTTAATTGGGATGACTGTTTTAAACCACGTAGCAGTAGATTTAAATATTGATTTTTTTTCTAATTATATATAATGAGTGATAATGAAGACACTAATATGGATATGACTATTTTTCCAATTAAAGACGACCCAACTAAGCCCATATATAGAGAAGTAGGCGAACCATTACTAAAACCTCCTTTTACTTATGCGTTTGTTGGATTTCGTGGTAGTTCTAAGACTACTACTCTAATGAATTTAATTTTAAGACCATATCCTTTTTACGGTGCGAGTGATAAGATTACGAAAGACCCAAAAAGTAAGCCTGTATTTGATAATATCTTTGTCATATCTCCTACTATAGGTTTAGATTCTACAAGTAAGCCGTTATTAAAAGTAGTTCCTCCTGAAAATATATTTACGGATTATAGCGACTCAATGATTGACCAAATTTTACTATATCAAAAAAACCAAGAACCTCCAAGAGAAAAAACTTTAATTATTTGTGATGATATTCTTGGCTTAGGTGGTAGAGGATTAGGACCAAATTCCAAAATATATAGACTTCCAGCCGTCTTACGTCATTATGATTGTAGCGTATGTTACTTAGTTCAGATATTACGAGGTGGAGGGTCATTACCGCCTATTACACGAAATAATATAGAAGGTTGGTTTTTATATAAAAATCCTAATAGTAAAGAAATTGACAAAATGGGGGAGGAGTTTGGAGCATTTGGAGGTAAGGAGAATTTTTTTAGATTATACAGAGACGCTGTAATGGAGAAGCCATATTCATTTTTATTTTTAGATAGTAGGAAATATTTGGCTTATCAGAATTTACAAGAAAAAATGTGGAGTAAGTATGATGAAAATGGTAGTTTTAATCCATTATACAAGGCTAATGAAGGTGAAATAGATTTAGAAAAATTAGACCCATCGGCATCTCAGGGAGAAAATAAAGAAGAAATATCTAAGGATATATAATGGACGCTGTTTTACAAATGAAAAAAGACGGTAAGCAAGTCTACTTTATACCTAAAAAATTAATAGTAAAAATAAATCCTAATTACTATAGTTTTTTAAAACCTAAAGTTAAAAAAAATATAACGGTAAGTTTTGACTAAAAATAAAATCTATTATAATAGTAAATGAGTTATTATGATAGATTAGCAAAAGAATACGGAGAAATGGGCAATAGTAAGGTTTCTGAAAATTTGGACACGGCACGTAATGTAGCGTCTGAGGCTCAGAATACATCATCTCAATTAATAACCACATTACGAAACAAGGAAATGGGAAAATTTGGGACAATTTTGGGAGAGAAAGTAGGTGGAAAATTTGTTATGGATAAACTTATGTCAGGGGCTAAAAGATTTATAACAGACCCTAAAAGATTAGATTTAACAAACCAGGCAAAAACATTACGAGCCCAAGGAGCAAGTAAGGGACAACAGGCGGAGGATATTTATAGTCAAGGACGTGATAGAATGAGTCAAGGATTTAATGCTGACGGAAGTTTAACGGCTGATAGAGGAATGAGCGTTAGAGGAGAGTTAGACCAGAGTATTAAATTTAGAGAAGGAGATATTTTACCTGAAACCGCTGTTAGAGATTCTGATGGTGCTATGGCTGGTATAGATAAAGTAAGTGCTTTAAATAAGTCAAGGTTTGAGGCATTAGACGCTGACTCACAAAGAGCCGTTAAACAAACCGTAAACGCAAATCCTAATTATAGAAAAACTTCTGATATAGCCCAGGATAAAAGCGCTGGAAATATAACACGAGAAGAAGCCGAAAATCAAAGACTAAATTCTAAAATGATAGAACAAGACGCAATTGGAGACCAGGAGGAAACAGCCTCAACAGTTTTACGAGGTGCTAACCCTTTTACAGGAACAAGAACAGGAGGAACAACAGGAAGAGAAGTTACTGGTCAAATGGGTGATTCAGTAGACGAAGCATTGGATAGAACAACTGGACTTAGTAGAACTGAACAATCAACGGCTGATACATTAACAGGGGAAGAGGTTACGGCTGAAGCAGGAGCAGAAGCATTAGGAGGGGCTACAATTGCTGAAACGGCTCTAAGTGCTATACCTGTAATAGGTGAAATTGTTGGTTTGGGATTAGGATTAGGTGAAGGAATTAAAGACGGAATTAAAACAGCAAAAGAAACGGCTCAACAAACGTTAGATATGAAAGCAGATGACCAAAATATTAACAATACCGTTAAGTATGCTGGGTATAATAGACCTAATTTTGGGTCTATGGCGTTACCTTCTTTTGATACATCTCATAGCAGTGCTTTATTACAAGAATAAATAAATTTATATAGATTTTTTTTCTAAGTATAAATATAAATGGTTAATAAGGGCGGATGTTTAAAAGGAAGAGTGGGTGAAAAACCAAACGGAGGGTGTAAAATCGGTAAAAGAACACAGCGTAAGGAACCGTCTAAAGCAAGAGGAAAACCTAAGACTAAGGCAGTAAAAAAAGCACCAGCGAGAAAAGCACCAGCGAGAAAAGCACCAGTAGCAAAAAATAAAGGAGGATGTTTGACTGGTAGGGTAGGTGAAAGACCTAACGGTGGATGTAAAGTTGGTAAAAAAGGTCCACAGCGTAGAGAACCGTCTAAAGCAAGAGCAGTTAAAGCACCTAAGGCACCTAAAGCAAAAACGGCTTTTCAGTTAGAGAATGAAAGAGTTAGACTACTTAACCAAACAGAAAACGCAAAACCTAAAAGAAATATTGTTTTTAAAAAAAAGGCATCTGAAGCACCAAAAAGAAAAATAGTCTTTAAAAAAAAGGCAACTGAAGCACCTAAGAGAAAAATCGTCTTTAAAAAAAAGGCAACTGAAGCACCTAAGAGAAATATCGTCTTTAAAAAAAAAGCAAGTAAAACGTTAAACACCGTAGCAGATATGGAAAGGGCTTTAGCGGAAATTAAAAAAAAAGAAAGACGAGCCAAGGCATTAGCAAAAACAAAATCAGTTAGACAAAAGATAGGTTACTAAAAAAATAATCTATTACTATATATAAATGGATGATTTTAAAGCGCCGAGTTTAACGAGTAATCCGTATGAAACACCTAAAGATATGAGTGACTTAAGTAACTATACGGCACAACAATTAGAGGATATGGCTAAAGCCGAAATGTCTCAAGGGGCAAAAGGTAAAACTTTTGGTGGTTTTGGTCGTGATAATGTAGGAGATAACGCTGGAATAGCAAACGCATTACATAAACAATATTTAAATAATATGGGTGTTTTTTACGGTAACTATAAAGGACAAAATATATCCAGTCAACAGGCTCAAGGAGGACAAAGCCCATTTGATACCGCAAGAAGTCGTTATGCTCCAAATCAGGCACAGCAAATTAATTTCTAAATATATATATATGGGAAAATATATAGATATTATAACTTTAATAGGACGTTTATTGACTAAGATTATACCTGCTAATTGTAAAAGTAAGTGTTGTTCTGGTTCAGAGTGCGAGTGTGGGAATAAAAATATATTAGATAGTAATGGAGAACTGGAAGAAGACGAAACCACTATACAAGCCGAGGAAATCAACTAACCCTAAAAAGAAAGGGATGGTTTACGTAATGAAAAACGGCTCTAAAAAATTAATACATTTTGGAGACGCATCAATGAAAGATTTTACGCAACACAAAGACCCTAAAAGACGTAAGAATTATCTTAATAGAAGTGCTGGAATCACTAACAAACAAGGCGTTAAGACGGCTAATAATAAGAATTACGCAAATTATTGGAGTAGAAAAATCAATTGGTAAATTTATTTTCTAAGAGTATTCATAATGGTCTTAGATTGTAAACTATGTGGACAATGGTCGTATACTAAGTATATATGTCAAGAGTGTAACATCGTAAAAGATTGTATGAATTTATACGGAAGAGATACCGTTATAAAAGTATTACAAAAAGTTTTAGTTAGAGATGAACAACAAAGAATTAATAAAGTGGAATTAAACAAACAATTACAAAATAGAGTTAGTCAGATAGAACAAAACGTTACAAATAAAATAATAACGAGAAGTAATAAAAAATAAATCTTAAAATTATTTTCTGAACATATATTATAAAGAATGTATCAGCCGTCAAATGATATGCCAGTGGAGAATTATAGCGTTGTCCAACCGTCTACTCAACAAAAAACATTTAGAGAAAATAATATATGTAGATTTTCGTTACCGTTTAACTCTATACCGTTTTTTGACCCTCACGAGTCTTACCTTCAGTTAGATATGAAAGCGTCTTTTGATGCTAAGATGAGATTAAACGGAACATCTTCAGTAGTAATTAAATATATTAGAATTTCGTGTAATGGTCAGGTCTTAGAGGAAGTAGATGAATTTAACCAGTTAGCCCATTTATATCACGATTACGGAAACGATGACTCAAGTAGAGCAGTTAAAGCCGTCTTTAATAATGACGCTGATGAATTATTTGCTGGAGGTTTAATGGGTAATCAAGGTGAAAGTGTGGCTAACGGTGTTAAACCAATGAAATTAATTTTACCTTTAAATGAATGTGGTATTTTTAGTGCCTTAGAGGTTGTGCCGTTAATGGCTTTAGGAAATAACTTAGACATTGAGATTAGATTTGCTCCAGATAAAGAAGTAGTTAGAGTAGATACATTAGATAATTTAAATAAACAAAATCCAACATTACAAAAAACAAAAATACCTTTTGAGAATGCCTTAGTTAGTGCTACAGCAATAGGCTCAACTGCTAATCCTTTTAATATTACGCTACCATATAACGGTTTTACATCATTAGCGGATATACCTTTACAAATAGGTGACCATATCGCCGTTTTTAAAGAAGACGGAACAGCAATAGGAGCACTCAATGACCTTACTATATCAAAGATAGAAAGAAAAGTAACTACCGCTTTAACGGATGAACCTAATCAATTAGAAATAGAAGTTAACGGTGGAGCAGGAACTCAACCAGGTGAAGACGAAAACGCACCTAACGCCGACGGCTCAGACAAAGGTTGTTATATACAATTATTTAAAACTGTAGGTGATGCCGTTACACCTGTAGGAACTATAGAGTATTCTAATGTAGAATGGTATATACAAAAAGTTATACCACCTGTCTCCTATGTCAATTCATTAAAAAAAACTATTAATAGTTCAGAAGGTTTTCAGTTAGATGTTCATACTTGGACTACTTACAAATCTAATTTACTAACAGCGGTTCAGAGTCAAACCGTAGAAATCCCAGCGTATCAAAGTAGAGCCAAATCCGTCTTAGTTGTCCCAAGAATACAAAACCAAAATGTAGTTTGGAATGTTGACAATAGTGCTAATAACGCAACTAACTTTAAATTTGACGGTCAATACGATAATCTCTTAGACTATCAATTTCAGGTTAATAACGGTTTAAGAGTGCCTACAAGACCAGTTAATTTAGAAGTTATGAATGGTTCATTCCAGCATATTAGTGCCGAACATTTAATACAGATTACCCAGGCTATAGGGTCAAGTAACATACCTGTTTTAAATATAAAGAACTCAAGGAATAATTTCGTTATAGGTCGTCAATTGTCACGATACGGCGGGACAAGTAACTTAAACAGTGCTATGAGGGTTTATTTAAATTATAATGACGCAACTAAGCCGAGCGCTGGATTACAAGTTATTACATTTGTAAATCATATTAATAGAGTTTCAGTTAATGCTAACGGTTTACAAGTGTTTAATTAATTAAAATTAAATCCGTAAATTTTTTTTCTAAGAATATATATAATGAGTAATAGCCCTGCGAGTCAAGTCAAACGTTATATGAGATTATCTCCGTCTAATGGTTCTGGTTCTTTTAGTTTTACTAATGGTAACCCTGTTATAAAATTTTCAGTAGCCGATACAAACGCTATGTTAGTAGGTAAAGAAATGAGATTTTGTGGTAAAATCATTATTTTTAAAACTGGAACAACTACTATAGCCCATACTGACGTAATTAATATAGATAGAGTCGCTGGATTACAAAGTTTTATATCTTCAGTAAGTATAGGCTCAAGACGATATAGTGCTAATGTTTTAGAGGTGGTTCATAATTATCCACGTCTATGCTCCACTTTATACGCTCAGTCACACAGCCCTAAAGGAATGAGAACACAAATTTTTAACGAACACGGTGGAGTAGGTAAGGGTAGATTTAATGAATTTGACCAAAAAGCCCTTCAGAGTAACGCTGATGGAAATAATGATAGAACATTAAAAAACGCCAGAAATTCAGTTATAATTAATAGAACAACTAAAGCAAATGGTTTTGAGTTCGCTCTTAGACTCAATACAGGCTTACTAATGAACGAAGCCATACCGTTAAATCTTTTAGGAGGTTTAGAAATAACAATTAATCTTAATTCTAATTTTAGTGCTTTATACGGAAGCGCCTTAGCATCTGATTGCTCATACCAAATTTTAGACCCTTACCTTATGTGTCCACTGCTTTACCTTAATCAGGCTCAAATAGCAGAATCCAACCAACAACCACAAGGGTCTTTTAGTTTTATGTCATATCAGTCTTTATACTCCGTCTTAGATTCTACTGACCAATCTGTAGTTCATCGTCTAAATAGTCGTAATTTGGTAAGTGTTATACAGAACTACATACCAATAAAATACCTCAATAATAAGGCGTATAACGGACAGGCTTGTTGGGAAGCAGGTGGAATAGATAACGTAGAGTTTCATAAAGACGGTGTTAGGTATCCTTTAGAGTATAATCTCACTGTTAATAAAACAGTTGGAGACGGCACTAACCAAAACGAAAATCTACAAAATTCTGACCTCAATCCAGCAATTCTATGGAACAGTCTCTCAACTGTAGGCTCAGTTAAGGACATCAATAGAAGTCAAGTTATACCTGAAAATTTAAAAGGTATAGCAAAAGAAGACGGCGTATACACAACTGGTGTAAGTTGGGATAAAATTAGTAAAGTTGGTATTAATGTAAACGGCACTTTAACGTATGATATTAAGAGTAAGTTAGAAGACCCAGATAACGATGACTCAACAAATCCAAATCATACTTTAACAACCTCTTACGCTCAATATTCCTTTTACTTATCAAAAAATACATTGATGATAAATAAAGGACAAGGTATAACCGTAATGTAAGTTAACAATATTTAATTTTTAAATTTAATTTTTTCATATACTCCGCATAATTATGAGGTGGTTTAATAAAAAACACCTCTTTATTATAAGTTTTTTTATAATATAAGGCTTTAGCAGTTCTACAACGATGTTTTTTATTTTTAGCGTAATGTTTCTTCTGATATTTTTTATAGTAAGATTTGTGCTTATCGGTATAAATCATACTTTGATAAGAATGGTTAAATTTTTGTAATTCCGTCTTACTTAGACTTTTTAATTGGTCAAATGTTAATATACGCATATTTAAAAGATATATTTTTAAATTTTTTTTCTAACGCTATAATATATAGATGAGTGTTCCGAGTGTTTTAAATACTAACTATGAAAATGAAAGCCAAGATTTAACTATAGAAACAGATGTCTTAGAGCCTAACGTTTTAAACACCGCTCAAGCCGTATTTGTTATTCCTAAAAAAGGCTCAGTATTAGATAGTAAGTCAGCATTAAAAATGAGAGTTAATTGGGAGGGTTACGTTGAGGCTACCGAGTCAGATTTAGGAGGTAAATTATTTTCAGGTTTATTAGGTCTCATTAAAAACGCAAGACTTTACGCATCAGGACAATTAATATCAAGATTAGACCAAGCAGGAGAAAAAATACACTTAGATAAACAATTTGATAGCCAGGAATTTAAAGAGCAATACTGTGACACTAAACACGGTTCTAACCAGGGTTTTTATGTGGCTAATGGACGAGGACAATCTGGAGCAAATGGGGCAATTATAAACACTGACGAAAATCAAGGCATTAGAGTTGGAAGCGACCCTACAAATATGAAACATTATTTTAGAGGTATAGGTAAGAGTGCTGATAAAAATGGTATGGAGATGTTCGTTATGTTAGACGAATTGTTTCCAATGTTAAAGGATTTACAGTTACCAGTAAGATTTTTAAAAGACGAAATCCGTATAGAGATTGATTGGGAACAGGATAAAACAAAATGGCTTTACAATTCAGGTGTAACAGTAACTGATTACTCAACCGTTGTTATTGATAATGTAGTAATGTTTTTAGATTATTTAACTTATAATCCTGAAATGGATGCCGAATTAGAGGAGACTATTAACTCAACTGGAGTAACTATACCGTTTAGACAAACAGCCGTTATGACAAAAGTTTTACCTGCTAATTTAGTAGATGATGCCGTAATAAAAGAAGACGTTCTTATTGGTCAAGAAGGTAGAGCCGTAATGAAAATTTACGTTTCTAAAAAATATCCTAATGTTCTAACTGGATTAACTGAAAATAAAAATCAAACTAACGTATTTCAGGGAGTTTGTAGAAGTGAAAGACTTAAAGACCAAAAATTTAACTTTGTTGTTAATGATTTGTTAATTTATGATAGAGACGTAGAAAATAATAAGGAATCTTACTCCTATTTTTCATACGCAGGTGAAAAATCCGCTACTTGTTACCCTGAAGCCTGGGAACAAAACGACAATTATAACGCATTAAATGTAACTACCGATATTTTATACACTACAAATGACGGTAATACGGCTGACCAACGAATTTTAGGTAGAACTCCTTGTAACGGAACAGATAATACAGCAGGTAATCAGGTTAAAGGATTTGTTAAAGACGGTATTAAAGGAAGTCAAAATTGGGATTCTGTAGATTTGAGTAAGTATGGTTCATCTTTACAACCTCAAAACGCAATGAGAATAGGCTCTACACCTATAATTTACAGGTTACAACGCACTACTATGAATAACGTTAGAGAAGGAGGAGCAGTTTCATTGACAATTTTTGTAGAATACCTTAGACTATTTGACATCAGAGGAGGTGACCTCGCCGTAAGAGATTTATAGACGAATTAATACATTAATTTAATACATTAATTAAATACTGTTTACAAAAAAAAAAATCTTCTTGTATATTATAAATGGATATATACAAGAGAATTATTGAGGAGACCGAAGAATATGAAGATTGTGTTATAACACGAGTTGTAACAGAATTTTTTAAGGAGAATTGTAGGGTAGAATCATTGAGAAATATTTGGCTCAGTGATGAAGAAGAATCTAAGGAGGTTGTAGGTCATCAATGTAATTTAGAATGTGCTAAACGAAATTGCGAGAGCGTCTAAATATTAATTTCTTCATCTGTGCTATAATCGTCGTCAGAATCGTGAGCCAGTTCTTTCTCTTTAGCCAGGTCTTCATAATATTTTTTCCAATATGCTCTATCCTCCACAATTTTAAAACATTTTTTACAATACAACCGAGGAGTATTTGGGTCGTTTGTCCAATCTCTTCCTGTAGAATTATTAATTTTTTTTCCATTCTTCCTACCTAATCCTATAATAGGCATTGTTTGATTACATAACAGACATTTTTTTTTATCACTCATTTTATACTATATAATTATAAAAAAATTATCAATCAAATTTTTTTTTAATTAAAATAATTAAATACTGATACGCATCCACTAAATACTGATACGCATCTATTAAATACTGTTTAATTTTTTAAATTTTTTTTTATTTTTTATTTTATTTTTTTTTTATATTATTTTTTTTTTAATAATTTTTTGCCAAAAATTCTGGACAAACACCACACGCTTTTTGTAGTTGCGCATTTTGATTTTGTAATTTATAAATTTCTAACCTTAAATCCTCCGCATTTTTGTTGCTAAATTCCGTATCCTTATACGCTTGTTGTAATTG
>TARA_R110002072_G_scaffold10058_4_pt1 | contig 14319 bp, 11 predicted proteins | sample TARA_R110002072 | Tara Oceans TARA_R110002072 (sample SAMEA4397118) | marine metagenome | biome: Polar Biome; feature: [SRF] surface water layer (ENVO:00010504); material: water (ENVO:00002006), including particulate matter (ENVO:01000060) such as... | depth 5 m | reverse complement strand
CTCGCCGAGCCGCACTTCGCGCGCTGCGGCGCGCAAGATGCTTTCACCCGCGTCGTTCTTGCCTTCCTCGGCCACGTAGACAAGGTTGGCGCCGGTCTGCGGTATGATGGCGTCCTTGGCCACGGTGAGCACCAGACGGCCGTCGCCGATCGGCACTTGCAGGGTGGCGCTCTGTCCGGGGGCAAGCCCCATCCCGGTGGATTTGAAGCTTGGCGTGAGCCGAATTGCGCGGGTTCGGGTGAGCGGATTTTCATCGGGTATGACGGCGCGCACCTGGGCGACGTGGCGGCTGCCGTCGGCCAGCTGCAGCTCAAGGCGCGTGCCGGCCTGGACCCCACCCAACAGCTTGAACGGCATGTCGACTTCGATTTCCAGGTCGCTGTTCGATACCATGGAGACCACCGGGTCGCCGAGATTGAGATAGGCCCCCGACGAGGTGTGCTTGCGGGTGATGATTCCGGCGTAGCTGGCGCGCACCTGGGTATAGTCGAGATCGAGCTCGGCCAGCTTGAATTCCGCCTTGGTTTGATCCAGGAAGTATTTCGCTTCGATCAATTCGGCCTCGGATTTGCTGACCTTCGCCTGCTGATCCTCAAAGCGCGCCTGGCTAAAGGCGGCGGAAGATTTCAGTCCCATGGTCCGCGCCAGTTCCTGACGGACGATTTTCAGGTCGGCGCGCCGGGAACTGATGGCGGCCTCGGCGGCGGCCTGTTTGGCTTTCGCCAGATCGCGGCGCGCGCCAATGATCGCGTCGTCGATCAAGGCCAGAACTTCGCCCTCGGCGACCTGCTGGCCGACGGCGACATAAACTTCCTTTACCGCGCCGCTGATTCGCGCCGCCACCTCGCCGCCGTCCTTCGCCACCAGTCGTCCGATCACCGGCGTGGTTTGCAACAGCGGTGTCAGGCTGACCTTGTCGACCACCACCCGATTGGCCTCCTGCGCTTGGCTCCGGTCAGGCGTGGCGACGGTGACCGCGGCCAGGGTCAGCGCCGCCAACGACAGGAATTTCCACCCGGAGAACCGAGAGAACAGGGGTTTTGCGCCAGTGAAAACAGCCGGCGACGGCCGGGGTGAGCGCGGGCTTGAAGCATATGAGGCAGACAGGGGCTCTCTCCTAGAGTCGGACCGGTTTAACCGTAAATCCGCCTCTTATTCAATATAGTCGATCACACTTTGGTGGGCTTACGTCTGTCGACGGGCCGCCATTTGGCGATCTGTCGGCGCAGGTCGGTACACAAGAGGGGCGAAGGGTTCTGGTTCCATTCTAACATGTCTGGCCGTCAGATAGCCAAAATCGATTATTTCCCAATCGCCGCCTGGAAACGGGCGGCAAAACGGTTGGTCGAACCGGCGGCGCGCGGGGGGCTGCGGCAACTTTAACGTAACATCGGCCGGTCAAACGATCAGACTTCCGCGACCGAACGCGGGGTCCCTACGGCCGTGGCGTTTGTGGTCCGCCGCGACGTCCGGCAATGGTCCGACCTATCTCACTTATCGCGCCGTAGATTAAACAAAACCGGCCTGGGAACAAAGACGGCGATCTAACTTTATCTGTCAACTAACTCTTTCCCCGGTCAAAGGGGTGTAAGCCGCGCCGGTCGGCCCCATATCGGAAACCTGGTTTGTCCGGACCGCCCGGTGCGCTCCAACCTGCCGTCTTTCGGCCAATCGGTTGCTTGCGCGGGCCGAACAGCCGTTCCGGCGCAGGCCGCAACCACCCTTGCAGGAACGATCCTTGCCACAGCAGCAGTTACAGCAGGCGCTCACCGCGCATCGGCGCGGCCAACTGGCCCAGGCCGAACAGCTTTATCGCCGACTTTTGCGACAGCGGCCCGGATTTCCGCCGGCCAACCACTATTTGGGCCTCTGTCTGTTCCAGACCGGACGGCGGGATGAGGGCTTGAAGCTGGTGCGCGCCGCGCTCGCCGCCCAGCCGAATGATCTGGAAATGCTGGGAAATCTGGCGCAGATGCAAAAGACCTTGGGCGATTTGGCCGGCGCCGAGGCGAGCTATGGCGCCCTGCTTGAGGCGCAACCGGATCACCAGGGCGCGCTGTTTCATCTGTCCGAACTGCTGAACAACCGGCAGGCCTTCGCGGCGGCGCTGACCTTGCTGGCCCGGTTGGAAGCGATTCTTCCCGACGATCCGGGGGTCAAGTTGGCGATCGGGGCCAGTTTGCTCAACGCTGGCCGGCCCGAGGAAGCCTTGCGTCCGCTTGCTGTCGCCGCCGCCAACGCGGGCCTGCGCGCCCAGGCCGAGCACAATCGCGCCACCGCCCTTGCCGATCTGGGGCGCGTCGACCAGGCCGAGGCGGCGTGCGATCTGGCCCTGCGGGCCAATCCCTCCTTTGCGGCGGCTGCCTGGCAAAAGGGCCTTTGCCGCTATGACCAGGGCGATGTGGAAGGTGCGCAGGCCGCCTTCACGCAGGCCTTGGCGGCCAATCCCCAGCTGGATCTGGCGCGGGTCTATCTGGCGGTGCTGCTTTCGGAACAGCGCCAGGACCGCGCCGCGCGGCAGCAGGCTGATCTGGCCAAGCATTTTCAGGCCACCTGGCGCGCCCAGCTCTACCGTCGCAAGATGGAACAGCGCCAGGGAGCCGCCATTGCGGCGAGCGGCTTTAAAACCGCCTTGCTGAAACGCAGCTACCAGGCTTCCGCGCCGGTGGATGGGCTGGTGCTCGAGTTTGGCGTCTATACCGGGCGGTCGCTGTCGCATCTGGCCAACTGGCACCAGGGACCGATTCACGGGTTCGATTCCTTCCAGGGCCTGCCCCAGCAGTGGGTCGGGCAGGCCGGGCGGAAAGACTACAGCACCGACGGCCATCGCCCGCAGGTGCCCGATCATGTGACCTTGGTGGCGGGCTGGTTCGAGGATAGCTTGCCGGGCTTCGCGCGCGCCCAGGCCGGGCCGATCAAGTTCGCCAACATCGACTGTGACCTCTATAGCTCGACCAAGTGCGTTTTCGATCATTTAGGCGATCGGCTGGTGCCGGGGTCGGTGTTGGTTTTCGATGAATATTTCGGCTACGACGGCTGGGAGGAGCATGAGTACAAGGCCTTCCAGGAGTTGGTGGCGCGCCGTGGACTGTCATACGATTATCTGGCGCTCTGTCCCTTTACCCGGCAAGCCGCAGTCCGGATTACCGGCTGCGCACCCACCTGACCGGTGGAAATCCGGCTGCGCGCTGATCGCCGCGACGCTCAGGCGAGCGGGTTACAGCCGGCGGTGCAGCGCAGCGGCCAGATCGCCGCGGTCGAAAATCTCCAGCCTGGGAAGGTCGAGCCAGAGGGCGAGCCGTTGAAGCTCGTCGATTAAGCTGTCCGCCACCTGGTCTTCCTTGGCCCTGGGCTCGCGATGGCTGGCCAGCACCTGCAGGCTGCCGGTTTGGCGGTGGGCCTTGAGGTCGACCCGCGCGACCAGGCTGTCGCCCAGCAGAAAGGGCAGCACATAGTAGCCGTACTGGCGCTTTGCCGCGGGCGTGTAAATTTCCAGCCGATAGCGAAAATCAAACAGCCGCTCGCTGCGCGCCCGCTCCCAAACCAGCGGATCGAAGGGTGAGAGCAGCGCGCGGCAGGTTGCCCGCGCGGGCAATTGCGCGCCCGGCCAAAGGTAGGCGCGGTGGCGCCAGCCCTCGACGGCGACCGGTTCGAGCTCACCTGCCTCCACCAGTTCGGCGATATGCGGCCGGGAGTCGGCCGGCGAGAGGCGGTAGTAGTCGCGCAGGTCCTTTTCGGTGGCCAGGCCAAGCGCCCTGGCGGACTGCCGGAGAAGCTGGCGTTTGGCCTCGGCCGGATCGGGCGTTGGGATTGCTAGGATCGCTGAGGGAAGAACCCGCTCGGGCAGGTCGTAGACCCGTTCGAAATTGCGCCGCGAACTGGCGGTGATCTCGCCGGTCCAGAACAGCCATTCCAAGGCCACCTTGCCGCCGTCCCAGCCCCACCAGGGGCCGTTGCGTTTTTCCTTGATCGCCAGATCCGAGGTCCCCAGCGCGCCGCGCTGTTGGATGTCGGCCAGGACCTGCTTTACCTTGTCGGGGTTTTCCAGGGCAAAGTTACGCACGCCCTTCCAGATGTAGTCGCCCTGCCGGGCGGCGGCCATCCGCCAGCGCAGTAGCGGCTGGCTTTCCACCGGCAGGATGGAGGCTTCGTGCGCCCAGTACTCGAAATAGCGCTTCGGGCCCTTGGCGGAAAAAGCCGCCCGGTCGAGCAGCCGATGCGGATAGGGGCCGAGCCGTGAATAGAGCGGCAGGTAGTGCGCCCGCGCCAGCACATTGACGCTGTCGATCTGCAGCAGCCCCAAGCGGGCCAGCACCTCGTCCAGATGGCGTCGGTCGGGCCGCCGCAAGCCCCGGCGCGACGGCAAGAAACCCTGGGCGGCCAGCACCAGACGGCGGGCCTGCTTTTGGCTGAAACCTTGGGTTCCGGTGGCGGCGTTGGACTCGGTCATGGCCCAGAGGGTAGGGCCTTGCCGGCAAAGTGCAAAGCTTTCACCGCGCCCGCCCGCCCCACTCCTGACAGGCCTTGCCACCCCGGGGTCGCCGCGCCGCCGAGATGTGTCGGGGCGACACAAGTGCTTTGCGGCGGCGCGTCATCGGGTCAGTTTGCCGGTTGAATCTTCTGCGTTATTCTGAGGGAAATAAACCAGCAGAGGAAACAGGGATATGAGACTGGCAGGAAAAATCGCATTGGTGACGGGCGGAACCAGCGGCATCGGACGATGCACGGTGGCGCGTTTTGTTGAGGAGGGGGCGACGGTTTTTTTCACCGGCCGCCGGGCGGCGCTGGGCGCGGAGGTGGCCCAGGCCACCGGCGCCACCTTCCTTGAGGCCGACGCGGGCCTGGAGGAGGACGCGCGGCGCGTCATCGAAAGCGTGCGTGATCGCCAGGGGCGGTTGGACATTCTGCTCAACAACGCGGGCGGCCCGGCCCCGGGCGGGCGGATCGAAACCCTGCCGCTGGAGGGTTTCGACCAGGCGATCGCGGTTCATGTGCGTGGCGTTCTGGCCCATATGAAGCACGCCGCCCCGATCATGCGAGGCCAGGGCAGCGGTTCGATCATCAACATCGGTTCGGTCGCCGCCCATCGCGCCGGCTACACCTCATCAATTATTTACGCCCTGGCCAAGGCGGCGGTGGTGCATCTGACCCGCTGCGCGGCCATGGAGCTGGGCGAGGACAAGGTGCGGGTGAACTCGATTTCCCCAGGCGGTATCGCCACCGGAATTTTTGGCAAGGCCATGGGGCTGGATCCAGAAAAGGCCGACCAGTCGGTGGAGAAGGTCGCCGCCGCGCTGGTGAAATTCCAGGCCCTGCCGCGCGCTGGTCTTCCCCAGGACATCGCCAACGCCGCCCTCTATCTGGGGTCGGACGAGAGCGCGTTCGTCAACGGCGAGGACATTGTGGTCGACGGCGGCTTGATCTGGGGCCGTCGCTATTCCGACGCCAACGCCGGCGGTCACGCCTGGAAGCACCTCTTCGACTAGCGGGCGATCAACCGGCAAAGAGGCGCGTGGCGCTTCGACCCGGTCGCCGCTCACCTTCTCGGGCCCCCGCCTCGGCTTGCTAGTTCCAGGCCTTGAAATGCTTGGAGAGGGTGAGGGCCTGGGCGTGGTAGTTGGAGCCAATGCCGGCGCCGTAAAGGTCGACCGGGCGGGCCAGCAGGCGATTGTAAACCATCCGACCGACGATCTGGCCGTGTTCCAGCAGGAAGGGAACCTCGTGGGAATGTACCTCCAGCACGGCGCGGGTGCCACCGCCGTCGCGGGCGCCATCGGTATCCGGGGACCAGCCGAAACCGGGGTCGAAAAAGCCGGCGTAGTGCACCCGAAATTCCCCCATGGAGGTGTCGTAGGGCATCATTTCGGCGGCATAGTCGGGGGGAATGCGCACCCGCTCACGCGAGGCCAGGATATAAAATTCGTTGGGGTCGAGAATCAGGCGGCCCTTGGGGTCGGCCGGGATGGCGTCCCAGTAGTCGCGGGGGTCGTAGTGGCCGATTTTTGCGACATCGATCACCGCCGCATGGCGCTTGGCCTTGAAGCCGGCCAGGCGTTCCGTGCCGATGCCGCTTAGATCCACGGTGAACAGCAGGCCGTTGTTGATCTGCGCGGTGTCGCGCGCCGCGCCCACCAGCCCGACCTTATCGTGCAGCTGTCGCAGGTCGCTGTCGGTGACGGTGGGCGCGCCCTGGTGGAACCGTACCTGATTGAGTCGAATGCCGGGCCGCACCAGAATGGAAAAGGCGTTGGGGGCGATTTCCGCGTACAGCGGGCCTTGATAGCCCGCTGGCACCCGATCGAATTCTTCCGCGCCATCCACAATCAGCCGGGTGAAAAGATTGAGGCGGCCGGTGGAGGATTTTGGATTGGCCATGCCGGAGATCTGCTCGGGAAGCCGGAGTCTCTCCATCAACGGGACGATGTAAACGCAGCCCACCTCCAACACCGCGCCGGCGCTGAGGTCGATCTGGTGCATGGACAGCGCGTCGATCCGATCCTGGACCGTCTTGTGTTTGCCCGGCAGGAAGGAGGCGCGCACCCGGTAGGCAGTATGGCTCAGCCGCAGGTCAAGCGAAGAGGGCTGGACCAGCGCGTCCAAGTCGGGTTGGTCCGATTGGATCCGCTGGGCGGCAATCAACTCGCGCAGCGCCTGACTGGGCAGGATGCCGTTATCGCGCGGGGTCCGAGGGCCGTGATCCTCGGCCTGTGCCTTGCCTGCTTCGGTCATGTTCCAACCCGTTTGTTCGTGCCGTGGCCACCTGCCGCCGCGCCGTCACGGCGCCGAGTGATCCGGTGATCGAGGGAGAAAGAAGCGCCTGACGCTTCGTCGCCGTCGCGAATCACCCCTAGTTAGCAGCGCCGGCGTCGTCTCGCAATGGATAGGTCGCCGCGAATGCTGGCCGATCCCCTTGCTTTTCCCCGCTATTCACAGGCTGTGGATAAACCCTGCGGGGATAAGTCGCGTCGCGCTGTGCGGCGCGGGGTTGAACTGACGGCCAATGCCGCCATAGTAAAAGTAATTCGTGGGCGCGGTTTGTTCAATCTGGGGACGAAATTCGAATTCGAAGTTCGAATTCTTGCGCCACTCGCCATCAAGGACAAACCCTGATCAGACGGTGCGGCCGGCCAGCGACCATCCGGTGCGAATAAGGAAAACTAGGCATGCACACCTTGCTCTTTAGCCATATGGACTGTTTCGGTCATGATATGGGGCGGCAACATCCGGAGCAGCCGGCGCGGCTGAAGGCCATTCTTCAAGCCTTGGACAAGCCGGCCTTTACCGAGTTGGTGCGACAGGATGCGCCGCTGGCCACCCGTGGGCAACTGCTGCGCGTGCACTCGGCCGCGCACATCGATTTGGTGCTCAACAATGTCCCCAGCAGCGGGCTCTATCCACTGGATGGCGACACCCTGCTGTCGCCCGGCAGCGCGCAGGCCGCCTTGCGGGCCGCGGGCGCCGTCTGTGCGGCGGTTGACGCGGTCATGGCCGGCGAGGGCGACAACGCCTTTTGCGCGGTCCGTCCGCCGGGGCACCATGCCGAACCGGACGTCGCAATGGGCTTTTGCTTGTTTTCCAATGTCGCCGTCGGCGCGCTGCATGCGCGCGTGCAGCACAAGTGTCACCGCATCGCGGTGGTGGATTTCGACGTGCACCATGGCAACGGCACCCAGGCGGTCTTTTGGAACGACCCGGACCTGCTGCTGATTTCCAGCCATCAGGTGCCGCTCTATCCGGGCACCGGCCTGGCCGGCGAGCGCGGGGTCGCCAATAACATCATGAATCTTCCGCTGCCGCCGATGGGGGGCTCGGCGGAATTTCGCGAGCAGATGAACAAGGTGGCTTTGCCCCGGCTGGCGGCCTTTGACCCCGACTTTATTTTCATCTCCGCCGGTTTCGACGCCCATGAAGACGATCCGCTGGCCAGCCTGTGCCTCACCGATGAGGATTTTGGTTGGGTCACAGGAGAAATTAAGCGGATCGCACTTCACGCCTGCCGTGGGCGACTGGTATCTTCGCTGGAAGGAGGGTATGACCTGCATGCGCTGGCCAGTGGCGTAACGGCGCATGTGCGCGCGCTCATGGAAAACTAGTCGCCGGGACGTCAAAGCCCGGGAAAAAGCCCGGGAAGAAAGCCTGGGAAAATCGCGCGTCACAAGGCCCGCAGCGCAAGCAAGAGTTGGGCCGGTCGATTGGCGGGTGCGGCACGACAGAGATAAAGCGCCCCGCGTTTTTAAAGTTGGGGCGCACCCTAAACGTAGCCGTGGTGAAGGCCAGGGGCGCTCGAGCTCTTGGCATAAGGTAATCTGGAGGCAAGACAGTGAGTGAGCAATTGGAAACACCCAAGGCGGTTGATCAACTTTCCTTCGAGGAGGCGCTGGAAGAGCTGCGCCGGCTGGTCAGCGGGTTGGAGTCCGGCGAGGGCAAGCTCGATCAGGCGATTGAGGCCTATGAGCGGGGCGCCCAGTTGAAGGCTCACTGCGAAACCAAACTGGCTGAGGCGAAGGCGAAAATCGAAAAAATCCAGTTTGGTCCCGACGGCGTGACCGGCAGCGAGCCGTTCGACGAGTCCTGAGCGTGCCCAGCGATTGCAAAACAAGTAGGCCCCAGCGCATGGCCCCTAGCCGGTTTAACAAGGACCGCGACCTGCGTGGCGGAACATTCCCGCTGGGTGAGAACCTGAGCGCGGAAGAACGCGCCTTGGCGCTGTCGGCCTGTCTTGGCGCAACGGCGAAGGCGGTCGAAGCGGAGCTTGACCGGCTGTTGCCCCGGGTGGCCGGGCCACGCGGCCGGGTGGTGGAGGCGATGCGCTACGCCGTGCTGGGGGGCGGCAAGCGCCTGCGGCCTTTTCTGCTGATCCAAACGGCGGCGCTATTTGCGGTTCCGCCGCGTCGGGCGCTGCGCGCGGCGGCGGCCTATGAGATGCTGCACTGCTATTCCCTGGTGCATGACGACCTGCCGGCCATGGACGACAGTGATCTGCGGCGCGGGCGGCCCGCCGTGCACAAGGCTTTCGACGAGGCCACGGCGATCTTGGCGGGCGACGGCCTCTTGACCGAGGCTTTCGCCGTGTTGTGCCACGCCGACGTTCATCCCGATGCCGCGGTGCGCGGTCAGTTGATTGCCGGCCTGGCCCAAGCCGCCGGGGCGGCGGGCATGGTTGGCGGGCAGATGATCGATCTGTCGCCGAACCGGGCGCAGCTGGGTCTGGCGGGGGTGAGCGAGTTGCAGGCGCTCAAGACCGGCGCGCTGATCGTCGACTGCTGCCGCGCCGGCGCCCGGCTGGGTCAACCGCAAGCCGCCGAGATCGACGCGGTGGTTGGCTATGCCGAAGATTTGGGCTTGGCCTTTCAGGTGGTGGATGATTTGTTGGACTATGAGGGGGATGCGGCGCAGCTCGGCAAGCCCGCCGGGCGTGACCCGGCGCAGGGCAAGGCGACTTTTGTCGGCTTGCTGGGACCGGATGCGGCCCGGCAACGGGCGGCCGATTTGGTCGAATCTGCCTGTGCGCGGCTTGATCTTTTCGGCCAGAAGGCGGACGTTCTAATTGCAACCGCAAACTTTGTCCTGCAGCGACGGTCATAATTCCGCTTCTTTTTATGAAACCCGGGCCGCCTGTTTCGGTAGGCAAAGCCGCGCGAAATAAAGTCGCGAAATAAAATAAGGACCACGCTTTTGCATGGCGTGCGACCAGGAAAGAAACTTGATGTCCGGTGAGATGAGCACGACTCCCCTTCTAGATCAAATCGACCTTCCCGCCGATCTGCGCAGGCTGAGCGAAGATCAACTGCCGCAACTGGCCGACGAACTGCGCCGGGACATGATTGACTCGGTTTCGCGCACCGGCGGGCATCTGGGCGCGGGGTTGGGGGTGGTCGAGTTGACCGTGGCGTTGCACTACGTGTTCAATACTCCCACCGACAAGCTGATTTGGGATGTGAGTCACCAGTGCTATCCTCACAAGATTCTGACGGGGCGGCGCGCGCGTATGGACAGCCTGCGCCAAGGCGGCGGACTGTCGGGTTTTACCAGCCGGGTGGAGAGCGACTACGACCCGTTCGGCGCGGCCCATTCCTCCACCTCGGTTTCCGCCGGCCTGGGCTTTGCCGTGGCGCGCGATCTCAAGGGCGAGGACTTTAACGTCATCTCGGTTATCGGCGACGGCGCCATGTCGGCGGGCATGGCCTATGAGGCGATGAACAATGCCGGGGCCAGCAACTCGCGCTTGATCGTTATTTTGAACGACAACGACATGTCGATCGCCCCGCCGGTGGGCGCAATGAGCGGGTACCTCTCGCGCCTGATTTCCTCCAAGTCGTTCCATACCATGCGCGACCTGGGCAAGCAGTTGAGCGATCATTTCCCAAGGTCGCTGCGCACCGCCGCCAAGCGCGCCGAGGAATACGCCCGCGGCATGCTGACCGGGGGCACGCTGTTTGAGGAAATGGGGTTCTTCTATATCGGTCCGGTCGATGGTCACAATCTCAACCATCTGCTGCCGATCCTGAAAAATCTGCGGGACCGGGACTACGACGGGCCGGTGCTGATCCACGCCATCACCAAGAAGGGCAAGGGCTATGGCCCGGCCGAAGAAGCGCCGGACAAATACCACGGCGTGAGCAAGTTCGACGTGGTCACCGGCAAGCAGGCCAAGGGCACGCCAAAGGCGCCCAGCTACACTTCGGTTTTCGCCAAGGCGCTGATCGCCGAGGCGGAACGGGATGACAAGATCGTCGCCGTCTCCGCCGCCATGCCGTCCGGCACCGGCTTGGATCAGTTTGGCCAGCGGTTTCCCGATCGCACCTTCGACGTGGGAATTGCCGAGCAACATGCGGTCACCTTTTGCGCCGGGCTGGCCTGTGAGGGGTTTAAGCCCTTCGCCGCCATCTATTCGACCTTTCTGCAACGGGCCTATGACCAGGTGGTGCACGACGTGGCGATCCAGAAGCTGCCGGTGCGCTTTGCCGTTGATCGCGCCGGCATGGTTGGGGCCGACGGGGTAACCCATCAAGGCAGCTATGATCTGGCCTATCTGGCCTGTTTGCCGGGAATGGTGATCATGGCCGCCGCCGACGAGGCCGAGTTGATCCATATGGTGGCGACCCAGGTGGCGATTGATGATCGTCCCTCTGCGCTGCGCTATCCGCGCGGCGAGGGGACCGGGGTGGCGCTTCCGCCGCAGGGCGAAGCGCTTGCCATCGGCAAGGGACGGGTGCTGCGCGAAGGCACCAAGGTGGCGCTGCTTTCCTTGGGCACGCGACTGGGCGAGGCGCTGCTTGCCGCCGAGGAACTCACGGCGCGCGGTCTGAGCACCACGGTGGCCGATGCGCGGTTCGCCAAGCCCTTGGACGCCGACCTGCTTCGGCGCCTGGCCGGCGAGCATGAAGTCCTGATCACCCTGGAAGAAGGCGCAATCGGCGGTTTCGCCAGCCAGGTGCTGCATCAGTTGTCGAAGGAGGGCCTGTTGGACCGCGGCCTGAAGTTCCGCCCGCTTTACCTGCCTGACGTCTTCATCGATCACGACAAGCCGGAGGCGCAGTGGCAAAAGGCCGGACTGACGGCTGCGGACATCGTCACCACGGCGCTGACCGCTTTAGGGGCCAATGATGTCAACCTTCGCAATATCCGGGCGTAGGGTCGCGCGCCCAGTCCGCCGCGCCGTCGTTGGCCGTTTTCGCCGCAGTCCCGACAGTCAGACGACCTGGTTTTCCGGCGGTTTCCGTCCGCCAGACTGCGCGTCATGACGTCGGTCATTTCCTCGCCGCCGCTGCGCGAGCGTCCGCTGGCGCCTTGGGTCAAGGAGCTGCGGGCGACCTTCGCGCTGGCCGGTCCGCTGATTTTAACCCAGCTTGGGCAGATCGGCGTCGGCACCACCGACGTCTTGATGATCGGTTGGTTGGGGCCCAAAAGCCTGGCCGCCTCGACCTTGGGCTTTACCGTCATTTTCACCCTTTGGATTTCCTGCATCGGCGTGCTGCAGGCCGTCGCGCCGCTGGTTTCCCAGGCGGTCGGCGCCGGCGATTTTCGCGGCGTTCGCCGCACGGTGCGTCAGGGGCTTTGGGCCTCAATTCTGCTGTCTGTTCCGGCGATGGTCGCGCTGTGGTATTCCGAGGCCATTCTGCTGCTGCTTGGCCAGCAGGACTCGATTGCCGGACTGGCCCAGGACTATCTGCGCGCCGCCATGTGGGGCTTTCCCGCCAGCCTCGCCTTCATTGCCCTGCGCAGTTATCTGTCCGCCTTGTCGCGGCCCAATGCGGCTCTGGTGGCGACGGTTATTTTGCTGGTCGCCAACGCGCTCGGCAACTACGGGCTGATCTTCGGTAATTTTGGCCTGCCGCGCATGGAACTGGTCGGGGCGGGCATTACCTCGTCGCTGGGACAGTGGGCCAGTTTCCTGGGCCTGCTGGTTTTCGTCTATCTTGATCGCCGCTTGCGCCGGTTTCGCATTCTGGCGCGGTTCTGGCGTCCGGATTGGGAGCGGTTCCGGCTGCTGTTCAAGGTCGGCTTGCCGATCGGCGGAACCATGCTGGCGGAAAGTTCGCTTTTTTCCTTAGCCGCGCTGATGATGGGGTGGCTGGGCACCACGCAATTGGCGGCCCACGCCATCGCCATTCAGATCGCCGCCACCGCCTTCATGATCCCGTTGGGCCTGGGCCAGGCCGCCACCGTTCGGATCGGCTTGGCGGTTGGCCGACGGGACCGGGAGGGCATTACGTTGGCGGGCTGGACCGCCATCGGCCTGTGCGGCGTGATCATGTTGATAACGGCGTCGATTTTCTGGATTTTCCCAGAGATCCTGGTCGGCTTCTTCCTGGACTTTGACAATCCGGTCGACTTGCCGGCCGCCCAACTTGCGGTTTCCTTGGTTCTGGCTGCCGGCTTTTTCCAACTGGCCGACGGTGGTCAGGTGGTGGTGACCCATCTGTTGCGTGGCCTGAACGACACCCGCACGCCGATGTTGTTCTGCTGGTTCGGCTATTGGGGGGTGGGGCTTTCCGCGGCGCTGTTTTTTGCCTTTGTGCTGGATTTTGGCGCGTTGGGCATATGGTTCGGGTTGGGAGCCGGTCTGTTGACCGTGGCGCTTTGGGGACTGGTCCGCTTCGCCCGGCGCGAGGCATTGGGGCTGATCCCGGTTTATCGGATGACCACCTAGAGGGTGATCGGAATCGGCAAGGCGGGCGCGGACGTGGAGCAAGACAGCAACGGCAGGCAGCGGGCGGATCAGGTCCTGGTGGCGCGTGGATTGGTGGAGAGCCGGGCCAAGGCGCAGGCGTTGATTGCCGCCGGGCTGGTGGAATGGAACGGCCATCGGCTGACCAAGGCGAGCCAGAAAGTCGCCGCCGACGCGCGTCTGGTGGTGCTTGGGCTGGACCATCCCTGGGTGTCGCGGGGGGGGATGAAATTGGCCGCCGCGTTGGACCGCTTTCCCCAGTCGCTCGCCGGGGCCTGTTGCCTGGATCTGGGCGCGTCGACCGGTGGTTTTACCGATGTGCTGCTCCAGGCCGGGGCGGCGCGGGTTTACGCCGTCGATGTCGGTCACGACCAGCTTGCCGCCAAGCTGCGAAACGATCCGCGGGTTGTCTCGCTGGAGGGCGTCAATGGGCGTCATTTGGACCGGCGGCTGATTCCGCCGCCGCTGGACCTGCTGGTGTGCGACGCCTCGTTCATTTCGCTGCGCAAGCTGCTGCCGCAGCCGCTCAGCCTGGTCAGGCCGGGCGGCCGGGCGTTGGTCCTGGTCAAACCGCAGTTCGAGGTGGGCAAGGGGCGGCTGGGCAAGGGCGGCGTGGTCAAGGATGCCGCGCTCCATCGGGAGGTCTGTGACGCGATCACCGCCTGGTGGCGCGGGCTGGGCGACTGGCGTGTCCTTGGCCTGGCGGAAAGTCCGATCCTGGGGCCGGACGGCAACCGGGAGTTTCTGTTGGCCGCGCGGAAGAACGACGCCGACAGCAGCGGGGGCGCGCGCTAACCGGCCCGGCCCCGGGGCTGCTGGTTATTGGGTTTGCCGGGAAAAGGGCGTTAGCACCGGGTTGCTGACCATGGATTGGCGTGGATCCCGCGCCAGGCCCTGCAGCCGCGCCGCCGCCGGGCTGCGCAACAGCGGCGACAGATTGCGCAGCAGACCCAGCTCCCGCAGCGAGGCCGATAGCCCGCCGCCGAGAATTTCGTTGAACAAGACCTCGAAGGGGCTTTGCCGGGCCGGATAGGTCACCAACTTCAGTGGTTGATCGCTGGTCAGTCCGGCGGCTTGGCGGGCGGCGATCAGGGCTTCATGGAAGCCCCCCAATTCATCCACCAGACCGATACGCGCCGCGTCGCGGC
>TARA_R110002072_G_scaffold238329_4_pt1 | contig 14354 bp, 20 predicted proteins | sample TARA_R110002072 | Tara Oceans TARA_R110002072 (sample SAMEA4397118) | marine metagenome | biome: Polar Biome; feature: [SRF] surface water layer (ENVO:00010504); material: water (ENVO:00002006), including particulate matter (ENVO:01000060) such as... | depth 5 m | reverse complement strand
ATTATGTCTTAACTGGGGTAGTCGAATCCATTAAACCACGTCAATTCGACTTAAACCTTTTAAGTTATGTTTAATAAATCTAGATGCTTTTCCCCTTGGGAGATAGTTAGCTTCGAAATTAATATTTGAGCTTACAATGGCTAGAACTCGAAATGATGCTTTACCCCGCAATGCCTTTGAAGAAGCAATGCTTTTAAAAGGTATTCATACTGAATATTTATCTTTACGATGGTCTAAAAAGCACCGTCGTATAAATCAAATTCGTTGTGCACCGGAACAATTACATATTGATGCCATAAGAGGTATTCACAAACGAAGATCTCAAATCTTGCCATGTAAATCTAATCCTAATAGTAATATGGAATTTAATGAGGTTCTTCTGGCTAAGCAGCTTTCTGTTTCGTACTTATCTGATAGGTGGTCTTTAAGTATCAGGCGAATTAATCAGATTCGGCAGAACCCAGAGGTTATGCATGTTGATGCTATTAAGGGGCTGCCTAAATATAGGAAAAAATCAAGATCGTAGTGGCAGCCTAATTAGACTAGCTATTTGTCGGTAAGAATATTAGAAAATAGGTTAGGTTAGTAGTTTAAAAATAGAGGTTTTTTGATAAATGGCATCATTGCATCGGTAAACGCTACTACAGCAGATAACATTAGATGGTCAAGCTATGATCTAGGTCAGGACTTGAAAGAAGGTGAGTATAAGTTTCTTGATGTTCGATTATTTTCAACACTTTTATAGCCTGAGATATGAGTAAAGTAATTCACACTTACCGGAATTTATTCGGGTTTTTACATAATAAGGTCTGATGATAATGGAATTACAATATTCACAAATTGATAATTCAGCTTCCGCCATTGAAAAGTCACGAATATTTAGAGTAAGAGCGCCAGAGCTCTTAAATAAATCTTCGGATGAAACATTGGCTGCCCTTTACAGTGAATCAAAACATTACCATATGGATAAACCTTTTACAGAGATCGCCATATTGCATTCATTTATTCAGAATTTAGGAGGCGCCCTAAATGAACCTGATGATTATATGCTAGGTGTTAGAGTATTTATTGCAGGAATAGAGAAAGAAATAATTTCACGGTTTTTAGTCAAACATTCATCTCAAGACATCAAGCCAGAGGTAATTCCATATGATAAAAGTAACGACTAAGAACGGCCATGAGGTAGTGATTAGATATTTTTCTTGTCTTGCTGAATATATTGCGGAAGATGCTGATTGTCCTTCAGTCTTAGGAAGGAGTTATGAATCCGGCTGGGCTTGGAATCAATATAGCAATAAGGACGCATTAAATGAATATCGAGCAAATATCAGAGAGCTTGGACAAGAAGAAGGTGAATCATTAACGCTGGAAGTTCTAGGAGAAAAGTTATTTCTAGCAGCGAAAAGAGGAGAGAATGGCTTACTAACTGTCATCGAAGATGGTAACAGGAAAGATTATACCTCTTCTGAAGAGAAACCTTCTTTTGAAGAATGGTATTGCAAAGCTGTTGTAGGACTTAATCTAGCAGTAAACATTGATTTTGTTGATGAGATGTACCATGAAAAACAATGGGACTAATTCTGTATTAATTGTCGGAGAACAAATAAGGATACTAAAGTTGTTTCATTTTTGGTGATCTGTGACCATATGATCCCTGCCTAACTACACTAATAAATTTTGTATATGTATAAATTATATATATAAAATTTATTAGTGTAGTTAGGCGCTTAATGGGTGGTCTGATCTAGTTTTTTGTCGGTGAACAAGAGTTGTTAACAAAATATTGTTCGTTTTTTAGTCTCAAGTGGGAGAAGGGCAGATGCTCGACTTAAATTGTAACTCGGAAGCTTCTAGGGCGTTTTCGTGGGTTTATTTGGGGATGTTCCTATATCAAAGCGGACATTAACAGTGTGTTCATATTTCGATTGTACCCTCAAGATACTTCACTGCTTTACCAGATATTTTTACACGACTACCTTCTAACTCACAGTTGAGTTTACCACCTCGTGCTGATAATTGAATTGCCGTTAGCTTATTTTTTCCTAGCTTCGCCGCCCAGTATGGAGTTAACGAACAATGAGCAGAGCCAGTAACAGGGTCTTCACTTATTCCGCATCTCGGCGCAAAAAAACGACTTACGAAATCTGTGTTATCTCCTTTAGCTGTAACAAGAACGCCTCTGCACTCCAATTGACTTAATATGTTTAAGTCTGGTTGCAAGGATTTTACTTCCTCTTCATTTTCAAAAACAGCTATGTAGTCTTCGCATTTCAATACTTCACTAGGTTTTTTTCCGAAACCTTTTGTTATTTCTTCTGGTGTGTCGCAACTTGAAATCACCGATACTGGAAAGTTTAATTCTATTAACCCAGCGCGATTAGTTACGATAAGTTCACCGCTCTTTGAGTTAAATTCAATTGTGTTTGATTGTATATTATATATTTCAAATAACACATAAGCTGTTGCCAATGTAGCATGACCACATAAGTCAACTTCAACCGCTGGTGTAAACCACCTTATATGAAACTTATTACCAACCCTAATATAAAATGCAGTCTCTGAGAGATTATTCTCAAATGCAATTTTTTGAAGGGTTTCATCAGGTAACCATTCATCTAGCGGACAAACAGCAGCAGGATTTCCAGAGAACACCTGATCCGTAAATGCATCAATTTGAAAAATATTGATTTTCACATTACTTCCTTAATAGGACCTACATAACGAGCCTGTAGAAAAACTAACAAAAAACGACAGTTTCTACCCAAGTCTTCTTGTTTATTCGGTTTATCGAGACATTGCCTGAACTTCTTAGTTTCGGCAAGTAATAGTCAATATTTCGCTAATTAGCTCACATTTGATTCTAGGGAGCCACAATACCTGAAATAGTTCGGGTATCCCTGGCTCATTATGCCGCTAGATCATCGTAGTTTTTTATCTTCTACTGACGTCCTATCACGTGGTGATATACGTATTGTCGAAAATGATTAATATCTGCACACATCGTGTTTAATCGACTTCTGATGAGTATAATTACACTCTCAATTTCACGGAAAGCCCTTAAAAATACGGATTGTTATTTAACTATATGAATATAGATGTTGTTGATTATCGTTGGATTAATACTTACTACAAATTAACACAACCTACTTGGGTTAAAATTGTTGTTTTTATGGTTGCGATTGCAACTTTTTCACTTGCTGGATATTTAGTCGTCAAGACTCTTAATTATTATATTGCTACTGGCTTTGCCAGTATGATAATTATTTTCAGTATTGCTTTTCTTAAGCAACGTTCTTCTGGTATTTGGAGCCCTATTCTTGCAAATAAAAAAGCTTTATATATCACCGCGTCTAACGAGGGACGGTTTTTTCTAGAGTTGCCCTGGGAATATCTGAATGAAATTCAATTAGGTATCTATGGGCTTAATAAGCGGGGGTTGATTATCAGTGTTAACTCAACATTGATTTCACCTGACGATCAAAAGTTGATAAATCAGCATTTGAATGTAGTAAAAGTAACTTCAAACCATATATTTTTTTCAATACCAACAGGCCTCATAAATCGCACTAAAGCAATTTCGGAACTGCATTCTTATAAAAATATCCAATATATTTAATTTAGTCATTGGTTATTGCATAGCCAAGGATGCTGCTTACATAATCTATCTAATGCAAGTTCCGAGGGCCGATATCCAAGTTTGGCTGATGTTAAATACCATTCATAGGCTGTGAATTTATTGGCTTTAACACCAGTCCCGTGCTCAAACATACTACCAATTCGATTACTTGCAACCTCGTCACCTTGCTTTGCTGACTTGTAGTACCAGTCTAAGGCTTTTTGGTAGTTCTTTTCCACGCCATAACCATACTCATAAGCATTGCCTAAATTAAACTGTGCATCTGCTTTCCCATCTTCAATGGCAACGGTTTTACTCTGATTAAAATAGCACTCATACTCTTTTAGTTTCCAACACTCACTAGCTTTTTCAAGGCTTGCGGTATGACCTATTGTCGTTCGAATGTACTGTCCTAAATGGTTAAAATGAAAAAATGTATTTGAATTAGTGTCATATCTTGGCATTTCATCGCTATCTAGTTCTTTTGCTTTGTTTATTCGAACAATAAAGCCATCTGGAAATTCTAATAATTCGTGATTACAAGGCTTATCATCAAAACAATTCTTAGATTCTAGAAGCGCTTGCTCAATAGCTTTAATCCAATAAGAGCGTGTTTTAAGATCAGACTTAAGCTCTATAAGTCTTTCAAAAGTTTTATTCCCCAAAAAATATTCTTGGTCTAAAACAGTTAGTCTCTGATACCAATAAGCAGCGTTATTGAAATCAGATTGTTCATAATACACATTTCCAAGATATCTTATTGATCTCATATAGCCTTGGTTGGCTGCCATATGAAACCAGCTTAAAGCTTCATCAAAGTTATCAGAATAAAAGGCAACCATCCCTAACTCATTTTGACTTTCGGCATCACCATTTTCGGCAGACAGTTGAATCCACCTATTGCTTTCATTTTTATCTTGATCAACACCGAAGCCATTAAAGTACAACCTACCTATCAAACGTTGCGATAGTGGGTCACCCTTTGTTGCATGAGGCATTAATTTTTGTAGCGCACATTCATAGTCTTCGTTTTGGTAGCAGGTTATGCCTTCATTCTTAGAACTGGCGACTAGTGGGTTAGAAATGAGAATTAGCGGGAAAAAGACGAATGAGAATGAGAGAATAGTATTACGGATCATCGATTGAATTTCCTTTTCAATGAGCTTAGGTTTCTATTTTTTGTTCTTTTTATTTAATTTATCACAAATATTCTGCAGGTTATCTTTTAGTGGATACGTTATAGATATTAACGGGTCACTTTTTTCATCATCTTCAGAAATATCTATTCCAAAAATACCATTTAATACACAAATAATAGACAGTCTTTCCTTGCAGCGCATGATGTCTAGTTCACCTATTGGCTTACCTTTGAATTGATTTTCATAATCACTCTGAATGCTACGTGCATAATCGATGGCGCGTTTCTTATAAACATGTATAGGAGTAATATTGATTTCAAGTGGTTTAAAATCATCATCATATATAGCATCAAAAAAAGATTCAGGGACATTATCAAGGAAACTATTTAGTCTACATAATAAGTCATCATTTATTTCTAAACGTTCTTCATACTCATCTTTTATCTCGACGAGATGATAAATTAGTGAGTACAAGCCCAACTTCGTATCATTTGTTAACTCATTGCGTCCAAAATAATCCTGAACACTTTTTGAAAGCTGATAAAGCTCCCAAAAAGCATCTTTTAAGCCCATATCATCTGTTAACTCGCTAAGATATTTAATATCTTCAACATCAACTGCGTCAAGAAAATCATCGTATTGAGATTCTAAGGTACCAGTCATATTTTATGATCCGTTGGTCTTTATGTTTAATCTTTGAAGATATCTAATTGTTCTTCGTCTAACTGCTCGTTTTTTAACTCTTCAGGTTTGGATTTAAAATGTTCTTCTGGCATGGTGCAGACCACATCACCATGCTCTAACCAACACTCACCACATAAAAAGTCTGACATTACTTTCCCTTAAATTATAGCTAGTTCATTGTGTATTGATCGGTTTAAGGATCCTGTGGAAAAACCGACAAAGGTGAAAAGTTTGCGACTTTCACCGGATCCCTTGAGCTATGTGCTCAATCTAAAGTATCAAAACAAGCATTATATGTCTTATTTTCTACCTCTGCATTCGCTATACCCTTTAGGTGATTTAGGTTTTTATTTAGATGGTAAACCCATCAAAAGAGGTTTAATCAATGTTACAACTTATTGTTCTTTTATATATTTTAGTTAGTGGTGAGTTTTTAAGGGAGAACTGGTGCGCTAGGGCTATGTGGGTCATCTGGTTAAGCTTAGTTTTTATCGACTAACCAATACGTAAATTATATTTTGATGATGGGAATGTCAGAAAATCGCGTCGTATATGATGGTGATTTGAATCGTCTAGACATTGGCCATGTCTTTTCTGTACCTTGAGCACCTATAAAAACATGCCCCCTTCCATAACGATAATTTATATTGTCTATCACTGACATTAGTTTATATGCGTTTTCTGATTGACCAATTTGAAAAAGGTCACTTTGTTGGTTTCGATTGTTTATTAGATCAAAAAGACCGACACCAGATTTTGCATACAAGTAACCGGGTTTAAATAATTCTCTTAACACCGTTGCTGCATTTTCAATAATGATACGACTATCATTTGTCGGGTAGGGGAGCTGTATGTATGCGCTTCGATGGTAGCGTTGCTCTGCAAAACGTGAGGTGTGAAGCATCACATAGACAGCACCGGCTAAACTATTTTGTTTTCTGAGTTTCTCTGATGCTCGCACAGCATGATCAGCAACACTTTGTTTAATATCAACAAGAGATTTCACCTTATGGGAAAAGGAGCGGCTACTAATAATTTCCTTTTTTGGGGGTGGCTGTGTTTCCAGCTCAAAACATCGTTCGCCATTAAGTTCACAGACTGTGCGTTCTAATGTCACACCAAATTCTCTGCGAATTCGTTTGGTAGGCTGACTTCTCAAGTCTTGAACACTGTATATTCCCCACAAGGCGAGTCGATTTGATGTCCTGGAACCCACCCCCCATACATTCCCGACGGAAACTTTCTTGAACACATTTCCCCAGTGATCAAGTTGGTCAAGCAAACACACACCGTTAAGTTTATGAGATTTCTTCGCTAAATGATTGGCTAGCTTAGCAAGCGTCTTTGTATTAGCGACCCCTACACAAACAGGTATTCGTTGCTGTCGCCAAACTTCAGTTTTCATAAGGAAGGCAGTCTTTAATGGGGCAGGATCACCTGAAATGTTACAAAAACATTCATCGATACTATATCGTTCAATGTCGAGGCAGAATTGTGAGAGCAAAGACGAAAAGCGAGAAGAAATATCGCAATAAAGCTCATAATTAGACGAAAAAGTATGAATATTTTGCGCCTCAATAAGGTCTTTTATTTGAAAAATAGGTACAAATGCAGGTACGCCTAGTTCTTTAGCCTCTTTTGATCTAGCAACAACAGCTGCATCGTTATTACTCGCCACTATTACGGGCTTATCTCGTAAATCAGGCCTAAATATTTGTTCAATAGAGCTAAAGCTTGAGTTCATATCCACAAGGGCTAGCATGAGAAAGCAAAATTCTTCTGTGGAGTGATACAAAAGGTAACAACGCCTTCACAAATGACATCAAGATCATCGGGTAGCGGGATAGGGTGTAGTCGTTTATTAGCCGGTCTGAGTAAGCGATTTTTAAGATCAAGTATCTTTACTGTTAATTCACCTGAAATTGATGCCACGATAGTTGAGTCATGCTTAAATTTAACAGCGCGATCGATGATCAGTAGGGAGCCATCTAGAATACCGCGTTCAATCATAGAATCGCCTTGCCCACGGCCAAGAAAAGTGGCAGAAGGGTGTTTAATTAATAACTCATCCAGGCTTGCCATGGACTCTGAATAATCATCTGCTGGTGAAGGGAATCCACAAGACAGCCTGTTACTCATCACGCGCAATAATTCAGATTCAGACGATATTTTAGTGTGTAGAAGGCAAAGTGGGCGAACAATCATGGCTTACTCCTTTTAACTGGTTATGCACACAGTATATAGCAGAAACCTTATTATGGTAATCACAGAAGAAGAAAGGCCAAAAACACCCATTATTTAGGGAGGTATCATGGAGTGAGCTCTCAGAATATGTAGCCTCAAACTCACACATACAACATCCTATCGAAACCCGAACCCCAGCAAATCTTCTCTAAAGTCTCTATTTAGCTCTTAAGTTTTTTTCCACTCAATCACTTTTTCTGAGCGCGCTCACGCGCGAGGAATAATTTTGCGCGGCAGGGGTTGATGGGTGGTATATGGTCATTATTTGTAGATTTTAGTGGTTTGTTATTGACCAAGTTGGTTATACCCCTTCATGATACCTCCCTAGGAATTCGCCTTAAATGACATCTTTTTTACTTTTACGGGGATAGCGCTCATGGGCAACGTACAACCCATTCCATATGAGGATGTATTTTCACTCAAACAATTACTACAAAACGTGCAAGATGCAATCACTACACTTAAACAAGCCAGCTATAAAGAAGCAGATAAAGGCTATTCTGCGGTGATTCATTTGATTCCACTCGATGCTATGCATCCAGATGAACGATACTGCCATCCTTGGTACAATACAGCATTAAAACTCTTCACTTCATATGAAGATTTAGAGCGTGCACTCATAGGAATTAGTGATATCTGGTTTGACGATGCCGCTAATCCACGCAGAACTTTTGACTTCCCAGGTATCATACTCTGTAGTCACGAAACGCTTTCTTTAGTTGATGCTGTCAATGATGCCAAAAGTGCATTCAAACAACGCGTTCTGGAACTTAAAGCTAAATATAAAGACTTAACCGATAGCGATATTGAATCTGAACTTTTGATGCGTGAAGGGGAGTGGACATCATTAGAAACCGTGAAACAAGCATTCAATCAAGCTGGTCTTGCTCGAATCTGTACAAAACAAGTTTACCGAAAAATCCCCTCTATAAAAGAGCCAGGTTTATTAAGAGCTAAATACTACCACAACCCAAAACGGCCAAGCCGACCTCGAACCGTTGCACAACAATTAGAGAAATTTCATGCAAAAGTAAAAAAAGGTGAAACAACGCAAGATCTCATTGATGCCATTGAAGTCCTAAAAAATATGGATCCAAATATCGTCATAAGCGAGCGGCAAAATAGTAACGAAATTATCACGGTCAATATCAAGCTCGCAGATACTAGTAGTAATAAAGGAAGCACTAAGTGGACGCAAGTAACTGGCGTGTTACCTGTTTTTTGCTTAGGTGAACCCTCTTTTGATGTCAAGCAAATCGTTGATTTTACATCGTTGGATATTCCATTTGATATTCGAAATTCAGACAAAAAAAGACCTTCCAGAAAAGGCCAGATTAGTTGGTCAACTACGCCATTTCTTCCTGCTTTTCGTTTATATCTTTCTATGTCAGATGATTGAGCTCACTCGTTGCTACACAGTAGCAACGAGTGGATAAAAGTTTCGAAATGTCCAGTTTTTCATTGCACCCTTTTTGAAACCTACCTATGTTTGTGAACATTATTCTTTCACTTATAAAGGTATTTCCAATGTATAAATTTCTGGCGCTATTATCACTATTTTTTATTGCCTCCGGCATAGAAGCAAACGATACCTTTGTGGATCAACGAGATGTCAATATCATTGGCATAGTCAAAGAAATCTCAGCGCCAAATATTCTCAAGATAGAAACAATCAGAGATGGTCAACGACAATACTTTTGGGTTGAAATAGCACAAGTCGACTTTGGCGAGGATAGAGACACTAAATGCCGAAAAGAGCCCAATCAATCTCATCATAAACGTCTTGAACGAGATGTTAATAGACTTGTATTCAATAAAAATGATGATGCCTGCCTCAGAATGCATGACTGGCTAGATGAAAAAACAGTATCTATTGAGGTCACTGAGTGGAGCCAACCAATTCTTAAAGGTTTCGTTTTCCTAGGCTCAAAAAATATTAATTACGACTTAATCACTAAAGGTTGGTACCCGGTCGATTATAGACAGACTCGTGATGCCTCATTGGCACTTCTTGAAAAAGAAGCACGCTGCGAACGTGTTGGTATTTGGCAGAGCAAAAAAGGTAATCCTGTAGAAGATTTAAAATGCCAACATTAATGTTAATTATTTAACTGTCTAATTAATTGAGTTAACCCTATGCACAGCCGCTGGTTCAAAAGTGTTATTTGTCTTCGCTATACATCAACTAATGAGGTTTCACAGTCCACCTGGGAGCCAAAACTTAAAACATTTCAACATCGCCCAATAAAACCTACTCAGCGTGACTCTATCGGATTCTCAGCAGTTTTTGGTTATTTTTCTCCAAATATGCTCAGTCATGAGCTGCAAAACTTTTTATTCGTCTCATTGACGATTGAAGAAAAAAAACTTCAAAAGAATAAGCTTAAACGCCTGGTTGCTTTAAAAACTACAGAGTTTGCTCAAAACAATGGGAAAAAAGCAGAGGATCTTAGCAAAGAAGAACGTTTAGGAATAAAGGATTCTGTTGAGGCAGAAATGTTAAAAGATATTATTCCAGATGAGTCTTATATAAACGCCTTCTTAGATACCAAGAACCACCTTCTCTTTATTGATGCGAGTAGCGCTCCAAAAGCAAAGCGTTTAATAGACTGGCTGCAGCGTCTTGATGAAAGCTTTTCAGCAAAACCGTTTTTTGATGCCTCTCTTGAAGTCTACCTAACCCAATGGCTATACAAACCAAACGAAAACATGCCAAGTGGACTCCGAATGGATCAAGAGGCAACGCTTAAACATGATGATAAATCAAAAGCTGTATTTTCAAGCCAAGACCTAGAAAGCAAAGAACTGACGACTCTCATTAATCATGATAAACGCGTCATAGAATTAGCTCTAATTCGTGATGGCCGATTAAACTTCAAGTTAAAAGCTGATGGTTCTATTCGAAAGTTGAAGCCAACTGAGATTCTACTAAGCGAAGTAGATCGTCCCGACAACATTACTTCAATAATCCAAGAGCTAGAGGCTGAATGGATTATAATGTCTAATGAATTAACGAAGCTATATAGTTGGTTTGAGAGTATTTTTGAAGTGAATAGCGCAGATAATGAGTTTTCTATTAACACGACCAGTTCTACCATTTCAGATAATTGTACTTCTGATTTAAAACATAAATCATCAAAAGAACTAGAATTAGATAGTGTTGCTGAACTAGATACACTTAATTTTGAATAATCATTAAATTAAAGGTGAGGCGCCAATATCTTATCTACACTTGCATGATTTTGTTGAAAGAATCTTGCTTTTACAAACTCAGTACAGAGCTGTCATCTCTCTACGCTGTTGGGCGAGTGTTTAAATTGTGCGAGTGATTTTTGTATTTGTTGCTTCATTTTAAATGCAGTTGGGGGTGACTCACCTGGTTCTACGGTATTCATCATTCGAAGTATTATTAAGCTTGAATGCGCTGTGCAGAATCGAATCCAATCATCAAAGCTTGAAGACTCTTTCATCGATTGGCTCTGATGAGTCCGATCATTAAATTGTTTTCGTAATTCAATTAATTCAGTATCGTTTTTTGGCAACGCTAATAAGCAGCCAATCCAACCAATTTCTTCCTGCTTTAAGACCATTTTGATCTCCGTTTAGTTCATCTTCTTTTATAAAACGTTACATGTTACGATTGATTATACAACAAATTATCAATAAAGGATGTTTTTTCTGGGTTTTACTATCTTAGGGACTTTAAAATGTACTCATCTTATTTTGACTGAGAAATTAACAGCCACTAAAAAGGTATAAATATGGCTAAGCCAAAACCTGACCCAATAATGTCTATTGAAAGAAGTCGAAAGCAAGCTAAAAAACGTGTGAATCAGCTTCGAAAGCATAATTTAGACGCTGGAGGGGAAAACTTATCAGGTCCGATAGACGATTTGACTGCAATAGATTTAGAGACACTATTGGCATATCACCGTCAGACTAATGTTAAAGCCAGTAAAATTGGCGTTGTTCGTTGGGCTATTCGATTCGCTGCAGAAACCTTACGAAAAGAAGGTAAATTATAAAATGCGTAAAACAAGTATGCTCGGCTCTTTTGGCATAATTTGCATCATAATGGCAACTTACATCGCTGTTATGGGTATGTCTGCAAATAAAGCATCTGCTGTATCTATCTATGAGTTTTCACAAGACATAATAGATAACTGGCATCACATAGCATCTACTCTTGATTTACCCTTAGATAAAACTAAGCCCGGCATGTTGACACCTGTTGTACCTGATCGTTTTAGCGCTTTAGATTTGTCAATCTATGGTTTTGAAATCGTTACCCCTGGCTTTCAACATGAGTACAAGCAACTAGATTTACCTCGTATGATTGACCGGCTTCATATCACTGCTACTGATAAAGGTATAATTAATTATAATGTTGGGGGCATACAGTTAATTAGCATCCAGGACTCTAACGGGCAAGGAGGAGGCGTTTTTTATATGGATGCGCCTATGCAGCTTATTGAGGAAGCAAATCTCAAATACGACGATGAAAACATTAATGGTGACAAAGATGGGAACGGTATTATTCGTTACGACCGTCTAGATGACGGCCGCTATGTGATGGGTGTGTTTTTACCTTATACAAATATTCATTAGCTACTGTTTCTCTGAAATGTATTCATTTACGGGAAAAATGATATATTGTTATCACTACTCAGCTGTCAGGTTGAATAATAGCTTTAGCTGAATTTAACTGTTGAGCCTCTTTATATTTCTTCATTATCGACGACTCTAGTCTAGCAAGCTCTCCTTTCAGTTTGCCTTCTACATATTTAATATCATCTTCATTGGGAGCGATACCAAAAGAGCCATCTATTAAAGTGGTCGCGTTATCTAAAGTCGCTGTAAACCAACTCATACTGGCCGCAAAAGTTGCATCAAAGATACTTTGTTTGGTTGACCAGTAATCAACTTTCCATAAACCATCCACCGGCACAACAACTGTTCTCATAGGTATTTGAATTGAGTTACCTTCTCGAAAGAGCATAAGATTGGTTTCAATGAAATAATAACCATCTTGCTGGTCTACTTTTCCTAATGACGCTGTATCTCTTGAGTCACGGCCTTTAATACCAATATCAAGTTTACTCGAATCAACCATAAACGATTTAGCTTCGTTTCGTGACTCACTTAGGGCTGCAACCCAAAACGCTTGAGCTACAGACACAGGGTCGTTTTTGTTTAAAACATTATCACAACCTGATAGCAAAATTAGTGAACTAATAATGCTGACATAAATTATCTTTTTCATGGATTACCCTACTTGATTTAAAAATATTGTTAAGTAAGTAAATGGTCTTCTTTAGGCCACTATTCATGCAAGGGATAACTATCGATAAGTGAAGATACTAAAGTTGATTTCTGCAGAAGATGAATAATTTTATCTACAGAGTCACTTTCTAACCTTTTCCTTCTTTTTATATTGCGCACTTATCACGTATGAATGATTATTAATGCATGTCATATTTCAACGTAAGGTAAAGCGAAAGTCTGAGAATTCTGAGAATTCTGAGCAAGATTGTATATTTATTGTCATGGCTAGAGGCATCTCAAGCTAGTCTGGATCGATCTTCGCTTGTTGAGTTCATGGCTTACGTCCACTTGCATGAAGTTGGGTCAATTCCTCAATGGGGAATACCGCTAGAAGAGCTAACCGAGCATGCTAAAAAATATAAAATAATTTAGTCATTATTGGTTTTATCAACAACTGGGCTATTACCGATTTTATTTGGTTCTGATGTTCAAGAATCTGTTGATTCCGGCTCAAATCTTGATGTTGCTTTTGCAGGAAAAGCCGCATTATTAATAGTATCAATTTGCGTGACTATAAGCAGATTGATTAAAGGAAAAAATTGTTTCCACCAAAAACTTTGTAGTAAGAAACATCTCGGAAACTTTAATGGAGGGTTTTAAATAATGGCTGTTTTTGTAAATAGTGTGTTTCCTGCTTTTCTGGTTGGGCTTCCGATTATTGTCTGGCATGTCGCTGGAAAGCTTTTTGAAAATAATGAAGAACCTGAAACTGAAACTGATAAACATTTTAATAAAAGCCTGATTAGAGCCCGAAATAAATTCTAAACAGAAATCAGAAATAACGGGAAATTGGAGAACTAGATATGTCAGGAATAACTTTCGCAAATATGATTTTAGCTAAAACACCTGAAGAGAAAAAGGCAGCTGAGGCAGCTCATTATGAGGCAATAAAAAACGCACCAAGTGATGCTGAAATTCTTTCTTCATCTTTAAATAAATGTACAACAGTTGAGGGCGAAAAAGTCCTCAGAGAAGGTGAGATTGCAGACCTAGATAATGGTCGAATTGTGATCAAAAAAACAAATTAATAAACCATAAATTATTAGGGAAAAAATATGGCGCTTGGTACTAATAAATTAGAATTCTTTCAGTCTGGGGCATGGAACGCGGCGACAATTGCATGTCGAACCGATAAGCAAGCAGCTATCTCGATCATTAACGAGATGTCTTTAGACGAAAAAAACTGTGATCATGATGATTGGTGCGTATTTTTGCCAACCGTGAACGCCAAATTTTGTCTAGCGTGAACACCTAATTTCATCAACTGTGAACACCTATTTTTACTGAAGCGTGAACGATTTTGCCGCTTGGTAAAATTTAGTGTTCACGGTATGTAAAATCCCTCT
>TARA_R110002072_G_scaffold33473_6_pt1 | contig 14388 bp, 10 predicted proteins | sample TARA_R110002072 | Tara Oceans TARA_R110002072 (sample SAMEA4397118) | marine metagenome | biome: Polar Biome; feature: [SRF] surface water layer (ENVO:00010504); material: water (ENVO:00002006), including particulate matter (ENVO:01000060) such as... | depth 5 m | reverse complement strand
GAAATGAAAGGCCGCTATCCCAAGCATCCCTGGCCCGATGACCCCCTGCAGGCCCTCGCGACGCGCTATACCAAGAAGCGTTCGGGGCGCTAGTTCAACCTCACTGGCTGCAGGTCGTTGGCCAGTGAATCGCGCACGATCGCTGGCAACTGAATGCCGTCCACGGTGTAGGCAGTATGATCGATGCCGGCCCGGACAGCGGCGCCCGCGTGCACTGCGGCTATCATCTCGGGCGAGAGCTCATAGCGCAGGAAGTGTACCGAGGACGTCTTGGTGTCATTTTCCCGTGGCAGGTCCTCGTCGGCAATCGGGTAGATGCGCTCACAATCATCTACCTGCAGCCACACCGTGTCCTCTATCCCGATCATCCGCGCCAGTTGTTGCGCACGCTCGTCGGCATCTTCATATTCGATCATGAAGGTGGCCTTCCAGTTGTGCCCATCGGGGATCAGGGGCTGATAGGCCTCCAGTTCCTCAGCGATCGCGTGCGCTTCAAACACTTTTTCTATTCGCAGCATCTCCTGGATCTGGTAGCGGATTGTCAGCGCGTCCTCAAAGTAGAGTCTGGCATGCTCACCGAGCCCGATCTGGCGCGTCTTTTTGTGCGCGATCACCTGTGCCCTGAACGCAGGGCGTCGTTCGGAGTACTCTTCCAGTGACCAGAGGTCAGCGCGCGACAGGGTAGTCATCGTTGTCTCCCTAAGCTAAAGACCATAGGCCATGCGCAGCAGCGTCATGGGGTGCTCGGCCTTGTCGATTTTCTCGGACAGGTTGGCGATGTGAGTGGCGGCCATGGGGCAGTCACTCATGAAATGATCCGGGTCCTGCTGATCCACTTTGCGCACAACGGGGCGGGCAATCTTCACGGACTTGTCACGCGTTTCCTTCTTAACCGCGTAGGTGCCATCATGGCCGGAGCAGCGTTCGTGTGCTGTGACCGTGGTGTCCTGTACCAGATTGAGTATATCGCGGGTTTTCAGGCCTATGTTCTGTACCCGCTGGTGGCAGGCAACCTGATAGGCGATGTCTCCCAGGGCGTTTGGAAATTCAGTCTTCAGTGCGCCTCCCTTGTGTCGCAACCACAGGTACTCAAACGGATCAAAAAAGGCAGCCTGTACCTTTTTTACATCGGCATCGTCTGGATAGAGCAGTGGTAACTCCTGCTTGTACATCAATACGCAGGAGGGTATCGGTGCGGTCAGGTCGTAGCCCTCGTCAACCAGTTTGGCCAATACCGGAATATTGGCTTCTTTCAAGCGTGCCACAGAGTCGAGGTCGCCCAGCTCCAGCTTGGGCATGCCACAGCATTTTTCTTTGGGCACGACATCAATCTGTATGTCGTTGTGCTGGAACACCCTGACAAAATCAACGCCGATGTCCGGGCTGTTATAGTTGCCGTAACATGTGGCATACAGTGCCAGCTTGCCGGTGGTGGTGCCGACAGGGGTGGGTGTCACGGGGTGCAGCAGCGGGGCGATCTGCTTCCTCATGGTACTGCTGTGAAATGTCGGGATCGGCGCCTCCCGGTGAATACCTGAGACCGACTCCAGTACCTTGCGAAAGCCGGTGTTGGCATTGAATGCGTTCACAGTGACATCGACCAGCGGTATCGAGGTGAGACCGAACACGGTATCGGTGCTGGTGAGCACCCGGTCGCGCAGCCTGGCACCGTGTTCGCGGAACTTGACGGCCTTGGCCCGCAGCATCAGGTGCGGGAAATCAACGTTCCACTCGTGTGGCGGGACGTACGGGCATTTGGTCATGTAGCAGAGATCGCAGAGATAGCACTGGTCCACCACCTTGCCGTAGTCGGCTTTATCGACACCATCCACCTCCAGGGTCTCGGACTCATCGACGAGGTCGAACAGGGTTGGGAAGGCGTCACAGAGGCTCACGCAGCGGCGACAGCCGTGGCAAATATCGTAGACGCGCTCCAGTTCCTGTTCCAGACTGGTCCGGTCCCAGTAATCCCCGGATTTCCAGTCGATCGGATGCCGCGTAGGTGCTTCCAGGTTTCCTTCTCTCACCGATGCGCCCCCAGGGTTGCCATCAAGGTTTCAGGTCGGGGTGTACAGGAGGGGTGCCCAGTGCCGCCACCCCACTGTCGACGTCAGTCGTTCAGGGTATCCAGTGCTTTCTGGAAACGATTGGCGTGACTGCGCTCGGCCTTGGCCAGTGTTTCCATCCAGTCGGCAATCTCGTCAAAACCCTCATCGCGGGCCGTTTTCGCCATGCCGGGATACATATCCGTGTACTCGTGGGTTTCCCCCGCGATGGCGGCCTTCAGGTTGTCTGCAGTGCTGCCTATGGGCAGGCCTGTGGCCGGGTCACCGGTCTCTTCCAGGTATTCCAGATGGCCGTGGGCGTGACCTGTTTCACCCTCCGCCGTGGAGCGAAAAACAGCCGATACGTCATTGTAGCCCTCCACGTCGGCCTTGTTGGCGAAGTAGAGGTAGCGGCGGTTGGCCTGTGATTCACCGGCAAAAGCATCTTTCAGGTTTTGTTCTGTCTTGCTGTTTTTTAACGACATAACGTATCTCCCGGAGGTTTTACTTGATCACCAGATGGTGTGCTATAACACTAGTACAGCCGGGGATGCATGACAAATTAATCGGGGCTAATTCGATAATTGAATTTCTTTATTGATAAGAGCAGGGGTAGCGGCGCTCGACCTGTGGCTCGCTAGTGCTCGAATCGCGTCTCACGGCGCTGCAGTAGCCGCGAGAAATCATCCAGTACCACAATCAGGCAGGGCACCAGGAAAAGGGTGATCAGAGTCCCGAACAGCACGCCAAAACCCAGCGAAACAGCCATGGGCTTGAACAGGCCGGTGGAGATTGTGGTATCGAGCATCATCGGTATCAGCCCGACAAACGTGGTGATGCTGGTTAGCACAATGGGCCGGAATCGCACGCTGCCAGCGTGACCGACCACGGTCAGCAACTCGCTGTTCTGCACTCGTTGCTTATTGATATGGTCGACCAGTACCAGGCTGGAGTTCACCACGACCCCGGAGAGCGCGACGATGCCCAGCAGCGAGAAGAACACCAGATCCATACCCAGCAACAGATGGCCGACGATCGCACCGACGATACCAAACGGTATCACACTCATGATAATCAGTGGCTGCAGGTAGGACTGCAGTGGTATCGCCAGCAGTGCGTAAATGACCAGCAGTGCCAGCATCGCACTACTGAGCAGCGCACCCATCGATTCGCTGCGCTCTTCAGCCTCTCCGGAGAGCCCGAAACTGACACCGGGATAGCGGCTCAGGATTTGTGGCAGTACATCGCTCTGGAGCGAGCTGATAATGGACTCGGGCGTGGCGACGGTGCGATCCACATCAGCGGTGACGGTCACCACTCGCTGCCCATCCACACGACGTATGGTTGTGTATCCGCGGCCGAGAGTGGCGCTGGCGACACTGCTGAACGGCACTTCTGCGCCGGCTGGCGTGCGTATTCGCATCTCCTCCAGATCGCCCAGTGAGCGCCGCTCTGCCTCGGGGTATCGCACCATCACGCGGATATCGTCCTTGCCGCGTTGTATGCGCTGGGCTTCATAGCCATAGAAGGCCTGCCTCACCTGCTGGCCGAGATCGGTAAGGGTCAGCCCGAGGTTGCGGGCTCCCGGCAGGAGCTCAAGCTGTATTTCCTGCTTGCCACCGCGGAATGAATCGCTGACATCCATCACGCCGTTGTAGCCTTGCAGTGCCAGACGCACCTCTGCGGCCGCGTCCCGCATTTCATCGAAGTTCTTGCCGTACAGTTCCAGCGATACCGCTTTGCCGAAGCCGAAAGCCTCTGAGGTGAAACCGAGTTCAATTGCATCGGGGATGCTGCCGGTAAGCTCACGCCAGCGATTGGCGTAGGTGCTGGTGGAAATGCCCGAATAGTTGCGCGGCAGGTTGAGCTCGATGCCGATCTCCGCCAGATTGCTTGCGGATACCGTACTGCTGATACTGCCCTTGGGAATGAACGAGCCAATACTGCTGATCACGTGGGCAATCTTGCTGCTCTCACCCTCTGCCAGATCCCGATCCAGTTCCTGGCGCAGCAACTCCCCTGCGGCTTCAATCCTCGCGACGGCTCTCGCCGTGCTCTCGATCGGCGTGCCCTCGGGCATGGTCAGTGTCGCATAAAGATGCGTACCTTCCACCGGCGGGAAAAACTGGAACTGCATGCGCCCGCTGGCAAACAGCGACAGCATCAGTGCCAGCGCGACAATGCCCAGCGCGATGGTCACATAGCGCCACTCCAATGCGCGATTGACAGCGGGTTGGTAGTAGTCGGTGGCGACGGTCGTCAGTGAGTTGGAAATGCGGTCCTGCAGTGCCAGCCAGCGGCTCGCCAGCCAGTTTTTTTCGGTAGAGCGTTTCACCGAGCGATGCGCGAGATGGGAGGGCAGAATCAACTGCGATTCGATCAGGCTGAAGATCAGGGCGGCGATCACCGTGTACGCCAGTGGTTTGTAAAAGCCGCCCATTGGGCCTGGGATACTGAGTATGGGAATGAACGTGGCCATCGTGGTCAGCACGCCGAATACCACCGGCAGCGATACGTCCTGGGTGCCGATGCGGGCAGCCTCCTCTGGTGGACTGCCGGATTGCTCCAGTGCGTAGACGCGCTCGCCCACTACAATCGCATCGTCAACCAGGATACCCAGCACCAGTATGAAGCCCATCACCGATACAGTGCTGATAGACAGCCCAGCCAACGGGAATATGGCGACGGTGCCCAGCAGCGCGACAGGAACTCCGGCGGCGACCCACAGTGCCAGCCGAAAGCGCAAAAATAAGGTGAGTATCAGCAGCACCATCAACAGGCCACTGCGGGCGTTGCTGGAGAGTGCGTCGAGACGGTCGACCAGATCCTGCGATTCGTCCTGCCAGATAGTGATGGCGATACCCTCGGGTACCTCGGAGCGCGCCTGCTCGAGGTAGGCTTTCACGCGCTCGGCGATCAGCACAATATCCTCTTCGCCGACACGTGATACTTTCAGCGACACCGCTGGATAGCCATCAAAGCGCGCCTGCAAGTCACTCTCCTCAAAGCCGTCGATAACCGTGGCGATCTCGCCCAGCGTAAGGCTCGTGCCGTCGGCGCGTGTGAGAACAACAATGTCTTCAAACTGCTGGCCGCGGTAGGCCTGTCCTGTGGTGCGCAACAGGATTTCCCCACCGTCGGTTTTGATCGATCCACCGGGGATATCCAGCGAGGAGCGCTGGATCGCCTGGCCGATTTCTGCCAGTGTCAGGCCGTGCCGCCTGAGCGTATGCTCGGACACCTCCACGGAGATCTCATACGGGCGGGAGAACTCCAGCTCTACCTTGGAGACACCGGGAAGTGCGGCGAGATCATCGCGCATTCGCTGACCGATAAACCTGAGTGTGCGCTCATCGGCCGGTCCGGAAACGGCGATCTCGAATACGGTGGCGATGATGCTGACTTCCGCGGTAATCGGTTGTTCGGTTTCCGCCGGAAAGGCATCGATGGCGTCGACCTTGCTCTTGATGTCATTGGCAACCTTGGTCTTGTCAACGCCTGCGACCAATTCGACATTCACCGAGCAGAACCCTTCCGAGGCCTGCGAGGTGACCTTGTCGATTCCCTCTGTGCCCTCGATTGCCTCCTCGACACGCACACAGACCGCTGACTCTACCTCCTCCGGGGCAGCGCCAAGATAGGGCACCCGGATCTGTACCGCGTCGACATCGAGTGTGGGGAACTCTTCCTGATGGATCAGCGGCAACGCCAGCAGCCCGCCGGCGACAAGGATCATCATCAACAGGTTGGCCGCAACAGGATTGTGGACAAACCAGGCAATCATTTTATGCATGGGGGCGTCTGCTTACTCGAAGACGGGCTGGACGAGCATGCCATCAACAACGGTTTGCATCGGTGATATACACACCAGTTCGCCATCGTTCACGCCGCTGCTGACCAGAATGTCGTCGTGCTCCAGCCGCAGCAGTGAGACCTGGCGGAAATGCAATCGGTTTTCAGCGTCGACGACCAGCACCTGGTTGTTGTCGCGCATGGCAGAGCGGGGCAGGCGGATCACATCGTCCACTTTGCGCCCGCGAATCTCCGCCTGAACAAACATACCGACGGGCAGCAGCGGGCTGTCGTCGTCATCGTCAAGGCGCAGGCGCGCGACACCGTATATCATGCGCGTTTCCTCGTCGATCTGTGCTTCCAGTCGCACCAGTTGTCCCTCCCATAACAGGCGGGTGGTGCCGAAATCTGCTGCCACTGTCACGGGCGGGCGCAGCGCGGCGGGTAGTTGACCTCGGGTGGAGAAGGGGAGTCCGAGGTAACCCAGTTGATCGGCGGCGATCGGCAACCTGACCTCGACATAGTCTGTTGCATAAACGGTGCCGATGGACTGGCCACGGGTGACAAATTGCCCGATATCCACATGCTCCGCTCTCACCAGTCCGTCAAAAGGTGCCAGCAGTTGTGTGCGCGAGAGATCGCGACGCGCCTGATCCAGGCTGGCCTGTGCATCAATCAGGTTGGCCTTTTTCACCTGTGCCGTCTGGCGGGCGTCGTCGAGCTGTTGTTCGCTGGCCAGCTTCTGTTCATTCAGGCTGGACAGGCGTTTCAATTCGTCGCTGGCGTGGTTGTGCTCGGACTGCGAGCGCATTACCGCCGCCTCACTGCGCGCCACCAATGTCAGGTAGTCTGCATCGTCGATGCGCAGCAGTACATCGCCTTCGCGGAATGCGCCGCCATTCACCAGTGACGGCGAAATCCAGACAACACGGCCCGAGACTTCGGGAATCAACTCGCTCTGGCTACGCGGTTGTACCGTGCCCTGTGAGCCAATACTGAGATACTCTGCGGCGGCTTCCGCTTTCAATACGCGCACCGCTGGCACGATGTGTTCGTACGGCTCCGGCGCGATTTCAGGCTTGTTTACAGCGATCAGGAAGGCGACGAAAACACCGGCGAGCAGCAGCAGAACAGGGTAGAGGACTTTCTTGTTCATGGTTACCACCAGTGGCCAATCCGACTGCTCGCTATTGTGGTTGTTCGATGGTTGAACGGCTAGCTATCTGCATTGGCTCGCACCAGTTCCAGTGCCGCAGTCAGTTCCTCTTCACTCAACGACTTGCGGGTGAAATATTTCACCACACCCTTGGCGTCGGTAATGATGAGACCACTGCCGGTCTCGCCTAAATCCCATTCGACAAGCCCTGTCCCCTTGTCGTCAACGACCATTGTTGCGTCGGGGTGCTGGCGTTTGTTCTTCTCAAGCTCTGAAATTACAAACCCTGTAGTACCCCACATTGCGGCGTCGAGATTCAACACGGTGGTGACGTGGACAGTGCCGGGCTCAAGACTCTCCTGTAGCAGATCAGTGAAGGGTTCAAATATCTTGCTGTCGCTCATGGTGGCGCCGAAGTATTGGAATACCTGTACTTTGCCGAGGTTCGCGTCTGATCGCCAGGGTGTGAAAGTGAACTCGTCACCGGACATTGTCAGTTCGCCGCGCTCCATAATGTTAAGCGTTGGCAACGGCGAATCCACGGTGGGCTCGGCGGCAAATACCCCGCTGCAGAGCAGTGCCAGTATCAGTGCGCAAAACGGGCGTGAAATAGTCATGGTGTTACTCCTTATAAATTTATGGTGTTGAGTGAAAACGGGAACCCTAGCGCCGCGACGAACGCTTGCGTCGGCCAGGTACCTTCACCACACCATTATGCTGGGTGGCGAATGGACGGGTGCCCGGTGTTACTACCGGATGCTGTTTGGCCGGTTGTCGCGCAGGGACGAGCTGCTTGCTGCCGTTGCCGATCAGGTCGGAGCGTCCCATTTTTTTTAAGGCCTGGCGCAATACCGGCCAGTTATCCGGATCATGGTAGCGCAGGAACGCCTTGTGCAGACGTCGCTGCGACAGGCCTTTCACGGTCGGCATGCTGTCACTTTTGTGAGTGACCCGTTTCAGCGGGTTTTTGCCGCTGTGGTACATCGCGGTAGCCGTGGCCATCGGCGAGGGATAAAACGTCTGTACCTGATCGGCGCGGTACTTGTTGCTTTTGAGCCACAGCGCCAGATGCATCATATCCCGGTCCGAAGTGCCGGGGTGGGCAGCGATAAAATAGGGTATCAGGTACTGCTTTTTGCCGGCGGCGAGCGAGTATTTTTCAAACATGGCCTTGAACTGTTCGTAAGAGCCAATACCCGGCTTCATCATCTTCGACAGCGGCCCATCCTCGGTGTGCTCCGGCGCGATTTTCAGGTAGCCGCCGACATGATGGGTCACCAGTTCTTCCACGTAAGCGGGTGTCTGTACTGCCAGATCGTAGCGCAGGCCGGAAGCGATCAGTACTTTCTTCACGCCCTGGACCTCTCGGGCGCGGCGGTAGAGATTCACCAGTGGCATCTGGTCAGTGTTCAGATTCTTGCAGATGCCTGGAAACACGCAGCTCAGCTTGCGGCACTTGGCCTCCACTTCCTTGCTGTTACAGGCGAGACGCCACATATTCGCGGTAGGGCCGCCGAGATCCGAGATCACGCCGGTAAACGCGGGCGAGGTGTCGCGAATCTGTTCGATCTCGCGGATGATGGAATCCTCGGAACGATTCTGGATGATGCGGCCCTCGTGCTCGGTGATCGAGCAGAAGGTGCAGCCGCCAAAGCAGCCGCGCATGATATTGACCGAGTGGCGGATCATCTCGTAGGCGACGATACGCGCGTCGCCATAGCGACTGTGCGGCAGGCGGGTGTAGGGCAGCTCGAACACCCTGTCCAGCTCGTCGGTTTCCAGCGGGATAGGGGGCGCGTTGAGCCAGACTTCCCGCTCCCCGTGGGCCTGTACCAGCGGCCTGGCGTTGTGCGGGTTGGTCTCCTTGTGCAACACGCGTGATGCGTGCGCGTACAGGGCGGGATCACTGCGCACCTGCTCAAACGCCGGGATGCGAATCACAGCCTGGGTGGTCTGGTCGTCGATATTGCCGATCAGTGTCACGGGCTCTGCCGCGGCCGCGGCCGCCGAATCCGATTTGCTGGCACACGCTGCGCTGGTCGTGTCGATGTACGGATTGATCGGTTCGCTGACGGGGCCGACGACATCGATACTGCTGGAGTCGATGACACGCCAGTCATCGGGCACGCGCTTGCGCACAAACGCGGTGCCGCGCAGATCGCGAATACTGTGGATGGGCTCGCCGGCCGCGAGACGGTGGGCCAGCGCCACAATGGCGCGCTCGGCATTGCCGTACAGCAGCATATCGGCGCTGCTGTCCAGCAAAATGGAGCGGCGTATTTTGTCGCTCCAGTAGTCGTAGTGGGCGATGCGGCGCAGGCTGGCCTCAATGCTGCCGATCACCAGCGGCACCTGGCGGTACGCCTGGCGCAGGCGCTGGCTGTACACGATCACTGCCCGGTCCGGCCGCTTGTCACCGGTATTCCCCGGTGTGTAGGCGTCGTCATTGCGCCGTTTTTTATCGGCGGTGTAGCGGTTGATCATGGAATCCATATTGCCCGCGGCGACGCCGAAGAACAGGTTGGGCGCGCCCAGCGCCTCGAAATCAGCGGTGGAGGTCCAGTCCGGTTGCGCGATGATGCCCACCCTGAAGCCCTGCGCTTCCAGCAGGCGCCCGATGACCGCCATGCCGAAACTGGGGTGATCCACGTACGCGTCGCCAGTGACAATGATGATGTCGCAGCTGTCCCAGCCCAGCGCATCCATCTCGGCGCGAGACATGGGCAGTTCCGGGGCCGGGCCGAAGCACTCGGCCCAGAACTTGCGATAGGAAAAAAGGGGTGTGGCCATGAAAAGTCGCGTCTTGAGAAAAACGCGGGGATTATAGCATGCGCCTGCCGGGGTGACAGGCGGCTTTTTACCGGCTTCTAGAAATCCCAGCGCAGGGTGGCACCCCAGGTGGGGGGCTCTTTGTAGTACGCGATGAAGCGCCCGGTCTGCGCGACGGCATCGGCAATGGTTGAAGTCGCCTTGGCGTCGAACACGTTGCGTCCCCAGAAGGTGAGGGTGGTATCCCAGGGTTCGTAGACCAGCCCTGCGCGCAGGTTGACCACATAATAGGAGCCATCCAGTTTCTCGGGATCATTGTTAACATCCGTCATGCGCTCATCGGTCCAGATGTATTCGCCGTTGACGAAACCGCCGATGCTGTCGGTGACGCGAAACTGCTGGTTGGCGGTTAGCGCGACCACGTTTTCGGGGTTGCCAGAGACCATGCCGCCGCTGCGGTCACATGAGCCGGTGGGATTGCCATTGGCATCGAAATTGGTATCCGGGTCAGGCGTGCTGGTCTGCCAGGGCGTTCCCGACCAGCACGGGCCATTTTCGAAATCGGAGTACTCGGCGTGGTTGTAGGCGTAACCGAGCGTGATGGTTGTGCTGTCGGTCGGCAGCCACATCAAATCGAGTTCGCCACCGTAGGTCTCGGCGGTACCGGCGTTATCCAGCACGAAGCCGGCACCCTGGAAGGAGATTGTCTGCAGGTCGTTGGTGTCAGTCTTGTGCAGCGCGACATTGACCCGCAGTGCCTGATCCGGAAACTCCGCTTTCATGCCTATTTCATAGGATTCCGCCGTCTCAGGTTCGAACACTGTATCAGCGGCAGCCGGGACCCTGTCGGTGTTGATGCCGCCCGCTTTGTAACCGGTGCCGTAGGAGGCGTAGAACATCGTTTTATCGTTCATAAACCAGCTGAGTTTTAAGGTGCCGGTCACCTTGCTCTCGTTGAAGTCCTCATCGATGTTGGGTCTCGGCGCCAACTCCGTCAACCCAAAAAAGCCCGCGGGTACCGGGTCGTCGGGGGTCTCGGTGAAAATATTGGTCATCTCCTTGTTTTCATCGGTCCAGCGCAGGCCGGCTGTCAGCACCCATTGGTCGGTGATGTGATAGTCAGCCTGGCCAAATATGGCGTAGCTGTCATGTTTCTGGTCTGCGGTATTCAGCGCCGAACCGCCGGCTGGCAGCGTCGCTGGCGGCAGGGGAGGGCTAATTTCCAGAAACGCGCTAGCGAGAATATAGGCATCGGCACCCAGTATTGTGTCGGTTGTCGAGTCGAGTTTCTGGTGGAAGTAATACAAGCCGGTGACATAGTTCAGCTTGTCATTGAAAGCGTCTCCGCTGAAACGCAGCTCCTGCGAGTATTGCTTCTGCGTGAGATCGTTCACTCTTATCAGTGCATCGATATCGTAGAAGTCGGCATCGATCCTGTCGTAGGCCTCGTGTTTGCGATAGGCCGTAATGCTGGTAACCAGGAAATAATCGGTCTGCCAGTCCGCTTGCAGAGACACCCCCTCGTCCTTGTTTTGTGATTCGGGCTTGAAGCTGGTGCTGACCTTGTAGTCGTAGAAGTCACTGCCCTTGAGCACGGTGCCGCCCAGTTGATCCTGCACGGTCAGGTCGGTGCCAGGCTTTTGCGGTGGCGGCGGGTTCTGGGCGTAGAAGTTGTTCTCCCAGTTGCCGACCGCGCAGCACACCTCATCCACTTCAGAGTGGTCGCCTATAAACCGCAGAGTGAGGTCGTCGGTCGGTGTGTACAGCGCCTGAAAGCGCAGCCCCCAGCGGTTTCTGTCGTTGATGGCATTGTCCTGCTGCACATTGTTACCAACGACGTCGATGGTGCCGTCGCGGTCCATATTGAAGCCGGTCATTCGAACGGCGAGTACATCGTCAATCACGGTAAGTGACTTGGCACCATTGATGTTCCAGAGGCCGTAATCTCCCGCGCCCGCTTCGAGGTAGCCCGAGCCCTCAAAATCCGGAGCGACACTGTTCATCAGGATTGCGCCCGCGGGCGTATTGCGACCGAACAGGGTTCCCTGCGGGCCACGCAGCACTTCCACCGACGCGATATCGACCATGTTATTAATCATTGACCCCTGGCGCGAACGGTAGACCCCGTCGACATACAGGCCTACCGAGGGTTCCAGGCCGAAGTTCTGTGCGCTGGTGAAAATCCCGCGAATGCCAAATGTGGTATTGGACGATGTCTGGGTCTGCTCGACACTCAGGCTGGGAGCGATTGAGGAGAGTTCAAACATGTCGCGCACACCGGAATCCCTGAGCATTTGACCGGTAAACGCGGTCACCGCAACCGGCACATCCTGCAGGTTTTGTGTGCGCTTTTGCGCGGTGACAACAACCTCTTCGAGCGTCCCGTCAGCCAGCAGTGTGGTGGGCGTAACGGCCAGCGCAGCAGCGCCGATAGCAATGGCCAGGGAGTGTCTTTGCAGGTGTTTCATAGTGAGAGCCTCGTTCGAGTTATTGTTAGATCTGCTGTTGCCAGTTGACTGGCCACGCGGCAATTTGCATCTTAGGCGAGTCGCATCAAAATAGCGCCGCAATAATCCCATTTTTTGCTGCTGGTGCACACCCTCGTGTCGAGCCCCGCTGCGGCCTCACGGCGATGCGTGCCCGGGTTTCGGCAGAGGCGAGCCACAATTGCGGCAGTAGTGGGCCTCAGGATCGCGCTCCACGGAGGCGCAATTGCTGCAGTTTCGCGAATCGCGTGTCTCCCTGTCTCGCTGTTTCTGCTGCGCCACGGTGAGCTCGGCAGTAATAATGCCTGTCGGCACAGCGATTACCGCGTAGCCGATCAGCATGCCCGCGGCCGCAATCATGCGGCCAATTACCGATTGCGGCACCACGTCGCCGTACCCGACTGTGGTGATCGTCACAATCGCCCAGTAGATGCTCACAGGAATATTGTCGAAGCCGTTCTGGCCTTCTTCGGCGACATAGACGAGGCAGCCAAAAATGGTCGTCAAAATCAGCATCAACGCAAAGAAAACAAATATTTTGCGCCCCGAGCGGCGCAGCGCACCCGCGAGCATATTGGCTTCCGCCAACAGCGTCAGCAGTCGCAGCACGCGGAATATCCTGAGGATGCGGAGCAGTCGAATGATCAGCAGTGGTGCAGTCTGGGGTATGAAGAGGGATAGATAGGTCGGCAGCAGGGCGAGCAGATCGACGACCCCGTAGATGCTGAGCACGTAGCCCTTGCGGTTAGGTGCGCACCATATCCTCACCAGGTACTCGATGGTAAACAGTAGTGTAAACACCCACTCCAGCTTTAGGTAAAAATCGCCGTACTCCTGATCGAGTTTATGCACTGAATCCAGCATGACCACGGCCACGCTGGCGAGAATAACCACAATAAGGATGATATCGAACCACTTTCCGGCCGGGGTCTCGGTACCGAAAATGACCGCGTAAAATTTTTCCTGTAGCGGCGTTTGTTGTCGCTTTGACATCGGGTATCGTTACCGGGAGTTGGCCACCGTGGGGTGGAGCCACTATATTAAAGGATACTCAGTTTGTACAACACGTCTGACACAGGAGAGTGATGAAACGCCATGTCCCTGCCTATCTACCAGGTCGATGCTTTTGCCGAATCAGTTTTTAAAGGCAATCCCGCCGCAGTGATGCCACTGGAGGCATGGCTGGATGAGACGTTGCTGCAGGCCATTGCGCTGGAAAACAACCTGTCGGAGACTGCCTACATGGTCCAGGTCTCAGACGGCTATGAGTTGCGCTGGTTTACACCACAAGTAGAGGTGGATCTGTGTGGGCACGCCACGCTCGCGGCAGCGCATGTGCTGTTTGAGCATCTGCATCACGTCGGCGATGAAATCGTATTTCACACCCGCAGTGGCGATCTCAGGGTGTCTCGCTCAGGCCGTAGCATAACGCTGGATTTCCCGGCGAATGAGCTGGTTTCTCTGGATGTCGACCTCGCGATCTGTCAGGCACTGGGCGCCACCGCCAGCGAGGCGCTGGCGCCGCCCGGTGATGCCTCTGCGCTACTCTACGTGTACGAGTTCCAGGATGATATTCAGCGCCTGACACCGGATTTTGCCGCGCTGTTGGCCGCCAGCAGCCGCTGCGTGATCGTTTCCGCCCCCGGCGACGACTGCGATGTGGTCTCGCGCTTCTTTGCCCCGTCTGTCGGCCTCAACGAGGACCCGGTCACAGGCTCGGCCCACTGCAGTGTGGTGCCGTACTGGGCGGCACGCCTGCACAAGCACCGGCTGCAGTGCCGGCAGATATCCGCTCGCGGTGGCAATCTCGACTGCGAACTCAGGGATGGCCGGGTATTTATGACAGGTACAGCAGTGACGTTTATGCAGGGGCAGATCGACGCAGTTTGAGGTGGCCTTTGCATAGCGGCTCGCTGGGGGTGACGCGATCTTCTGTGCACTCGGTCATATCCCGAGAGCAGGGTTTGATCGGTAACCGGACTTGACTTCGATTCCGTCCCCTGTGGGTCAGACCCTGTTCGGTCAAAAAAGTGCATTCCCTCTCAGGGTCTGACCCACAGGGGACTCCATCACACGAGATTTGATCCTTGTGCTACCTGTCGAGCTTGGGCAGCCAAATTACGTGCTTTGGCAGGCCGCC
>TARA_R110002072_G_scaffold182067_8_pt1 | contig 14388 bp, 13 predicted proteins | sample TARA_R110002072 | Tara Oceans TARA_R110002072 (sample SAMEA4397118) | marine metagenome | biome: Polar Biome; feature: [SRF] surface water layer (ENVO:00010504); material: water (ENVO:00002006), including particulate matter (ENVO:01000060) such as... | depth 5 m | reverse complement strand
TCATATAAACGGGTGATTTCTGTGACTAAGGTTTTTGGGGATTGTGGTCATTATGAAGATTGTATTATCAATGATGAAAAATATGGCAGAATCGCATATAAACTCAAAGACACACACGTTAGACGCTTAAAAATGAAAAGGGATGGTTATTTTGATGAAGTTACGCCCCTCAATGCTCAATATGGTGCTCAGCACAATCTAGCCGTTGATATTTCTGCACCGGCTGAAACCTTTAATATGGGGAGACCCGAATGTGGTTATGAGGATGAACTGTTTGTGGGTATGACCTCAGCTTCAGCGGCGTTTGTCACCGGAGTTATTGGACTCATTTGGTCTGCAAATTACTGTTTGGCAAGTGCTGAGGTCGAAAGTATCCTTAAACTGAGTTCGGCAGATATTGAAAACCTTCCGGGTAACGAGCCCTTTAAAATGCAATTGGGTGCCGGTAGAGTTGATGCATACAAAGCCGTAAAAATGGCTCACGAAATGCAGCTTGACAAAGGTATCGTAGATATATCAGGGAGAGACTTTTACCGTTTTGATTTTAAATTATTCTCATCACCCCATCAAATTAACATCTCAAACCAAACCTTCAGAGATTCAACAACCGTTGACTTTAAAGCCCGTAAGCGTATACTTTTAAAATCGGGAACCACTTTAAAACCCGATGCAAATGGATTTGTAAAATTAACTATAGACCCCAGTTTACCCACAGAAGAATGCTTTCCAAAGCCTCCAAAAAAACGCCCAAAAATAGAACGCGATTCTATTTCTAATGCACCAAAATATGATGCCCCTTATGAAATCAAAGCAGATAATTCTATTAAAGGAATAAAGGTGAAGCCAATTGAGGGAGTTATTGACTCAGATTATATTGTAACTGTTGAAACAGATAAAGAAATATTCAAAAAGACATTTAAGAAAACAGAAATAGCAGAAATTCCTTTACAGGAAATTGTAAATGAAACCGTCACAATCACAGTGAGAACAAACCTATACAGAACTCAAAGAAAAATGAACATTAACAGGGAATGAGTTAAAGAATTCAAATTTAAAATTTTTAACACTCAATTTTTCTATTCAAGTCTCACAACTCAATACTTAACTTAATACTCACATATGATTTTCCAATCTTTTTCGTTCTCATAAAGAAAATATCTTGTAATTTCGCTGTAAAGCTACTCATCACTATGTCAAAGCCTGTTTTATATTTAAAAAATGCCTCTATTTTTCAGCGGGAGTCTTTAATCCTTTCTGAGGTAAATGTATCTGTAGAAAAAGGAGAGTTTGTTTATCTCATTGGTAAAACCGGCACCGGTAAAAGTAGTTTTATGAAGACGCTTTATGGTGATATACCCTTAATGGAAGGTGAAGGAGAAATTGTAGATTTTAACTTAAAAACACTAAAGGAAAATGACATACCGTTTTTACGCAGAAAACTGGGCGTGGTATTTCAGGATTTTAAATTACTCAATGACCGAACTGTCAATGAGAACTTATTGTTTGTGCTCAAAGCAACCGGTTGGACAGATAAAAAAGCGATGGACAATAAAGTGGAAGAAGTTTTGAATAAAGTTGCTATGAAAACCAAAGGCTTTAAGTTTCCTTATCAGCTTTCGGGTGGTGAGCAACAACGTGTGGCGATTGCACGCGCACTTTTAAACGACCCCGAACTCATTCTCGCTGACGAACCCACGGGTAACCTCGACCCACAAACTTCTGTCGAAGTGATGGAAGTTTTGCAGGAAATCAACAAAAACGGTAATACCATTTTGATGGCCACACACGATTATGCACTCTTACTTAAATATCCTTCCAAAACACTCAAATGTGATGAAAACCAGATATTTGAAGTCGTGCAAAAGACGGTTTAATCCAGAATGATGCTTTCTATACTAATACCTACATACAACTACAACATCACAGGTCTGGTAGAAATTCTTTCTAAACAATTGGAAAACACTCCTTATAAGTTTGAAATTTTAGTCCTTGATGATTGTTCCTCAATATCAGAAATAGCAGAAGCCAATAAATCCGTTGAAAAATTTGCAAACTGTTTTTATTTTCAAAGTACAGAAAACAAAGGCAGAACCGCAACCAGGCAAGCACTTGCAGAAAAATCTCAGTTTGATTGGCTGCTTTTTATGGATGCTGATGTACTTCCGAAAAGCAACAATTTTATTCAAAATTTTGACATAGAAAACCAAACCGCAGATGTAGTTTTCGGCGGAATTTCATATGATGAAAAAAAGCCGGATAAGGAGAAAATTCTTCGATGGAAATATGGGAAAGCACGCGAAGCAAAACCGGTTTCAGAACGTGAAAAAATGCCCTATCTTTCAATCATTTCTCAGTGTTTTTTGATTAAAAAAAGTGTATTTTTAAAAGCCAATGATTTTCACGACAATGTGTATGGTGTCGATGTGCTTTTTGCTCAAAATCTGGAAAAAATGCAAGTAGCTGTTTTACACTTTATGAACCCGATAGTTCATCTTGGTTTGGAAAGTAGCGAAAGCTTTATTAGAAAAACCAAAAAAGGGTTAAAGTCTTTATATCTATTTGAAAAAGAAAACAAGATTCCAAAAGATTACCGACCTATTCAAAATGCTTATTTGAGCTTAAAGCGAAATTATTTTTTGAATCTGTTTATATTTACCATTAAGTTATTTAAACCTCAAATTGAAAAAAATCTGAGAGGCAAAACCCCTTCTTTATTTTTATTTGATTTGTATCGTTTGTATTATTTTTCACAATTAAAAAATAACCTCTAAAAATCCCCCTCTCTTGTAGGTTTTATAGGGGGAGAATAAAAATTATGCCCAAATTCTCAGTCGTCATAGCCGTTTACAATAAAGAGCAACACATTGGCAAAACCTTAGAGTCTGTGTTGAATCAAACCTTTACAGACTTTGAAATCATCATCGTCAACGACGGCTCAACTGATGGCAGTGCAGCAATCATCAACTCATTTGAAGATAAAAGAATTCACTATTTCTCTCAGGAAAACCAAGGCGCAGCAGCAGGTAGAAATGCTGCAATTAAAAAAGCTTCTGCCCCTTATATTGCATTGCTTGATGCTGATGATTTTTGGTTTCCACACTATTTGGAAGAGCAAAATCGTTTGATTGAAAAATATCCCGACGAATCTGTTTTTGCCACAGCACAGGAAATTATTAAAAACAATAAATCCTTTCCCAAACCATACTCGCTTCCAAAAAACTTTGAAGAAGAAGGCCTTTTAAATTATTTTAAAGCAAGTAGTCAGGCATCTATTCTTCACAGTTCGAGTACCGTATTAAAAAAAGAAGTATTTGATAAGGTTGGTTATTATGACCATTCCATAAAGATTGAACAGGATACCGATTTGTACATTCGCATTGGATTAAACTATAAAGTTGTATTTAGTAATCGTATTTGTTCAAGTTATTATATCATTGAAAATAGCCTGTTTCGATCAGCAAAATCTTTAGATGATAAAGCAGATTTTTCAAATTATAGTCATTTGGAAGCTGATAACCCTCCTTTAAAAAAGTTTCTTGATCTAAACCGATTTTCGCTTGCCATTTATGCTAAGTTAATTAACGACAGAGATGGTTTTAAACGCAATTTTGAAAAAATAAATTTAAAGAATCTCAATAAAAAACAACGTCTTTTACTTCGGCTTTCACCAAAAAGCACCCGGTTTTTATACAGTTTGAAAAACTTTTTTGAGCGTTTTGGGATTCGGTTGAGTGCATTTAAGTAGTATGGAAATAGATTTTTTTTAATTAAAACTAAAATCTACCTAGTTTTATAAATTACAAAATCTTTATAATCCCTTATGTAGTCTTCTTCTTTATAAATATCAGAAACAAGTGCAAGACAAACCGCTCCTGAAGAAAAATTTTCCAATTCACGCCAAATTCCGCTGGGTATAATCAATCCCCTATTGGGTTTGTTTAAATGTACTTTTGTGCGATTTTTGCCGTCATCAAGAAGTACATCAAAACTTCCGCTAAGAGCAATCAGACACTGTTGCAATTGAAGATGTGCGTGACCGCCACGTGTGGCATCACTGGGCACATCATATAAATAATAAACCCGTTTGACCTCATAAGGTAAGGTTCCTTTTTCAATCACTGACAGATTCCCACGACCGTCGGGGTCAGAAATTTTTGAAATTTCTATGAGTTCAATAGAATCAATTCTTTGGTTTTGCATTTCTCATTAAGTTTAACCACTGTTGTGCTATGTTTTCTTGTTTTAAATGTTGTACACTGGATATTGCATTTGCTTTGCAATTTTGATAAAGTGTAGTATCAAAGATAAAACGATTCATTGCATTTGCGAGTGCTTGTTCATTAAAATTTTCTATGAGCAAACCATTGTGCTCATTAATAATAATTTCATCTGGACCACTTTTACAATCTACTGAAAGAACGGGTGTACCTACAGACAAAGCCTCAAGCAACACTCTGGGAAATCCTTCATAGCGGCTCGTAAGCGTCAAAAATAAAGCATTTTTTAAAACCCCATAGATAATAGGTGTAAATGGGTGAACTGAAACTTGTGCTGTTAAATTCATATTTTCAATCATCTCAAGCAACGCATTCCTGTCCTTGCCGTCCCCATAAATTTTTAATGCAATTCCTTTTTGTGAAAGTTCTGATGACTGATACCCTTTTAAAAGTAAAGTGAAGTTTTTGACATCTTCTTCAATTCTTCCTAAAAATAAAATAAAAGGAATATCTGGTTTTTTAATTTCAATCTCATCAAATTCAGGTAACGGGTTGTATATCGTCTCAGCTTTCTGGGTGTTGAATTTGATATTGACTTCGTCAGATATTACTTTGGAAACTCCTACAACTTTTAAAGACCTTTTTATCATCTGAGATGAAATCCATTTATTTTTCGGAAAATAATTAGCTAAATGAAAACTTCTCACAACATAAATCACCTTTTGGTTACAATAGATATAATTTAAATAAACAAATTCTTTAAAGGCAGACCCTCTGGTTCTATTGTCAATAATAAAATCAAAATTATTTTCTTTAATGTAGTGTTTCAATCGTCTTAAGTGATTTATTTTTTCTAAACCAGTATCATTGAGAGATTTAAAACGTCCTAGATTGAATAGCGTACCTGAAAAATCATAATCAACTGAGTCTGTCAATGTTATTAAATGCACATCCAACCCTTTTGAATCGAGTATTTTTGATAACAAAGCCGTTGATCGCTCTGCGCCTCCTTTTGACAATGAAATTGCAACTATAGCTACCTTCATAGGTTAATGCTCATTTTTTATAGTATTTTTGATGAAATAATCATTGCGTAAATATAAGTTATTTATGAAGATTTTATTGGTGGGTGAATACAGCAGATTACACAACTCTTTAAAGGAAGGGTTGATAACTTTGGGACACGAAGTCACACTTGTGGGTACAGGAGATTATTTCAAAAATTTTCCTGCAGATATACTGCTAAAGCGAAAGTATCAAAAAGGACTACAAAAAAAAATAAAAGTACTCATTTACAGACTTTTCAAAATTGATATGACATCTGTAAATCTTAAAAACCAATTTTTTAGTTTTTCTGAAGAGCTAAAAGGCTTTGATGTGGTTCAGTTTATCAATGAAAGCCCGTTGGGAATTGAGCCACAGTATGAAAAACAAATCATCACATTTTTAAAAGAAAATAATAAAAAGCTCTTTCTACTTTCTTGCGGAACAGATCATATAAGTGTAAAATATGCCTTTGATAAAAAATTTCAATACTCTATACTCACACCCTTTTTTGAAGGAAAAGTTTCTGAAAAATCCTTTGCTCACTTTTTGAAATATTTAAAGCCGGAATTCAAAGATCTGCATGATTTTGTATATGAAAATATAGAAGGTGTGATGGCTTCAGATTTGGATTATCATATTCCGCTAAAAGGGCATACAAAATATTTGGGCCTTCTACCAAATCCTGTAAATACAGATAAATTACTTTATTTAAATAACCTTGTTAAAGATAAAATTGTAATTTTTCACGGAATCAACCGTGGAAACTTTTACAAAAAAGGGAACGATTTTTTTGAAAAAGCGCTCATTAAAATTCAAAAAATATATCCAGAAAAACTAGAAATTATTATTACTGAAGATATACCCTATCAAGAATATCTCAAACATTATGAAAAAGCTCACATCCTTTTAGACCAGGTGTATGCTTATGACCAGGGTTATAATGCTTTAGAAGCTATGGCCAGAGGTAAGGTGGTTTTTACAGGAGCAGAAAAAGAGTTTCTCGAGCACTACAATTTAAAGGAGGATGAAGTGTGTATCAACGCCTTGCCTGATGTTGATGCTATTGTTGAAAAATTGAGCTGGTTGATAGAAAACCCTTCAGAAATCGGTCTAATTAGTGGAAATGCAAAAAGCTTTATTGAAAGAGAGCACAACTATATTAAGATATCAAAAAAATATTTTGAAGTTTGGAATAAATGATAAAAATGAAAAGTCCATCCATCGTAAATTTATTCATCCCCGGAGCCGCAAAATCAGGTACCAGTAGCTTGCACGATCTTTTAAATCTGCATCCGGAAATTTGTATGTCTAAGTACAAGGAACCTCATTTTTGGACAAACAAAAGAATCTCAGAGAACTCTCAGGTTGAGATTTCCAGTTACCTGGAAAATTTTAATTTAGAAGAAAAACATACATTTTATGGGGAGTCAAGCACTGGTTACTTTTACTTTCCGCATTTTAAAGAAAATATAAATCAATTTGAGAATTATACACCCAAATTCATTTTTATACTGCGTAACCCTATCGACAGAACATATTCACATTATTGTTATGTTAAAAGCCTGGGAAGTGAAGACGAAATCTTTGAGGATGCAGTTCTAAAAAATCACCAAAAAGATCCTCTGCCCGAAGACCTTCTACCAGAACGCGTCGTTAAAAACTATTATCAATACAGCCTTTATGGGAAATGGCTTTCAAAGTTTTATGAAACATTTGATGAAGACCAAATTAAGGTAATTCTTTTTGAAGACTTCAAAGAAAACCAACTGCAAACTTTAAATGAGTGTTTTGATTTCTTAAACCTTTCAAGACTTGATGAAATTCCTGAAATAAAATCAAATGTAACGGTAAAAACAAAATTCCCAAAAATGTATAAGAGATTGAGGATACTCACCTTAAGCAAAAACAGATTCAGGGATATGGTCAAACATTTCTTTCCAAAAAAATTCAGAAGGAAGTATAAAAAAAATATTTCAGAAGCTTTTTTAAACTTGACTAAAACAAATGAACGCTATCCAAAACTCTCTGAAGAACAACGGGAGTGGCTTTTTCAATTATATAAAGAGGATGTCGCACTTCTAAAAAAGAGAACAGATTTGAATCTTAAAAAATGGAAAGACTTTAATTGAAAACTACTACTTTTTAAAATTTATATAATCTCTTATCGCGCTTAAAAAATCCATTTTCTTGTTTAAAAGATAAATTGATAAAGATGAAGAAAATATAACTAAAAGACTGAAAATAAAATATTTCAATATATCATTTTCCAAAAAAGTGCTCATAAAAGTCGCGAAACATAGTATTAAGCATACAGAGAAAAGTCCATAAAAAGAAACGGGGAAGTAAAATTTATAAACTGCTTTTGTTATTAAGTTCATCAAAAAGAAGTGAAGTACATAATAGCTCAAAAAGCTAATCCCCAAACCTACCAAACCTCCATAATAGTAACCAAGAATATTAAAAGTAAGCAACAAACCATTAAACAAAACAGCTGTTTTAATAAATATCCTTGAATCTCCCTTAGCAACAAAAATATAGCCCATACACATAGAAACACCTTTAAAAAGTGTTCCAAGAATAGCCCAGGTTACAAATCCCACCATCGGTAAAAACTCAGTTGAATACAGCAGTTGAATCACAATTTTAGCAAAGATTAAGAACAAAATAATAATGGGTGTAATCAACAACACAGCAATATAAGCCTGATGCAAAACAGTCTCCCTTATCTTGACAATATCGTCTGCAATTGCAGCCAGCCGCGGGTAATAGTCAGTTGACATGGCGCTAAAAATCATTCCCACATAGGAGTTAATAATCACGATTCCTGCATGATAAAAACCCACTTCATCTACTCCTCCTGTGTTACTCACAAAAAGTTGAACCAAAAACATACCTAAAGCTACCAAAAGACTACTAACACTCATTGACACTCCCAGCCTTATCATTTCCTTTCCCTGACTGAATGCTTCTTTGGTTGTTACTTTTTTCGGCTGAAGACGCACCTTTTTTGCATAATACCAACTAAATAAAAAGGTCATTAAAAATGAAATCAAAATGGCAGGTGCAATGGCATCAATTCTAAAATAATAATACAGCGGCACAACTATGACAAGTCCCACAGCACTTCCCATCAAATTGGCTTTGGCGAGGGATTTCAATTTCCTCAAACCTTGCAAGACCACCAGATTTCCATAAGCCAATTGCTTCAGTAAAATAGCAAAAGCAATCCAGATAAATGCCAGTGTAAAATCTGTAGAATCAAATGCCCACTGGCTTAGAAAGGGTGCTAAAACGATCGTTAAAACTGCTCCCAGGATTCCTGTAAACCAAACAAGTCTTATTAAAACTCCAAGCACCTTGACAATTTTCTGCTCATCTTTTTTGCCAAAAGCGGCAGACACGTCTTTAACGGCACTGCGGTCCAAACCTGCACCGGTAAGCTCGCTGATAAAATTCAATGTGGTAAATAACAATCCGGAAATACCCATCCCATAAGGTCCCAGTAAAACCGCAATAACCTTTGAACGAATAACCGCTATCAAAATCTGAAATACCTGCACTCCGCCAAATAAGGAAGTGGCTTTAAAAACTTGGCGGTATGCACTGCGGTCTTCGTTCATAAAAAGGTATTTCAAATGTCAAGTTTTGATATGTCAAATGTCAAATTTGAAATATTTAATAACTATTAACCACCTTAACTACTTGCCTCACCTCCTCATCAGTCATCACAGGGCTTATGGGAATACTCACCACTGTATTATGAATCATTTCAGTTACCGAAAAACTTAGATGGTTTAATTCGCTTAACGCTTTTTGCTTGTGGGGCGCAATGGGGTAATGAATTAATGTTCCCACTCCATTTTGTTCCATATAATCCATAAATTCGTTTCGGTTTTTTACCCTGACAACAAAAAGATGAAAAACATGTGCTTCAAAATCAGGTACCACAGGTAAGATGACTTTTGGATTGAAAAGTTGCGTGAGATAGGTTTTTGCAATTTCGCGACGTCTGTTATTATCTTCATCGAGTTGCTTTAATTTGATGTTTAGTAATGCCGCCTGAAGCTCGTCCAATCGCGAATTAAAACCCTGTAAGTCATTTACATACTTTGTGGTTGTGCCATAATTACGAAGTTTCTTTATGGTTTCTGCAAGCGCATCATCATTGGTTGTAACTGCCCCTCCATCTCCTAAAGCGCCCAGATTTTTAGTAGGATAAAAACTAAAGCCTGCTGCATCTCCAAGATTTCCGGCTTTTAACGAGTTGTGTGTGTTATTTGGAATTTGGAATTTGGCCCCATGTGCCTGCGCTGCATCTTCAATAACCAATAAATGATGTGCTTTCGCGAAAGCGTTGACGGCATCCATATTGGTGATTTGACCGTATAAATGCACCGGCATAATCGCTTTGGATTTTGGAGTAAGTGCATCTTCTAAAAGAGAAATATTAAAACCATAAGTAGCAGCTTCCGCTTCAGCTAAAACAGGATTCAAACCGGCTTGCTTGATTGCGAGTATGGTAGCGATATAAGTGTTGGCCGCAACGATAACCTCATCCCCTTCTTTAATTTTACCCAGTACTTTGTATCCTTCTAAAATAAGTCGCAAAGCTTCCAATCCATTGGCAACACCAATGCAATGTTTTGTTCCGCAATAATTTGCGAAAGATTCTTCAAATTCCTGTAAACGATTTCCCAGAATATAATACCCTGAATCGAGAAATTGCTGAAACACATCTTGAAATTCAGTTTTAAAACGAGTGTTGATTTTATTGAGGTCTAAAAAGGGTATCACACAAATCTATTTGTTAGTTTTTTATAATTTGAAGTTTGTATTTCATAGAAATTTTGAACGATACTTTTAGCACCAAAACTTTCTTTCCAATAAGCAAGACCTTTATTGATTTTACTTCCATGTGCCTCACTGCTTGTTCCAAAGCTAACATACTTTTTGTGTTTATATTGTTTAATAATAAAGTCAAAAAGTAAATCAAGTGCCCCTTCATCCCTATTTTCATCTCCTGAGCTATACTGAAAATGTGCTACTGAATTCATTTCAAAAATTACTGCCCCTGCCTTCATTTGATTGTTTTCATAGGCTCCATAAAAAACAATATTATTAGGAAATCGATTGTAAAGAAGCTCGATTTCAGGAAGAGAATGTGTTGGTTTTACATTGAACCTATCTTGTAAATTGGGTGTCAATAGGGTATTCCAAAAGACATCAAAATCTATTGATTTTTTTACAACTATTCCGTTTGAGTTTCCTTTGTTTATCGCTCTTTTTCTATTTCTGTTGGGTTTGTATTTTTCACTATTATCAATCACAAAATAAGTGTCAACTCTTGTTAACTTTGCTTCAAGAAAAAATACAAGTACCTCTAATTCCTGACAAATTTGATTTTGGTAAATAATTGGAATTGACTTCAAGTTTAGCTTCAATATTCTATTGTCTAAAAGGAATTTTAAAGTTTCTTGACAGATAGATATACAATCCTGAAGACTGCTTTTTTTTGAGAAAATAAAACCACCATAACTCAATCCCTGATGAGAATATATTTCGTTTCCAATTAGATTAGCCGGTAAAACTGAAACGAGCTTTTCTTCTGAAAAGACCATCAATGAATAATCCTCAAACCGTTCACTGTGATAGTCCATAAAATCCCGATGAAATAAAAAAGTGGCATTTTTAGCACGATTTATAAATTCATTCCACTTTTGTTTCTGTTCGGGTTGGTATCTCGTTACTTTATAGTTCATTTGATTGATGATGATTCTTTGATGCCTTTATTTGTTGATATCTATAATTAACTTCTACGATACTTAGCTGTGATTTCAAAAACGTGTTCTAAAATCTTTTCATCGGCTTGATTAAATTCCAAGTTTCTTCTTTTCATCACTTCGCGGGCTACTTCAAAGGCTTTATCTGTTTTAAAGGTGGTCATTCCCGATGCACCGCCCCAACTATAACTAGGTATGAAGTTGCGCGGAAATCCACTACCAAATATATTGGCACTCACTCCCACTACTGTTCCTGTGTTAAACATGGTGTTGATACCACATTTACTGTGGTCACCCATCATCAATCCGCAAAACTGAAGACCGGTGCGGGCAAAATTTTCTGTGTTGTAATTCCACAGACGAACCTCAGCATAATTGTTTTTTAAGTTTGAATTGTTTGTATCTGCTCCTAAATTGCACCACTCACCTATTACTGAATTTCCTAAAAACCCATCGTGTGCTTTGTTAGAATAACCAAATATCACCGAATTGTTAACCTCACCGCCCACTTTACTGTGTGGACCTATGGTAGTGGGTCCATAAATTTTAGCACCCATTTTCAAAGTGGAATAATCACACAATGCAAACGGTCCACGAATAGCGCATGCTTCCATAATTTCGGCATCTTTACCGATGTATATGGGACCAGATCCTGCATTTAGGGATGCCAGCTCTACTTTAGCGCCTTTTTCCAGGAAGATTTGCTCCTTATTAACACAAAAAACACTTTCGGGTATGGGTTGAGAAGTTCTTCCTTTGGTAAGTAACTTAAAATCCCTTGTGATGGCTTCACCATTTAATCGAAAAATATCCCAGGTATGAGTAATTTTTAAAACATCATCGTGGGAATATTGAATTACTTCAAAATTTTCAAAATTAACTGCTTGTCCTTTTGAATAAAAGTAAGCAATGGGTTGATTTTCAAAAAAAAGTGCCTGATTTTCCTTTAGGTTTTTAACAATTCCTGCGAGATTTTCAGAGGGTATAAATACCGGATTGATTTTAATATTTTGATCGAGTTCTTCTTTTGGAAATTTCCTTGCAAGGTAATCTTGTGTTTCTATAGTTGTTGTTGTATTGAGGAGCAGTTCCCACTTTTCGCGCAAGCTTAAAATTCCCACTCTAATGTCTGCCACGGGGCGTGTATAGGTAAAAGGTAAGAGATTGTTGCGCTCTGGCCCATCAAAAAGGATGAAATTCATATTACACTTTTTTCAAATATTAGTAAAAGTATTGAAAATTATGTAAACGCAAGAAAGATTGAGAGATTGTAAATAAAAAAACTGCCTTTAAGGGCAGTTTTAATTAAATTATTATGAATTTGGAAAAGTGTCATCTAGGTAATCAGGAATTCCATTTCCATTTGAATCTGGAAAGTCAATTGTACCGTCAGGATTTATAATGATTTCTTCACGGGTTAAAACACCGTCTCCATCATCATCAGTATCTAAGAAATTTGGTATTCCATCTTCATCAGTGTCATCATCTCCCAGAAATCCATTATTATTTAAATCTTCCATAAATGAAGGGATGCCATCCTCGTCATGATCAATCCCTGTTGTTACATCAAGCAAATTAAATGTAAATATTAATTGAGAATAAACAGGTATTCCGGCAGGAGAATTCAACCAAAACCCAATACCGGATGGCACAAAAACAGCACCTACACCAAATCCTTCAAAATTTAAAGTCCCATCAGGGTTTTCTGTAAAGCTAGTAGCGCTGTTAAACTCAACCATAGCTTCTTGAAAACCTGGAACTACTGCTGTTAAATCAAATTTTACCGGAGAGTCTGATGCATCAAATGCATTTAAGTCTAAAAATTGTCCCTTAAAAGTTACAAGAGCTTCATCAGCAAAATTTGGAGAATCCCCCTCTCCTTGTAACACATTGAGGTAGTATAGCGTATATGTGACTTCAGGCTTGACTCTATCTATGACTTGTTTTGAGGAAACCTGATCAATCAAAGGAATTTTATTTGCATTATCTCCTTCTCTTTTTCCAAATACAATTTTATAATCAAAACCTGCAGGTGGGTTTTCAAAATCTTCATAGTTATAAAAATGTGTTTGAAGAAATTCCTCAATTTCGGCTTTAGCTACCTGAGCTTCTTCAGCGCGGTCTCTTTCTGGAACGATAATAACACCGTCACCATCGTCTTTATTACAAGATATCAATCCAACTAACACAATTAATAGAAAAAAAAATAATCTGTATGCAATTTTCATTCTGTGAAATTTTAGTGGTGCAAGATACAATATTCTCTTATTTTTGTAAACATATTAACTAATTTTAAACAACACTTGTATGCGAGTGGACAAATATCTTTGGTGCGTGCGTTTTTTTAAAACTCGAAGTATTGCTACTAACGCCTGTAAGTCCGGGAAAGTAAAAATAAAAGGGGACAATGTAAAGCCTTCACGAGAAGTCTATCCTGGTGATCAAATCCAGATTCGTAAAGACCAAGTGGACTATATACTTGAAGTCCTCGACGTGCCTGAATCCAGACTGGGAGCTAAGCTTGTTGATATTTACAGAAAAGACATTACCCCCAAAGAAAATCTTGAAAAATTAGAACTCCTTAAATATTCAAAAGACCATTATCGAAAAAGAGGCACCGGCCGTCCCACCAAAAAAGACCGTCGCGACCTTGATGATTTTGTGGAGGATGATTAATTAAAAAAAAACCGATTCTCAAGTACCAAACTCAAGTTTAGGTTTGCGTTTCTATAAAAATATTTTTTCAGCCTTTTAATTGCTCCACAAAACCTGAAATTGAATCCTTAGAAATTCCTTGTTTTGAAATGTGTTTAATAAAAGCTGTTCCAACAATAACACCATTACTGAACTGACAAGCCTCTTTAAAAGTTTTGCTATCGTGAATTCCAAAACCAATCAAGGTGGGATTCTTTAAGTTCATTTGTTTGATTCTTTTATAGTATTCCGATTGACGGTCAAACTTTTTATTGGTGCCCGTAATACTGTTTGAAGATACCACATACACAAAACCGTTTGAGGCGTTGTCTATGGCTTTGATTCTTTCTTCTGAAGATTGAGGAGTTATCAAGAATATGCTTGAAATACCAAATTTTTTAGTTCTAACCTTCCAACCCTGATTGTAAATCTCCAAAGGTAAGTCTGGCAAAATAAGTCCGTCAATACCCACTTTTGAACATTTTGATAAAAAGGCTTCTTCGCCATATTGAATTACAGGGTTCAAATACCCCATCAACACTACCGGGATTTGGGTGTATTTTCTCAAATCTGTTAACTGTTCAAAAAGTAGTTTGAGGGTCATTCCTTTTTGAATTGCTTTTTGACTGCTTTCCTGAATCACAGGCCCA
>TARA_R110002072_G_scaffold136302_1_pt1 | contig 14394 bp, 8 predicted proteins | sample TARA_R110002072 | Tara Oceans TARA_R110002072 (sample SAMEA4397118) | marine metagenome | biome: Polar Biome; feature: [SRF] surface water layer (ENVO:00010504); material: water (ENVO:00002006), including particulate matter (ENVO:01000060) such as... | depth 5 m | reverse complement strand
GGGTGCGATAACATTGTTGCTCGCCAGTGCCTCCCGCACTTGCTGGGCACTGACGTTGTAGTAATTGAGTTTCGCCGGATCAAGCCAGATACGCATGGCAGGAGCTCGACCGCCGATAATGGGCACCCTCTGTACTCCCGGAATTGCGGACATCACCGGCACGACATAGCGCGTCATATAGTCGGTAACTTCGGCCAGTGATCGCCCGGCCAGGTCGACGTCGAGATAAAAGATGGCGTTCGACGCGTCCGTGCGCTCAACTTCAACGGCGGGGTCCTCGGCGCCGGCGGGCAGTTCCGTGCGGATCTGGCTGAGCCGAGCGGTCAGTTCCGCCAGCGCCAGCGTGCTGTGCTCATTCAGTTTCAACCAGACTTTGACAGTGCTGAGGCCAGCCGTGGTGGTGGAATCGATATAATCCACGCCTGGAATGGTGGCAGCGGCCCGCTCAATGGGGTCGGTGACAAAACCCTGCACTGTCTGCGCCGATGCACCGATATACGGTGTCGTGATGACCAGTGACGAGCTTTCGATTTCCGGGAACTCCAGTACCGGCATTTCCACGGCAGCGCGCACGCCCAGCAGCACCAGGACCAGTGAAATCACCACGGCCAGCAGGGGGCGTTGGACAAAAATATCCAGTGCGTTGGGTTTGCCCAGCGGATTTTTCAATGCGTACTCTCTATACCCGACAGCAGCTACTGTTCACGCGCAGCCTGGCGTTCGACCACATTCACCAGCATGCCATCCTGTAATTTAAACGCGCCGATAGCGGCGACGCGCTCGCCCGGCTCCAATCCGGAAACAACCAGGACATCGCTGCCGTCGTCGGCACCGACCTGGACCTGTCGACGCGTCGCCCGGTAGGCGGCAGCAGCACCCGCCTCCGCATCAGCCAGCACATAGACCGACGCACCGAAATTGGTTTTTCGCACCGCGCTGGCCGGGAGTCGAAAGACGCCTTCCCTGACTCCTGTCACAACGTCGACATCGACCACGGAACCCGGCTTGAGCGGTGCCGGTGGGTTGGGGAGCAGCGCACGGAAACCCAGGCTGCGGGAATCAGCGGAGATACGGGAATCTGCAGAGATGACCTGCGCCGGCCGCGAGCCTTCCGCCATGCTGCCTCCGGACACTTGCACTGTGTCGCCAATGGACAGATTCAGCTTGTTTTGCGGCAGTTTGAAATCGACCCAGACGTTGCTCGAATCCCCGGTCAGCAGGCTGACGATGGAATTCGCGGCCAGGAACTGGCCAACATCGAGGGTGTGCAGACTGGTGGACGCGTCAAACGGAGCCCTCAGCGTCTTCTTTGCAATGGCGGCAGTCAGTGCTGCGGCGTTGGCCTCCAGCACATCCCTGTTCGCCATGGCAACGTCGTAGTCATTCTTGCTGACCAACTTCTTCTGCAACAGCTCTGCGTACCGTTGTAGATCCAGCTCTGCCAGCTTGAGCTGCGCCTGAGTTGCACGCAGTTGCGCCTGCTCTTCGCTGCTGTCGAGTTGCACCAGCAACTGCCCCCGTTTCACACGGTCGCCGCCTTTAAAACCGATCTGGCTGATCTTGCCATCGACTTCGGTACGCAATTCCAGATTCTGCGTGGCGCGCAGTTCACCGATAGTACGGTAGGTTTGTTGCCACACCTCTGGCTGTGCAATCACGGCCGTGACTGCTTCAGATCGCTCTGGAAAAGAGTTGGCGAACGCAATGGCCTGCTGAACTTGAAAGAACTTCAATCCACCAAGTACAGCGATAACCAATGCACAGACAAGCAGCAGCCACAACCAGCCCCTCGCGGTAGAGCGCGGTCCAGTTTTCGATGAGCCTGTTTCTCCAGCCATTTTACCAATCCGGTTTCAACGCGTACTTGCCATGGCGGCGCGCCATCTTGCGTCTGCGGCAGCCTGGGCGGTTGCTACGCCAGGTGTATTTCACAGGTGTGAGTAGCCCGGGCCGCTGAATAGCCGCACTCCGGGGGGGCGTATCGTAAAGCATTGGGAAAATTTTTGCCAAGCACAGTCTGCGGATTGTTGGTTCATTTGGTTGCATGTGCTGTCGGTACCGCTGGCATTGCGCACTCAAATCTTTGTAATCTCATCCAATTCACTGAAGATACGGTCGGCACTATAGTCAATCGGTGTCTCGATCACATGCACACCCCCCTGCTGCTGGCAGGTGGCAATTTTTTCTCCCAGCTTCGCTGTATCTTCAATCCTGTGACCATGCGCACCATAACTCTGTGCCAGCACAGCAAAATCTGGATTCTGGAAGTCCATACCAAAATTGTCGTAACCATCTTCCTGTTGTTTCCAGCGAATCATGCCGAACTGATTATCGCAGAGGATAAGTACGACAATATCCAGCTTGAGTCTCACTGCCGTCTCAAGTTCCTGCCCGGTCATCATAAAACCGCCGTCCCCACACACGGCGAGCACATCTCGCTCCGGGTGCGCCAGCTTGGCCGCTATCGCGGAGGGTAAACCCGCACCCATCGTCGCCAGCGCATTGTCCAGTAGCAGCGTGTTGGGTTGATGCGCCCGGTAGTGGCGCGCAAACCAGATTTTGTACATGCCATTATCCAGCGTGACGATGCCGTCATCGGCCATGGCGTCGCGCACCTGATCGACAATCTGCAGTGGATCAGCATCCTTACGCAGACGTTCCTCGTGCCGGAGGAAAGCCGTGTTCAATTGTCCAAACTGATCACCCGTGCCGCGACCGAGTTTTTCAGCCAGCCCACTGATCGTAGCGGCCATATCTCCGACCAGGGCGTGACTGGGAAAATAGGTTTCATTGATAACCGGGGCTACATCATGGATATGAAGAATCATCTGCTTGTGGCAACAGGCCATCAAGGGCGGTTTCTCCGATTCGTTATGGCCGACCATAATCAGCATATCTGCCTGCGCTGCCACCTTGTGTACAAAATCATCCTCGGAAAGTGCGGTAGTACCCCGGTACAGATCATGCGCTTCATCCAGCGCTCCTTTGCCCATCTGGGTAGTCGCAAACGGTATACCAGTGTTAGCAATGAACGTTTGCAGTGCCCCAGCTACACCGGGCCGGCACGCGTGCTGCCCGCAGATCAACAACGGTGCAGTCGCCTTGTTGATCAGCGCGGCGACTTCTGCAATATCCCGGTCGGCAGCCGCCGGCAGATGATTGATTTCAAATTGGTTCACCCTTGCGAGATTATCCGGGACAGCTCTCTTCGCCACGTCCTCGGCGAGCTCAATATGCACCGGCCCATAGGGAAAGCTGGAGCAGGCATACAGGGCATTGAACACCAGCGAAGACACCGCTTCAGCTTTCACCAGGCGCTGTGACAGCAGCGTGATAGGCTGCATTGCGCCAATCACGTCGACCATCTGAAAATTGCCTTGCTTGACTTCACCTACGGGTTTTTGCCCGCTGATCAGCAGCATCGGCATCTGCCCGAGAAAGGCATAGGCTATACCGGTCATCGCATTGACGGCACCGGGACCCAGTGTGGTCAGGCATACGCCGGGCACGCCCGTCAGGCGACCATAAGTCGCGGCCATGAAAGCCGCGCCCTGCTCATGCCGCGTGACCACAAACGGAATATCGGAGTGCTTTAACGCATCCAGCAGGTCAAGCGTCTCTTCACCCGGTATGCCAAACACGTAGGGTACGCCGGATTGTTCGAGGAATTGTACGATTGCCTGGGCAACATTCATGGGCAAACGCTAAGAGTATGTAACATGATGACTTTCCCTACCGGCGATAAACAGTTGTACACGAGGAGCTGAAAATGAACGCGCTATAGTTCTAGAGTGTAACTCTTTATATAGGTTCCCTGCATTCAGTCACTTTCGAAGCCTTTTGCAGGCCAATCCTCCTATTGGGAGAGGTGATTGTCCTGTCGGTCAGTCAATGCCGCCTTCATACGCTCGACAGCCTGTTCGGCTGCATCATGAAATGGCAACAAGATCAGCGTTGCACCTTTCTCTTTGAGCGCTTGCTGATCGTGCAAATACTGGGTGGATATGGCTATACCCCCGCTATAATGTTGCAGTTTGAGGCCGTCGATCAATGAAAAGCGCGGATCGTCATGAGTCACCCCAATGTCATGTTGTGGCATGGCTGATACTACCCATTTGACACCCTGGAGCGGCAGATCACTCACGAATGCGGGATCACTGGCGTCGCCAAACAAAACCCGATGCCCCTGGTCGCGCCAGCGTCGCACCTCATCCGGGTTGAAATCGACAGCCAGAAGACTAAAGCCCTCTTTCTGCAAATAATGCGCGATGGCTTTGCCGTAGCGCCCCAATCCGAACAGAATCACATCGTAGGATTGCTTCCAGGTATGTTGCTCTTCCAGCGCCTCTTCCCGGTAAGGCTTGCGGCGTTCAAAGATGTCCAGCCAAGGCGCCAGCAGACTGTACAGGCTGTGAGAATACGTGATCATATAAACGGACATGGCTATGGTGATGAGGCCAACCAATGTGACCAGACCGAGTGACTCTGCCGAGACATGTCCCAGACTCAGGCCCATAGCCATGAATATCAGGGAAAATTCACTGATCTGTGCTACGGTCAGTCCTGCCAGAAAACCCGTGCGCTTGCGGTACCCCATTAGCCCCATAATGACTATAACGATCAGCGGGTTTCCAACCAGTACGAAAACTGAATACACCAATGCCGGGGCAACTTGCGAGCCGAGCAGGCCGATATCAAGCTGCAAGCCGAGCGCAATGAAAAAAAACAGCAGCAAAAAATCACGCAAGGAAGCAAGCCGCGCCACAATCGCCTCCCTGAAGGGTGTTGAAGCAATTGATATCCCGGCGAGCAAACCGCCAAGCTCTTTGCTGAAACCCAACTGGCTTCCGATAGCCGCTAACAGCGTTGCCCAGCCGATGGCAAAGGTGATCAGCAGTTCCTGGGACCGGGCGATCCGACCCACAAGCGGGGTTGCCAGATAGCGAATAAAAAGCAGCACAAAACCCAGCATTATCAGACCGTAGAGCAGCACACTGGCAATATGCGCCCAGACAGAGTCTCCCGCTCCTGCTTGTGCTCCAATTCCGAATGCTGATAACACCATCATCGCCAGCACCACAACCAGATCCTGTACGATCAGGAAGCCCACTGCGATGCGGCCATGCAGTGAATCCACTTCCCGTTTATCCGACAATAACTTGACGATGATAATGGTACTGGAAAACGTCAACGCCACGGCGACATAAAGTGAGGTCACGGTATCCAGGCCCAGGGCTATGCCGATCCCGTAGCCGATTGCCGAAGTGAATGCGACCTGCCCTAACCCGGTGGCAAGGGCAACCGGCCCCAGCGTGCGAATAAGCTTTAGATCAAGCTTCAAGCCGACCAGAAAAAGCAGCACTGTAATTCCCAGCTCCGCCAGCAACTCGATATGCGCATGCGATTGCACGATGTTCAGTACCGATGGCCCCGCCAATACGCCGACAGCGATAAAACTGACAATCATCGGCTGACGCAGTAGCACGCCAACAAAACCAATCACTGCAGCCAGTACCACCAGTGCAGTCAGCTCATAAAACGGGGATGCGTGGATGAAATCCAAGTCTTGCATCAAGCCGCCCTCATTCGCCGGTGCGCAAGTCTTATCTGTTTCTCGATCTCCATAATCACCAGCACCGCGACGCCGCTTGCCACAATGGTAAGTAACTCCTTCACGCTTAAGGCTTGCGTGTCGAAAACCCTCTGCATGAACGGTGCGTATGTGAATGACAGTTGCGCTATTGAGACCAGAGCCAGCGATATCAGGACAGGCCTCGTTCCCAGCACTCCTCGCCAAGTCACCGAAGTACCAAATCCATAACGCATGCTAAACAGGTAAAAGACCTCCATCGCAATCAGTGTATTTACCGCTATTGTGCGCGCTGTTTCCAGATCCCGACCCATGATTAAAGCCAGTTCAAACTGGCCAAATATGCCGACAGCAAACAGCAGCGAAACGAATACAATCCTCCACACCACAAATAACGAGAGGATAGGTTCGGACGAGGCTCGTGGAGGTCGCTGCATCACCTGTGGCTCTGATGGTTCGAAGGCAAGCGTTACCGCAAGCACCACGGACCCAATCATATTGACCCAGAGAATCTGGGTGGGGGCTATGGGCAGTGTTAAACCCAGCAGCAGTGCCACCACCAGGCTGGCAGCCTCACCACCATTGATCGGGAGCATGAATGAAATTACCTTGGTCAAATTATCATACACTGTGCGGCCCTCTCGCACAGCGGCGACAATAGAAGCGAAATTATCATCCGCCAGCACCAGGTCTGCAGCTTCTTTGGCCGCTTCACTGCCTTTCTGCCCCATGGCGATTCCCGCATTGGCGCGCTTGAGTGCCGGGGCATCGTTCACCCCATCGCCGGTCATGGCCACCGTCATGTTGTGGGATTGCAATGCCATCACCAGGCGCAACTTATGTTCCGGACTGGTGCGGGCAAAAATGTTGCAGTTCAGTACAGCCTGACCCAGGGCAATGTCATCCAGGTGATCGAGATCGGCACCAGAGAGGACTTTTTGCGGGTTTTCCAGACCTATCTGCTTGCCGATAGCGGCAGCAGTTTGGGTGTGATCGCCGGTAATCATTATTACCCGTATACCGGCCCCATGGCATTCGGCCACGGCGGTTACCGCTTCAGCTCGGGGCGGATCGATCATTCCCACCATGCCCAGCAGGGTCAGCGAACCTCCCACATCCTCATTTTCCAGAACGGTGTGTTCGGGCGGTACCTGCCTGACGGCAAACGCCAGCACGCGCTGGCCAAGTGCAGCGATGGATTCCGCCTGCCCATCCCAATACTCGGTATCAAGCGGTTCTGTGGTGCTATCGGCGCCTCGCTGGTTCTCGCACATGGTCAGAATCTGTTCTGGCGCCCCTTTAACGAATATACAGGCATGGTGCTCATGATCATGATTAAGCGTTGCCATAAAACGGTGTTTGGCATCAAAAGGAATGGCATCGGTCCGCGCCCAGATGGTCTGCTCCTGGCGAGTGTCAAGATCCACTTTTTCGCTAAATGCGAGCAGCGCTCCCTCCATCGGGTCACCTTCGACCACCCAAATCTTATCATGTTCGCGAAGGGCACTATCGTTGCAAAGTGTCGCGGCACGCGCGAGTTCTTCCAGCACCGTATGTTCTGCGGGCGACACATGGGCGCCGTCGAGTTTGAGGGCTCCCGTGGGGTCGTAGCCATCGCCTTCCAGCGTAAATCGCTGCAGGTGGGTGAGTACCGAGGCAACCATCATTTCGTTACGGGTCAGTGTGCCCGTCTTGTCGGTGCAAATCACCGACACTGATCCCAACGTCTCAATAGCCGGCATACAGCGCACGATAGCATTGCGCCGCGCCATCGCCTGTACCCCTATCGCAAGGGTAATCGTCAGCACGGCGGGCAGGCCCTCGGGAATCGCCGCCACCGACAATCCAACTACGATCATGAACATCTCATTAAAATCGTAATGTGCAACGAAATACCCGAAAGCGAGCAATACCGCAGCGACGACAAGAATCATACCCGTCAGCCATTTGGCGAAGACGCCCATCTGTGTCACCAGCGGTGTTGTCAGCGTTTCCACTTCCGACAAAAGCCCGCTGATACGACCAATCTCTGTACCGGCCCCGGTGGCCACCACTACGCCTCTACCCTGGCCACTGGCGACCAGCGTGCCGGAATAAGCCATGCAGGTGCGATCGCCCAGAGCTGAGCCTTCGGCCACGCATTGCTTGTCTTTTTCGAGCGGAACAGACTCGCCGGTCAGAATGGCCTCTTGTATCGATAATCCATGTGCAACAAGCAGCCTGAGATCAGCCGGCACCTTATCCCCTGCCTCCAACAATACGATGTCGCCCGGCACCAGGCATTCACCGTCGACTGTCACCCGGTCTGCACCACGAATGACGTTCGCCCGGGGAGCCAGCATATGGCGAATGGCATCCATGGCCTGCTCTGCCTTGCCCTCCTGGATAAAACCGATGATGGCATTGGCAATGACCACGGCCAGAATGACTCCGGTATCAATCCAATGCCCAAGCAGCGCCGTAATCAGGGCGCACCCGAGCAACACATAAATCAGGACATTGTGAAAGTGCAGTAGGAAACGCAGCAAAGGATTGCGACGGGCACTCTGTGGCAGGCGGTTAGGGCCATGCGTCGAAAGACGTGCTTCAGCATCGGCTTGAGTCAACCCGCTGGCTGAGCTTTGCAGGTTTTGAAGCGACGCTTCTACAGAGACACTGTGCCAGTTGATCTCTTCTCCGACGAGTTTTTCTTGCTGCATGTTCGCCTCGTTGCCTGCCCTATTGATGCGTGGTCAAATTTCCCCGTTTATCTTATCTGGCCCGCCCGATGCGGGAGATGACCTGTCTCAAAGAACTGGTCGATAGCGGGCAATAATTGCCCACGCGCACGGCTAGAATACCCGACCCAAGCGATGCCCATATGACACTGTCCAGGCACTCAAACCATGCTACACATCTGTTAATTGCGCAAGCCGTATGGCAGAGTGTCTGCTCCTGAATCTGGCCCTGAGCGTGCACCATTTGTAATCTAGATCTGCCTATCCATAGTGCCCCTTGCTCGCCCGCTGTTCGTTCACTAAGGTCCGGGGCTGCACTATAAATACGTCAGGCGCCAATCTTCGCAACCGTCTTCTGTACAGCAGCGGCGTTATCAACTACGCGCTGAAAGATGCCGCATTCGCTACATTCGTTTTGTTCTATTACAAGCAGGTACTGGGGTTGAGCGGCACACTCACTGGCCTTGCGATTGCAATCTCGGTGATTTGGGATGCAATTTCCGACCCACTGGTGGGTTCCTGGTCTGACAATCTTCGCAGTCGCTGGGGCAGACGACATCCGTTAATGATCGCATCCGTGGTGCCATTGGCATTGAGTTTTGTACTGCTCTTTGCTCCGCCAGAATTTGCCCTCGGCAGCCAGTCCAGTATGTTCCTCTGGCTGCTGGGAAGCGTAATTGTGCTGCGCACAGCACTCACCTTTTTTATGATTCCCTATCTTGCACTCGGCGCTGAGATTACAACCGACTACCATGAGAGAACACATATCGCCAGCGCCCGTACCAACCTGGGATGGTTTGTGGGCATATTGGCGGCTGCCTCTGCCATGTATTTCCTGTTTACCGAAACAGGTGGTACGGATGGACGTTTTATTGCTGACAACTATCTGCACTATGGCTGGTTGAATGCACTCGTCGTGTTGATCTTCAGTGTTATCTGTATTTGTGGCACCTGGCACTACATTCCGGATTTAATCAGAGCGACTGCGGGCAGGAATAAAAACATTCTGCGCAACATCATCGCCACTTTCGAAAACCGCAATTTTCGCTTCGTAGTGCTATTGGAAACAGCCGTGGGAGGTATGGGAGGCATTATCAGTGCACTTATGATGGTGACGTTTACGTATTTCTGGGAGCTCAGTACAGTACAGATATCCTTGCTACTTGGCGCCCCGCCATTGATCGCAGTAGCGTTTGTAACTTTCAGTTCGCGCTATCTGAACAAGCGCATGGAAAAGCAGCACGTTCTGCAACTGAGCTGCGCATTGGCCACGCTCAATTTGCTGTGGCTTACACCCATGAAGTTACTGGGGTGGCTACCCGACGACATGGGCATCGTGTTCGCGCTGGTATTTCTAAACTATGCCGTGTGGGTGGCCATGACCATCCTGCGCACTATCGCCAACCATGCACTGTTGGCTGATATCGCAGATGAGCACGAATTGGCAACAGGCATGAGACAGGAGGGTGTGATGTTCTCGGCGGCCTTTTTTGCAGCCAAGTTTGTCAGTGGCTTCGGCTATCTGGTGGCGGGCCCGTTTCTCGACCTGATAGGCCTTGAGGCCGGCGCTATGCCGGGAGAAGTGCCCTACAGCGTGATACTGGGACTCGGCCTTATTATGGGGCCTGGCCTGGCGCTACTGATGATTGTTCCACTTTGGGTATCGTTAAAACTGAATATGAGCATGGCCAGCCAGTTGGCCGTGCGGACTGCGTTGCGCGAACGCGCGTCAGAGCCCTGATTCGCGCGGCAAAGCGCGGCATCAGGACTACCGGTTTTGCGTTGGCGGGCAGGAGTGACTACCCCATAGGAGGCGCTGAGTTGGTTGGCACTCTGTCGCCGCCCTGGAGAATCCGCTATCCTCCTGCGGGCAGGTTCATCCGCATATTCACGCACTGGGGGTTATCATGTCAGCACGCCATTTCTTACTCTTGACCATTCTGCTGGGGGTAGCCGCGACTGCCAGTGCCCACACCGGTTCCGGAATCTCCGGCGGATTTTCCAGCGGCTTCCTGCACCCACTGTTGGGCTGGGATCACGTCGCCGCCATGGTCGCGGTAGGCTTGTGGGGAGCGATCCTTGGATATCCGGCCATCGTGGTGCTGCCGGTGGTGTTTCCACTGGTGATGGCGGTAGGCGGAGCCCTGGGCGTGATCGGCGTGCCCCTGCCCGGTGTCGAGATCGGGATCGCAGCGTCGGCTCTGGTGCTGGGCGCCATGGTCTTGCTCGCGGTGCGACCGCCGCTGGGCGTGGCCGCCGTGTTGGTGGGCGCTTTCGCGATTTTCCATGGCCACGCCCACGGTACCGAACTGCCCAGTTCAGCCAATCCGCTGGCCTACGCTTTGGGGTTTGTTATTGCTACCGGGCTATTGCACCTGTGCGGCATTACCTTCGGCCTGTTGACTCGCTGGCCCTATGGCAAGACAGCAGTGCGTGCCGGCGGTATCGTAATTGCCGTTGCAGGGGCAGTGTTCCTCGCACGCGCGGTCTGACAGATGCGGCGCTGTCTCACCGGCCTGGCAGCAGCCTGCCTGCCACAGTTGGCAATGGCACACAGCCCGATGCGGGGCATCGGTGAGTTCTACGCTGGCATGCTGCACCCGGTGCTGGTTCCGCCCCATGCATTAGCGCTGTTCCTGTTCGCACTGCTGGTTGGGCAAGGCGGGGTGCGCGCTATGCGTTTCGCCTATCCGCCCTTCCTTATGGCATTGGCAGTGGGACTGGTACTGGCTGGTTTGGATATATCGCTTGGGCTACCCATTGAACCGGTACTGATGGTTGCGGCTTTCATTTGCGGCCTGTTGGTTGCACTGCAGGCGTCCTTGGCCATGTGGCTATACGCGGTGCTTGCGGCTGCTATGGGATTGATCATCGGCTCCGATTCGGGCGTTACGGACTACACGCGGCAGGAAACTTTCGCCGCACTACTGGGAACATGGTTGGGGGCAACGATTAGCCTGGTGCTGGTTGCCGGTGTCGTGGAGTTACTCGCACGCCCCTGGCTGAGAGTAGCTGTGCGGGTGCTTGGTTCCTGGGGGACCGCCAGCGCCGTGCTGGTACTGGCAATGGCTTTGCGTTGAAACTCTGCCGTAATCGAATTCAGCTTGTCAAACCCTTCCCAATCTGTAATATAGCCTCAACTATAAAAATACAGGTCATCAGATCATGCGCGCATCTCTTCACCCATTACTTATCGCTACTCTAGTGTCTGTCGGGGCGACATTCCAGGCCGCCGCGCAGGGTAAGGCCCCCCTGGTGCTGGAGGAGATAATCGTCACAGCACAAAAGCGCGTAGAGTCGCTGGAAGATACTCCCATCACTATCAACGTGGTTACTGGAGAGGCGCTGGACGAGTTTGCCATATTCAATTTCGATCAGCTCTCCAATATGACGGCCGGACTTGCCATCAGCGGTGCAAATTTCGATACGGATATCGCGACACGCGGCCTGGGAACCAACCTCACCGCACCCGTTTCGCCACGCGTGACCACGTATATGGACGGAACCTTCATCGCTCAGGAGCGAAATCTCTTCAGCGGCCTGTTCGATTTGCAGCAACTGGAACTGCTGCGTGGCCCGCAGGGCACGCTATATGGAAAAAGTTCACCAGCCGGCGCGATAACAATAAGCACTGCCAACCCGAATCTGGAGAAAATGGACGGATTTGTCAGGCAGACCTTTAACGACCAGGACGGGACCAATACGCAGGCCGCGGTATCGCTGCCGCTGATCAAGAATGAACTGGGGCTGAGAGTCTCCGGATTGTATGACAACAATAAAGACAGCGATGTCTATAACAGCACTCTCGACAAACATGCAGAGTCCAAAACCAAAGCTTATCGCCTTGTTATGTTATGGGAGCCCACTGGGAATTTTGATGCGCGCCTGTCCTGGCATCATATCAAGGATGATGCAGATGCCGATCCCGTCATTGAGGGTGCAGGAATAGACTTTGATGACCGCATCGCACTGGCGGAATTTGACTCCACCTACAAGAACAAAGCCAAGTTCCTGATTCTCGAGACCAACTATACGCTCGCCAATGACTGGGTCGCCACCTTCTCTTACAGCTATCAGGATGCTGCTATTGACCGCTATTTCGATCAGGATGCGACGGCCGTGATAGCGCGGCAGCAATACGTGCCCTCACCAACCAAAAACAACATCTATGAGATGCGTCTCGCGTCACAGGGTAATGATTTCTGGGACTGGACTGTCGGCGCCTACTATGGAGATGCCGACTCCAACACGGGAGTGGAAGCCACAACCTATGTGTTTGACCCCCGCATTCCAGGCACCCTGGTGCGTGCCGATACAACCTCAACAGCGTCACTGACCTCAGAAGACTGGGCGCTGTTTACGCACAATTCGATACATGTAAGCAAAAATGGCACGTTGACCGTCGGCCTGCGTTACAACGATACCAAACGGGATGCGGAACAACCCTTCATCACCAATGCCTATCTGCTGACCGACATGGGAGACGTGCTGGTCCGGTCGAGCGAGACAGACGGCGTTCTACCAGAGGCGCAGCATCTGTCCGGCGATGCCGTCACCGGGTCCCTCAAGTATCAGCATAATCTCAATGATGATTTCATGGCCTATGCCGCTTTCGATACCGGCTGGCGTGACGGCTCGGCCAATATCGCCGGAAATCCGCAGCCACCTGTATTTGGCGCCTTCGATTCAGAGGACAGTTATAACCTGGAACTCGGCTTCAAGTGGCAGCTGTGGGAAGGCCGGGCCATGTTCAACTTCGCTACGTACTACCAGCTTTACGATCAGTTTCAGTACCAGGCTGCGGGTGTATCCTACCGAGATGGTGACGGCACCATCTCCCTGGCTGACCCCGTGGTTAATGTGGATGAGGCCGTATCCTACGGTTTTGACACAGACTTCGCGGTATTGATCAGTGAGCACTGGAATCTGAGCTCAGCATTAAGTTTTAACCAGACGGAGCTGACCGATGCCAGCAGTGTGCCGTGTACCAATGGAGACCCCATCGGTGAGCCATTGTGGTCGTTCAATACCTGTGATCTCACCGGAGAGAAAGCCGGCGGGCTGCCAGAATGGTCGGCGAACATCGCCTCCGAATACTGGGGAGCCGTCGGCAGTATTTCCAGCGAATGGTATGTGCGCGGCTTGCTCAATGCCGAAAGTGAATACTATTCACCGGCCTTTCGAGAAGACCTGGACAGCTACACCACCCTGGACCTGTATGTGGGCTTGCGATCGATCAATGCCGTCTGGGACGTCAATGTCTGGGTAAAGAATATTACGGATGAAAGCGCGAAGCTGAAGGACCGGGCGCTGCCTGATATCCCCAATTACGAAACCGGCGTCATGATATCGTCTCCCTATGTCGAAATCAGGCGCCAGCTTGCCCCGCGCACATTCGGCATCACCCTCAGCTATAACTTTGGTCTGTAACATACAGAGAAATCGCTTTCGCAGTCATCGACCCCTGACACGCTGGCTGCAACTAGGTTTCTTGTTTGCCATGACACAACACAACGCCGGCACATACAGGCGAGTTTATCAATGGAATGGCCACACCAGCGGTATCAGCGCAACCGTAACCACGGTGGACACAATGCTCATCGGCACCCCAATTCTCAGGTAATCGGTAAACCGGTATCCACCTGGCCCCATGACCATCAGATTAGTCTGGTATCCCAGCGGCGTCAGGAAGCTGGCACTTGCGGCGAACATGACGGCAATGATAAAGGGCATCGGACTTACCCCCAACTGCTCAGCGACACCGGTCGCTATCGGAAACAGCAAAACTGCTGCCGCGTTATTGGTGATAACCTCAGTAAAAAGGCTGGTCACCAGATAGATTAGCAGCAAAGCCAGCCATGGGTTCTCAATGCCGCCACTGAGCAGCATCTCCACTATCCAGGCGGCCGCGCCACTTGCCTCCAACGCTGTACCCAATGCAAAGGCAGCACCGATGACGATCAGTACGGGCAAATTGACACTCACATTCATGCGCGCACGATTGACGGTTACACAACCGGTGACCAGCAATAGGCCAGCAGCTAAAAACGCAACCTCCAGAACGGACATGAGCCCCAGAACATTGAC
>TARA_R110002072_G_scaffold7773_3_pt1 | contig 14417 bp, 14 predicted proteins | sample TARA_R110002072 | Tara Oceans TARA_R110002072 (sample SAMEA4397118) | marine metagenome | biome: Polar Biome; feature: [SRF] surface water layer (ENVO:00010504); material: water (ENVO:00002006), including particulate matter (ENVO:01000060) such as... | depth 5 m | reverse complement strand
ATTTTCGTAAGCGAAATTCGAGAGAATTTTCGCAAGCGAAATTCGGCTGCATTACACGGTCTTCCAGCGCTCTCGAAAGGCAACCACTTCACCGACAATAATGAGTGTCGGCCTGCTCAACCCTGCGGACTCCGTTAGCTCCCAAATAGTTGCAAGAGATCCCGTTACAACGGCTTGATCAGGCATTGTGCCCTTCGCAATCACCGCCACAGGCGTATCGGCGCTTCGTCCATGTTCTATCAGTCTCGCGCATATTTTTTTTAATCCGCCCAACCCCATATAAAACACAATGGTCTGATTCTTGTGGGCGAATTCTTGCCAGGCAAGTTCAACCTCACCGTCCCTGGGGTGGCCCGTAACAAACCGAACCGACTGAGAATAGTCCCTGTGGGTTAACGGAATACCAGCATAGGCCGCACAACCACTTGCAGCGGTAATTCCAGGGACAACTTCAAAGGGTATACCGGCATCAATCAGGTCCTCAATTTCTTCGCCACCTCTACCAAAAATAAACGGGTCTCCCCCTTTTAGTCGACAGACTCGGTGTCCCTCCTGGGCAAGTCGCACAAGTTTTGCGTTGATTGATTCCTGGCTAGTGCTGTCGCCGCCACCCTTTTTACCCACGTAGGACTTTTCAGCGTCGCGCCGTGCTCTGTCCAATACGGCATCGGACACCAAATTGTCGTAGAGCACAATGTCGGCCTTTTGGAGCATTTGAAGTGCTTTTAACGTTAGTAGATCTGGATCTCCTGGTCCTGCCCCGACAATATAAACCTCACCGGTTTGTGCTGTTGCTGACTCATTGAGGTATTGTTTTGCCGCATCAAACTCTCTTCTTTCAGCATGGCTAGCGCCCGGTGAATCGAGGAAGTTTTCGGTAACCCGGCGTCTGTGGTCGGCATCGGGATACTTCTCCTTGAGTTCGGGACGTTCTCTGCCGAGGAATTGAGCAAGGGATGAAAATGATTCGGGGATCAAACTCTCCAACAGGGTGCGTATTTTTCTGGTGAGCACCGGTGACGCTCCCCCTGTTGAGACAGCAGCGATGATCGGGGAGCGATCCACAATGGCGGGAAAAACCACATCGGTGAGTTGCAGATCATCAACTACATTTACCGGGATATTTTTTTCTTTTGCCTGCTCGGCTACCCGTCGATTAACCGCTTTGATATTGGTAGCTGATATCACCAGACTGATTCCGTCCAGGTCAGCGTCCTCAAACTCCCGCCGCAAACACAGGTGTCCTTCCGCGGTTAGAGCATCCGTGAGCTTATCGATAATGTTGGGGGCAACCAGGGTAATTGTGGCGCCAGCCCGGAGTAACAGGTCTACTTTTCGATAGGCGATCTCCCCGCCTCCAACAACTAAACAACGTCGCTGTTTGAGATCAAAAAAAAGCGGCAGATAATCCATGCTACGGCTGGATGACCGAGACACCATGGAGGTAGGACTGTAATACCTGAGGCACTAAAATACTGCCGTCCTTCTGTTGGTAGTTTTCAAGTACCGCAACTAACGTTCGCCCCACCGCAAGACCTGACCCATTTAACGTATTCAGTAGCTCAGGTTTACCTGTTTCAGGATTGCGCCATCTCGCCTGCATGCGTCTGGCCTGAAAGTCTCTGAAGTTACTACAGGATGAAATTTCGCGATATTTGTTCTGGCCGGGTAACCAGACTTCAAGGTCATAGGTTCTGGCAGCGGCAAACCCAAGATCACCACCACACAAATTCACAACACGATAGGGAAGCCCCAGTTTTTGCAGAATGTTTTCTGCATGCTGGGTGAGCATCTCGTGGGTTGCGTCAGCGTCTTCAGGCTTGACCATATGCACCAGTTCAACTTTTTCGAATTGATGTTGGCGGATCATGCCCCGAGTATCGCGACCGTAGCTTCCAGCTTCACTGCGGAAACAGGGTGTGTGCGCAACAAAACGCAATGGCATTTGCTCAGAAGGGACAATTTCATCCCGGACCAGATTGGTGATGGGTACTTCGGCGGTTGGAATTAGATAGTAGTCCCGGTCATCATCGAGACGAAACAGGTCCTCTTCGAATTTAGGGAGCTGTCCTGTGCCGTACAATGAATCACGATTGACGATGTAAGGTACGTAGACTTCTTCATAGCCGTGCTCTCTGGTGTGGACGTCCAACATAAATTGGATAAGTGCTCGATGCAGCAATGCCACGTCGCCCCGTAATGTAATAAAGCGCGAGCCGGTGATTTTACTGGCAAGATCAAAGCTCATCTTGTCGCCCGAGGCCATCAGATCTACATGGTCTTTAGGCTCGAAGTCATATTCGGGAATATCACCCCAAACTCGAAGTTCAATATTGTCGTCTTCGGATTTACCGGCCGGCACAATGTCATCGGGTAGATTAGGGATTGCCGCGAGAAAGTCTTGAAGTTCCTCCTGGACTATTTGTAGCTCGCCCTTTAAGCGTTCGAGTTGGTCACCCATTTCACCCACTTCGGCTAGCAAGGGCTCAATATCTTCACCTCTGGACTTAGCCTGGCCAATCGATTTAGAGCGTGTGTTGCGTTCCGATTGAAGTGCTTCGGTTTGTACTTGAACCGTTTTACGGCGTTCTTCGAGTTCAAGAAATCGATTTGTGTCTAACACAAAGCCTTTTAATTCAAGTTTTTGAGCGACACTTTCAAGATCGCTACGGATTAATTTCTGATCAAGCATAGGGGCTGGGGCGCAGTTAAAATCGGCCGCAATCTTACACCAAATCAGGCCTCGCCCGTTAGCAAGCGAGTGATAAATACACCTAACGCGACGGCACCCAGGCTGATGACAACGGATGCAAGGACATAAGTGAGGGCTTCGAGGAAACGACCGGTCTCAATTAGCGCCAGTGTTTGTAGGGAGAAAGTAGAGAAGGTCGTAAATGCACCGAGAAATCCCACCATTATGGCAGAGCGGTAAACCGTTGAAAGCTGTCCCTGCTCTACTAACAAAACAAATATAACTCCGATGGCGAGGGAGCCACTCACGTTAATCAGCAAAATGCCCCAGGGAAACTCGGTCCCGAGCCAGGTACCAATCGCTTGCCCCAAAGAAAATCGCGCAACCGCGCCAAGAGCACCGCCAACGGCTATTGCGAGTATCTCCAACACCTAGGTTTGGTCCTTATCTGATTGGTACCTCTGGAAATCGCTGCCTCGATTAGCGGCTCTCAATTTTGCGAGCTTTTCACCGATTTGTATTTCCATACCTCGGTTCACAGGTACATAGAACTCCGCATCTTCAAGTTGTTGTGGCAGGTAGTTCTCGCCTGGGACAAACCCGCCGTCATGATCGTGGGCATACTGGTAGTCGTCACCGTAGCCCATATCTTTCATCAGGGTGGTGGGTGCATTGCGGATGTGCATGGGTACCTCAAGGGAACCGGTTTCCCTGACAGCGGCCATTGCTGCTCCATGGGCTTTGTAGACTGCGTTACTCTTTGCTGCAACCGAAAGATAAACAACTGCTTGAGCCAGAGCCAGATCGCCCTCGGGGCTTCCGAGACGCTCCTGAACCTGCCAGGCATCCAAAGCAAGTGCCATCGCCCGTGGGTCAGCGTTGCCTATATCTTCACTCGCCATTCGGACCAGTCGTCGAGCGATATATAAAGGATCACAGCCACCGTCTAACATCCGGGCAAACCAGTACAAAGCGGCATCGGGGGAAGAACCTCTTACCGCTTTGTGTAGTGCTGATATTTGTTCATAGAACAGATCACCACCCTTATCGAACTGTCTAAAATCGCCACCCAAAGCTTCCTCAATGGATGCCGTTGTCAGGCAGCCGTCTTCCGCTAGATCCGCAGCGACCTCTAGAACGTTTAGTGCTCGCCTTCCATCCCCTTGAGCTGATTTTGCCAGGGTCTGTAGAACGTCATCAGCAGCGGAAAGATTCTGCCCCCCTAATCCCCGCTCTTGATCCTGTAGCGCTCTTTGCAAAAGATTAAACAATGAGTGGTTGTCGATACTTCGGAGCTTGTAAACCCTTGCCCTGGACAGCAGTGCGTTGTTGAGTTCAAAAGATGGGTTTTCGGTTGTTGCGCCAATAAACACCACGGTGCCGTCCTCGACAAACGGTAGAAAGGCATCCTGCTGGGCTTTATTGAATCTATGGACCTCATCAACAAATAGGAGCGTTTTTCTTGACCCCAGTCGTTGCTGTTCTGCTGCCTGGATCGCCGCTCGGATTTCTTTTACACCGGATAGCACCGCTGAGATTGCCTCAAAATGGACATCGCAGAGTTCTGCGATCAATCGTGCGATAGTCGTTTTTCCTACACCCGGTGGACCCCAGAGAATCATGGAGTGCAATGAAGAATGATCAATTGCCTGCCGCAGGGGTTTGCCGTCTGCAAGCAGATGTTCCTGCCCGAGGACTTCACTCAAGCAGGTGGGGCGCATTCTTGCAGCCAATGGCTGGTAAGCCGGCGGATTATTAAAAAGTGAGTGGTTAGCGGTCATCAATCAGATCGATGCCTTTCGGGATTAAAAAATCAAATTCAGAATCTGCGATCTCCGTGTTAACGGTCAACACGGATAATTTAATTTCAGTCGTTTGCCCGAGGCTGTCACGCATGACCATTGAGCTTGGGTTGGCGCCCCTAAACTTCAATACCAGGAGTTCGAATATCCCTTCGGCGGTTTGTGGTTCCAAGATAAACTGAGAGTGCGTTTTTTCATCTACCTGGGTGACGTGATAGTCCTGCAGGAAACTTTGATCAGAATTGCCGAATAACAATATGGGAACTTGTTTAACGTCCCTTTCTAAGGTTTTTACAATCACCTGCTCGAGGTCAGCATCGAAGCTGTAAAAATCTTTCCCATCAGCGATCAACAGTTGAGGAAATGGCTCAGTTGTCTCAATTCTAAAATATCCACCATTCTTAAGGGCAAGGTTTCCTCGACTGGTGTTGATGGTGTCACCATCACTGTTTAGTGTGGTTTGTTCGAATGTCGCCTGCATGCTATTTAACGACTCGAGTAGAATCGCAAGTTCCTGGGCTGGGTCCGCGTAAAGCTTTAGTGGTAGGCTAAACAGCAGGACAAGTGCAATGTTATTGAGGTGGCGCATTCGCAATCACCTCCCTTGAACCGTTAGTATTCATTTCGCTCACGATGCCTGCACTTTCCATTGCTTCTATCATCCTTGCTGCTCGGTTGTAGCCTATTCTAAGTTTCCGTTGCACTGATGATATCGACGCTCTGCCGGATTCCGTGACGTAGGCAACTGCCTGATCATATAGTTCATCTTGCTCGGGATCATTCTCGCCATCCGCTACCCCGGCATTGCCTGGCAATAATTCGTTGTCACTACGGCTATCTAGAATTGAATCGAGATAGTTTGGCTCGCCAAGTTCTTTCCAACTATCTACGACCCTATGCACTTCATCGTCATCGACAAAAGCGCCATGGACCCGCATTGGTATAGGAGAGCCGGCGGGCAAATACAACATATCGCCATGCCCCAACAATTGTTCTGCGCCGCCTTGATCGAGAATGGTTCGTGAATCGATTTTTGACGATACCTGAAATGCAATTCGAGTCGGAACGTTAGCCTTGATCAAGCCTGTAATGACATCCACTGAGGGACGTTGGGTCGCCAGAATCAGATGGATACCCGCGGCTCTGGCCTTTTGAGCAATCCGTGCGATCAGTTCTTCTACCTTTTTTCCGACAATCATCATCATGTCGGCAAACTCATCAATGATCACAACAATAAACGGTAAGGTTTCTAAATCCGGCGCTTCCTCTGGTTCAACACCATCAAAAAGCGGAGACGGTTGCCAGAGGGGATCTTTGATGGGCTCACCCGCCTTTACTGCGTCTTTTACTTTGCGGTTAAAGCCTCCGACATTTCGAACGCCCATTGCCGCCATTAAGCGATAACGGCGTTCCATTTCCGCAACACACCAGCGCAACGCGTTTGCCGCATCCTTCATATCGGTTACAACCGGCGTTAACAAATGGGGAATGCCTTCGTAGACCGCAAGCTCAAGCATTTTTGGGTCGACCATGATAAGTCGAACATCCTCGGGGGAAGCTTTGAACAGCAGCGAGATGATCATCGCGTTGAGTCCAACGGACTTACCAGACCCCGTTGTGCCCGCTACGAGCAAATGTGGCATCTTGCCAAGGTCCACAACAATTGGTTCACCGGCAATATCATGGCCAAGTGCAAGGCTGAGAGGCGAATGAGAATTTTCGTAGGCTTTGGATTCGAGTACTTCGCTTAAACGAACAATCTCTCGATCGACATTGGGTATCTCGATACCCACCACGGACTTACCGGGTATTACCTCGACAACCCTGACGCTGATAACAGCCAGTGATCTTGCAAGGTCCTTGACCAAACCAGTAATTTTGCTGACTTTAACGCCCGCGGCCGGTTGTATTTCAAATCGAGTCACAACGGGTCCGGGAAATACGGCAACGACCTCGGCATCAATATTGTAGTCCTTCAGCTTCAGTTCCAGCAGCCGGGACATGGCTTCTAAATCTTCACTGGAAAACCCCCTGGATGCATCGGTCACCGCCGCATCTAAAAGATGCAGGGCCGGTAAGCCGTCTATCGCCTTAATCTTGAATAGATTGCCCTGCTTCTCCCGTTCAACCCGGTCGCTGACAACTGGAATCTTGGGTTGAGGTTTCTCGATTTTGATCGGAACGCGACTTTGGGCCTTTTCAGCCTGCTTGACCAATGCTTCCCGGCGATACTCCGTTGACTGTTTGACCCGATCTTGCTCTTCTTTCTTGGTCTGATACTTCAATTTTTGCCGCTGGATAAAATCCGCAAGCACCAGCAGCTTGTTGCCAATCAGGTCCATCAGGGCGACCCAACGAATATCCGCAAAGACCGTGACGCCGAATAGAAAACTCGCCAGCAAAATTAATGTTGCACCCACGTAGCTAAAGGACGGTTCTAGAGCACCTGCTATTAGCTGCCCCAGGACCCCGCCACTGCCTTCTCTCAGGGCAATACCCGATTCATAGAAATGAAGAGCTGCGAGCCCCGCTGCGGCAATGAGCGCAATGAGAAAACAGACACTGCGAAAGCCAAAAATCGCCCAATCGAAGGCGAGATCCTGTTGACGTCGGGCAACCATCAACCAGGCTTGCCAGGCCAACATCACCGGAAACACCACGGATAGGTAACCAAAGACAAAAAATAGAACATCCGCAAGCCAGGCACCACTAGCGCCCACCAGATTCTGTACCTCGAGATTGGAGCCCGTATAGCTCCAACCTGGATCGCTAATATCAAAGCTCATTAAAGCCAAAATCAGATACAAACTCAGAGAAATTAGCGCAATGACAGCTCCGTCGGCCAAGCGACGCATGACATAGGCTCTCGAATTAGCTTCGGGTGCTTCTGTATTAGTGGCTCGAGCCAATTGGAATTCCCATTTTTGTGTTAAATTTCATACTTTTAGATCTTATAGCTCAAGGTTGTCATTTAACATCCTTTTGTTCTAGCGGCGGTCTATATCACCCATTAGCTCTCCTGTATGATTTGCACCTTTTTTAGCAGAGCAATTTTCTATGGCTGGACCATCACAACCATCCGTAACAGACGAGGTCTGGGACGACGACCGCGTTAAGAGCTTTCTCGCTCTAGAATCTAATGGCAAGGTTTCGCCCGACTTTCACGTGATGCTTAAAGCATACCGTGGAATGCGCCCCGATGACTTTGAACGGTTTCTCAAGTTTTACGTTGCTGACGGCCGCGATATTGACGCCAGGGACCTTAAGGGTCGAACAATCTGGGATATTATGGCAACCCATCGCCACGGCACCGAATTTATTAATGTTCGTCACAAGCTTGCTTCCTAGCCCTTACGGGGCGTGCACCTTGCTCGAAACTGAATATTTAAACATTTATTCACCTATGATGAAATCAACCTTTTGTTGATTATCTGGACAATTTGAGGGGTCTTATGGACCAACGACATCACAAGCTGATCATTCTTGGGTCTGGGCCGGCTGGTTTTTCCGCCGCTATCTATGCAGCCCGGGCGAACCTGGATCCTGTGGTTATCACGGGCATCGAGACCGGTGGCCAGTTAACGACAACAACCGATGTGGACAATTGGCCTGGAGATGTTGAAGGGCTTCAGGGGCCTGATCTGATGGTTCGGATGCAACAGCACGCTGAGCGGTTTGAGGCCGATATTGTCTATGACCACATCCATACGACGGATCTATCAGCTCGCCCCTTTCGTCTTGAGGGCGATCAGGCGATCTATACCTGTGATGCGCTCATTATCACCACAGGCGCTTCAGCCAAGTATCTGGGGCTACCATCCGAGGATGCATTTAAGGGTAAAGGTGTGAGTGCCTGTGCAACCTGTGATGGTTTTTTCTACAGGAAACAAAAAGTGGCTGTGATTGGCGGCGGTAACACCGCTTTGGAAGAAGCGCTGTATTTGTCGAACATTGCCGCTGAAGTGACCCTGGTCCACCGTAGAGACCAATTTCGCGGCGAGAAGATTCTGCGGGATAAGGTTATGGCCAAGGAAAACATTAATGTCATCTGGGACCACAATTTGCAGGAGGTTCTAGGGGACGATATGGGTGTAACCGGAATGGTCATCAGCCATAGGGATTCTGGAGAAACCCAACAGTTTGATCTTCAGGGTGTATTTATTGCGATTGGTCACGACCCCAACACCAGTATTTTTACTGACCAGCTAGAAATGAAAGGTGGCTACATCAGTATTCACAGTGGTCTGGAGGGGAATGTTACGGCAACCAGTATCCCGGGTGTATTTGCCGCGGGGGACGTTGCGGATCAGGTTTATCGGCAAGCTGTTACCTCTGCAGGATTCGGTTGTATGGCTGCCCTGGACGCTGAAAAATACCTGGATAACCTAGAAACCGCCTGATGGCCAATATCCCGTGGCTCGAGGCAGATAGTCCTTTTCCTCCCCCGGGACAAGCCCTGGAATCCCCGAACGGCCTGCTGGCCGCCGGGGGTGACTTGAGTCCAGAACGTCTACTGACTGCCTATAGCAGTGGTATTTTCCCGTGGTATGAAGCCGGCCAGCCACTTTTATGGTGGAGCCCTGATCCCCGGGCTGTGCTGCGGCCATCGGGGCTAAATGTCAGTAAGTCGCTGCTTAAAAGACTCCGTCGACATGAATTTACCGTTTACCTCAACCGGGATTTTGCGGGGGTTATTTCCGCCTGCGCAGGACCCCGCGCTTATGCTGGCGGTACCTGGATCACCGATGAGATGAATGTCGCCTACTGCGAGTTACATCAACGGGGATATGCGCATAGTATTGAGTGCTATCAGGGGGAAACTCTAGTGGGTGGATTGTACGGCGTTGGTATCGGTCCCTGGTTTTTTGGTGAGTCGATGTTCCATCACATAACCGATGCATCAAAAGTCGCCTTTGCCCATCTTGCGAGATTTGTCTTCGAACAGGGGTGCCCGATGATTGATTGCCAGATCGAAAACGACCATTTGATGAGTCTTGGTTGCGAATTAATGCCCAGGCAAGCATTCCTAAATGAACTAAACGCCACAACCAGTTGCTCCGAGGATATTCAATGGGGGCAGCAAGAATTGAACTATGATTGGCCGAGTCGAGAAATGGGATTGCAATGACATCTCTTTCGGAATTGAGGTTTTTTAAAACACCGCCCCATGATTGCAGCTATCTTCCAGATAAGCAGGCAACAACGCTATTTGTTGATCCTTCGGCCACTATCGACACCAATGTCTACACCGCGCTTTCTGCCGCTGGCTTCCGTCGCAGCGGAGAACATATCTACCGGCCCTATTGTGAAGCATGTGGCGCCTGTATTCCGGTTCGAGTCCTGGCCCAGGAATTTCACGCTGCGAGGCGACAAAAACGTAATCTTAAAGCCAATCTTGACGTTGTGGTGAAGACCCAGACGCCCTACTTCAACGAGCAATATTACGCCCTCTATGAGCGATATATTACCGAGCGACACTCAGATGGTGACATGTACCCACCTAGCAGGGAGCAATTTCAATCATTTCTGATCGATGGGCGTAAAGAGGCGGTATTTTTCGAGTTACATCTGGCAAACCAATTGGTGGGTGTGGCGGTAGTTGATCAACTTAACGATGGCTTGTCGGCAATTTATACTTTTTTTGAACCGGAACTCTCTGAGCGAGGGCTCGGCAACTTTGCAGTCCTGTGGATTATTGAAGAAACCAGACGTAGAAGCCTGCCTTTTGTTTATCTTGGCTATTGGATCAAGCAGTGCCAAAAGATGTCCTACAAAATGGATTATCAGCCGTTGGAAATGTTTATTAACAACCAATGGATCTTGATGACCAAATGATTACCAATGGCTCTTTGCTATGCCCTTTGAATTGGGGCAAAATGCACGGCTTTTACGATACCAGCGGTATTTGAGAACTGAATGGCGAAAGAAGAACAAATCCAAATGAGTGGTACGGTGGTTGATACGTTACCCAACACCATGTTCAAAGTTGAACTGGAAAACGGTCACGAAATCATCGCGCATATCTCGGGAAAAATGCGTAAGAACTACATTAAGATTCTAACTGGCGACACCGTCAAAGTAGAACTGACTCCCTATGATTTGACCAAAGGTCGAATTACTTTCCGCGAATAATCCTCACCCGTAGATCGAGCGCTCCGTAACAACTCCCTACTATTGATCAGACTATTGAGTGTTTCCGATGAGGTTCTTAGCTAGAGCCCGACAATGTCATGTCGGGCGCTTTGGTTATCGTGTAGATCTTATTGAGCTAGGCTGAAACTTCTGATTTCTCCTCAATTTCGAGAGACAGGTCTCCATCCACAACTCGAACGTGCACCACACCACCACCGTTAGAAAGTCTGCCGAAGAGGATGTCTTCCGCTAGCTCCTTTTTGATCTTGGTCTGAATCAGCCTTTGCATCGGTCTTGCACCCATGGCTTCGTCGTAGCCATTTACAGCAAGCCATTCACGGGCAGCCTCGGTCACCTCTAACACAACTTTTTTCTCATCGAGTTGAACCTGGACCTCTTCGATAAACTTATCAACCACGGTCTTGATTACTTCTGAGGTTAATGGTCCAAACTGAACCATGGCATCCAATCGGTTGCGGAATTCAGGCGTAAACATCTTCTTCAGAACTTCCATGCCGTCCGTTGAATTATCCTGTGCGACAAAACCAATTGATGATCTGCTCATTTCATGGGCGCCCGCGTTGGTAGTCATGATCAGTATTACATTTCTAAAATCCGCAGAGCGTCCATTGTTGTCGGTTAACTTACCGTGATCCATGACCTGCAATAACAAGTTAAAGACTTCAGGGTGGGCCTTTTCTACTTCATCAAGTAGCAGCACACAATGGGGATGTTTTGTCACTTCTTCGGTTAGCAACCCACCTTGATCGTAGCCAACGTATCCAGGAGGCGCCCCAATCAGACGTGAGACCGTGTGACGTTCCATATACTCAGACATGTCGAACCGAACCAATTCAACACCCATAATGCTGGCCAACTGACGACAAACTTCAGTTTTACCGACACCTGTTGGGCCGGCAAAGAGGAAAGAACCAATTGGTTTTTCACCTTCTTTAAGACCAGCTCGGGATAATTTGATTGCACTTGAAAGTGTATCGATCGCTTCGTCCTGGCCAAAAATCACCATCTTGAGGTTCTTATCCAGGTCCTTGAGAGCTTCTTTATCGGAGGTCGAAATGGTATTCGCTGGAATACGTGCAATCTTTGCCACCATCTTTTCGATGTCAATAACGTTAATTTGTTTCTTTCGCTTAGAGACAGGTTGCAATTGTTGGAACGCTCCAGCTTCGTCGATGACGTCAATCGCTTTGTCAGGCATAAATCGGTCGTTGATATACCGGTCAGCCAATTCAGATGCAACGCGTAATGCACGATCCGTATACTTCAGGTGGTGATGTTCTTCGAAGCGAGTTTTTAGCCCTTTGAGGATTTGATAGGTATCTTCAACGTTCGGTTCCGTTACATCAATTTTTTGGAATCGACGAGACAGTGCACGATCCTTGTCAAAAATACCGCGGTACTCCTGATAGGTGGTTGATCCCATACAGCGTATTTCACCGGACGCGAGCAATGGTTTCAACAAATTCGACGCATCCATCACGCCACCGGATGCCGCACCAGCTCCGATAATGGTATGAATCTCATCGATAAAAAGTATTTGGTTATCGGTCTGCTTGAGTTCAGCTAACAGATTTTTTAAACGCTTCTCAAAGTCTCCGCGATATTTTGTCCCGGCAAGTAACGCACCCAGGTCTAACGAGTAAACTGTGCTGTCGGCAATAATGTCTGGCACCTGTCCGTCGACAATCATCTTTGCCAGACCTTCCGCAATGGCGGTTTTTCCAACGCCGGACTCACCCACCAATAATGGATTGTTTTTACGCCGCCTGGAAAGCGTTTGAATCACCCGCTCCACTTCTTCTTGTCGGCCCACAAGCGGGTCAATTAAGCCTTTACGGGCCTGATCATTTAGATTGGTTGCGTAACTTTCCAGAGCGCTAGGTGCTCGTTCTTCCTCGCCTACCGCTTCCGTAGTGGGTTCAGCTGATTCGCCTTCTTCGGCACCAGTGACCTTAGGCGTGCCGTGAGCAATGTAGTTGACCACGTCGATTCGATTAATGTCCTGCTGTTTCAGTATGAAGACAGCATGGCTTTCCTGTTCACTAAATATTGCTACCAGGACACTGCCACCGGTGACTTCTTTTCTACCCGATGACTGCACATGAAAAACAGCGCGTTGGAGTACACGCTGAAAGCCTAGCGTGGGTTGAGTTTCTCGTTCTGTTTCGTTTTTGGGGATCAGCGGCGTTGTTGCATCGACAAACTCTTCCAGTTCCTGGCGAAGTTTTTCGATGTCTGCACCGCAGGCACGCAGAACGCTTGCAGCAACTGCATTATCAATCAAAGCTAGCAGCAGGTGCTCGACAGACATTAGCTCGTGTCGTTTTGCCCGTGCATCTTTGAAGGCCAGGTTAAGTGTTACTTCCAAATCTCGACTTAACATCTTTCATTTCCCGCTTAATCGGAGCCTAAGCCCCGTGAATGATCCCTACTCTACTTCGTAAGCTTATTCGTAATCTAATCCGCCGCTTCTATATCAGAAACAAGTGGATGATTGTTGTCCTGGGCATATTGGTTAACCTGAGCGCTCTTGGTTTCCGCAATGTCCCTGGTAAAAATTCCACAGGTACCACGACCGGTGGTATGCACTGCTAACATTATTTGGGTTGCCTTTTCCCGATTCAAGTTAAAGAACATTTGCAAAATTTCTACCACAAATTCCATCGGGGTATAGTCGTCATTTAAAAGGACAACCTTATACATAGAGGGTTCCTTTAATTGTGGCTTTGCCAGTTCTTCGACAACACCAATGCTACGATCTGCATCAGAGTCCCGGTCTTCTCCTGCTCTCACCTCTCGCACGTTAACTAACCTTACCTTCTTTTTATAATAGTCCAATGGCTGGGTCGCGCTTCCTAATGTTTTTGGAGGCCGGTTCCCTTTTTAGTATGTTACCGTCTACTAGATCACTCTGGCGATGGCTTTAAGCTAATTATTGCAGCAGAAATTGACGCAATAAAACACCATGTATTTAGTAGGGCTTTAAATAGACTGCCGATACCTAGGAATTGGTGCCTATTTGGCATTAATCAAGTGCCGCGTTAAAATTCACAAATCCAGTCCATTTAGATCAGGTTCGCATAAACCAGTCCTGAGTCGATCATGTGTCCCCACCTGGGCGTAAGCTTGCCCCACTGTGCAGCCGTTAGAAGATATCTTATGTCAAAATTGTTGCTCTTTAATAAACCCTACGGAGTCTTAACCCAGTTTAGAGCTCTCGAGGGCAAAATTACCCTGGCAAAATATATTGATATGCCGAACTTCTATCCAGCAGGGAGGCTAGATGAGCACTCCGAAGGTCTGCTCCTCCTGACTAATGATGGCAAGTTGCAAGCTCGTATTGCCCATCCTAAGTTTAAGCTACCTAAAACTTACTGGGTTCAGGTAGAGGGCGTACCAACAGACACCGCGATTCAGAACCTGTGTAATGGTGTCGTATTGAAAGATGGGAAAACCCGATCGGCAAAAGTGCAGCGCCTTCAAGCTGCACCACTTTCACCCAGGGTTCCGCCGATCCGAGTGCGTGAACAGATTCCAGATAGCTGGTTAGAAATTACAATATCCGAAGGTAAGAACCGCCAGGTAAGGCGAATGACTGCGGCGGTTGGCTATCCAACATTGCGGCTCTATCGGGCGTCCATTGGGCCCTGGGATATTGAGAATCTTGGGATCGGTGAAAGTCGTCTGATCGACGTCCACTTACCGAGCTAATTGGCATGGCTAAATTGCTTGCCCAATTAGCTCGGCTAAATTGCTTACCCAATTAGCTC
>TARA_R110002072_G_scaffold100429_5_pt1 | contig 14421 bp, 10 predicted proteins | sample TARA_R110002072 | Tara Oceans TARA_R110002072 (sample SAMEA4397118) | marine metagenome | biome: Polar Biome; feature: [SRF] surface water layer (ENVO:00010504); material: water (ENVO:00002006), including particulate matter (ENVO:01000060) such as... | depth 5 m | reverse complement strand
CGCGCGCCGGCCAAGAACGAACCGGTGGAGGAGACCGGTCCCATCGTCAACCTGCAGTTGCCCGTCGTCACGGACCACGATGGCTGTGAGGAGTTGCTGTCGAGCATGCTGTGGTCGCACGGCTTGGCATTGGTCGCGCTCGATGAGCAGAAGGCCGTCTACGAGGTGCTCTCGCGAAATGGCCCACGTCAGCGTGAGATCGCGATGAGCGGTGTGCGGCGCACGCCGGAGCAAGTGCTGGCACGCCCGATGCTGCGCTCATATGTGTCGACCGTTGTCTTGCTGAAGCACATCAATGCACAGCTGGCCAACAATGCGTTGCGGCCGTTCTTTGCATCGAGTGGGCCAAGCAACAGCTCCGGGGCTCTGCTGATCGGCAACCTGGGCAACAAGACCTCGATACTGGTGAGCGGACCGCAGTTCATGGTTGCCAGTGCCGTCAAGCTGCTGCTGGAAGCGGACGTGCCCGAGACCGAGCTACCTACCTTGATCGAGAAGCGTTTCGAGGAACTTGCTCAGCAGAACCGGGCGCTGCGTCACCGGATCGAAGTCCTGGAGCAGCAAGTGCGGGCAGGCAAGTGATTGCTTTCATGCCGTGGCATGCGAAAACCCGACTGCGCATTCCCAGCATTGGTTGCGCCCGCGAGCAGGCCTACTTGCCCGTCCCCGCCGCCTCCTTTGCCGCTAGTTCGGGGATCTGAGCCAAGTAGGCGGCCGGATCCGTCGCGAACTTGTCGCGGCAGCCCGGGTTGCAGAACCCGATCACCTTGCCCTTGTACAGAGTGACCGAATCAGCTTTCACCGGGTCACCGGAGAAGGGACACGACTGGTTGATCACCGCCGCGAAGGCGGGGGACTTCTCAATCGGTGCGCCATCACGATGCAACCACATGCGCATGCTTCGGGTGACCATCACCGATGCATCTTGCTGCACGAAGTGGCCTGCTCCGGGCACGGTCACCAGAGTCAGATCCTTTTCCAACCACTTCCAAGTGTCGTTCAACGCCGCCGGCAACAGTGCCTGATCATCAAGGCCGTGCATCATCAACACCGGTGCTTTGACCTTCGCGTAGTTCACCGCCTTGGCCGGCGTCGAGGCACTCTTTGGAAAGTTGGCCTTGTAGTAGTTCAACATCGCCGCAAAGTCGGAACGCTCGAAAGCGGCCACGTACTTCGTTCGCACAGCGTCATCCTTGACCCACCTGGCCAAGCCGCTGGCAGTCAGTTTGGTGTGCGCATCGGCCGCCTGAAAGTCCCTGGCGTACTGACTGTTCTTCTGCTGGTTCTCGTTTCTCGCTAGTTCACGTTGCAGACCCCTGGGATGCGGTAGGTTGCAGATGATCAGCCGATCCACTAGCTCCGGCCGACTCATCGCAAGGCTCCAGGCGATCATGCCACCCCAGTCGTGGCCGACGACCACCGCGCGCTGGTGGCCAAAGTGTTGGATCACCGCCGCAACGTCGCCAACCAACACGGGCATGGAGTACTGGGCAACACCCTCCGGCTTGCTCGACTTGTTGTAGCCACGCGAATCGAACGCAACGACGTGATGGTCCTTGGCCAACTCTCGCATCTGCTCACGCCAGGTGTACCAGAAGTCGGGGAAGCCGTGCAGCATGACGACCAGGGGGCCCTCGCCTCCCAAGCTGGCGTAGTGCAACTGCACCCCATCGTTGTCTACGAAGCCCTCTGTAATCAGGTCTTCAATGGGTGCGGGATTCTCCTGGGCAGCGAGACAGTTGAGCAGAATGAGGGCGAGTAGCAGGGAGTAGCTGCGCATGGTGTTCCAGGGATTCGTGGTCGTAGTGCCAACGTAGTTACGGCGGTCGTCAACGAGAACGAACAGAACCACCAGAACAACCGGACTTTGCCCCAGGTTTGCGTCGTCGAACTGAGGCAGCTTGCTGACCCGTTTCCGCCGAGATCGCCAGTCAGTACGCGTGGCCCGCGCGCTGCGCGCAGAGGGACTGGCGCAGCGGGACTGGCGCAACGGGACTGGCGCAACGGGACTGGCGACAGGAGGCTATGGCTGGAGTCGCTGCTGGTGGCGGATCAAACCACCCCCGAAAACGAAACAAGGCGACTCCAGAAGGAGCCGCCTTGAATGGTGCCGGAGGCGGGACTTGAACCCGCACGCCTTGCGGCGCTTGATTTTGAATCAAGTGCGTCTGCCGATTCCGCCACTCCGGCTAAGTGGGCCGGGAACACTAGGGGGCGCGGCCGGGCGGATCAACAGCCGACCCAGCAACATCTTGCAAGCGATGCAGGCCGGGCGTCTTGGTCCTCACGATGCCTACCCGTTCGGCGGCTTCGAGCACGAGCCGGGCGTTGTCGTAGTCGCAGGCCAGGCGGTTGCTCAGGGCGTAGAGCAGGGAGTCGGTGGTGACCGTGACGGTTCGTCCGCCGAGACCGTCGAACAGGGTCGGGAACAGCTGCGGGGCCATGTGGACCTCGCGGTCGGTTCCCGACTTGCTGGCCGCGTCGTTGGCATTGTCACCGCCGCAGCAGGGCTCGACGTTGGTGTTGCAGGTGACGCACTGGCCGTGGCCATGCACGTGCACGACGCCCCGCAGGGAGCCACACCAGGGGCATGGCGAAGGCGGTGGTTGCGGGGGAGTCATGGCTCGAATCCTCTCTCCCCGGCCAGTTTCCTACGACATCGTCACGACGAGGTCTTCGTCGACTTCACTCTGCAGCAGGTTCTGGATTGCCATCAGCGTGCCGGCCGTCGAGCTCGGGCAACTGCCGCAGGCGCCTTCGTAGCGAATCAGCAGCGTCTTGCCGTCGAGGCCGAGCACCTGCAAGCCGCCACCGTCGCCGGCCAGTGCCGGGCGCACGCGGTCGTCGAGCAGCTCGTTGATCTTGGCGAGAACGACTGGGTCACCGCCTTGCGGGATCGAGGCCAGCGGGTCAGTCTTTTCTTCGGCGGCGGTCTCGGCCGGGCCGAACTCCGCCGGGACGTGGCTTTCGAGCAACTTGGTGCATTGCTCGGCAACCGCGCGCCAATCGGCTTCGGCCGTCATGCTGACGGTCACGAAGTTATCGCAGAAGAACAGGGTCTCGACGCCAGGGATCGCGAACATGCCCTGGGCGAGCACGTCGTTCTGCGCTTGCTCGGGTTTGGCGTAGGCCAGCGTCTTTCCTGCTTGGGCCATAGGCTGGTCCATCAGGAACTTGAACGCGTTGGGATTCGGGGTGGGCTGGATGCTCGTGACCTTCATTGCGCAATCAGGATAGCAGGATTGGTACTAGAACGCGCTCTTGGTCCGAATCCGGTGCAATGCAAGGGGGCTTGCCTGGCCGGTTTGGCCAGTTTTGCAGCCTCGGGCTTACCGCAGCAACTTGCCGGTGGCGCCGATTGGACCGGTGGTAAGGCGCACCGGCTTCCAGAGACCGCCAGCACCGGCGTGATCGACGACCCGCAGCACAATCGAATTGCGCTGCCCGGACCGTAGCTTCTGGTTCAGTTCGGCAACTTGCTGTTCGAGCCAAATCGTGGTCTTGGTTGCTTCGTCGCCAAACACACCGAGCAGTTCGCCGTTGAGCCAGATGTGGAAGCTGTCGTCGACCCCTTCGAGCACGCAGCGCGCATCGACGCCGCCCCAGTCTGCCGGAATGTCGACGTCGACGCGGTACCAGCCAACGCCGGTGAAGTGCTTCAGGTCTTCGCCTTGGTTCTCCCAGTGCGAGCCGGCCTTGAGGTCGCGCCAGTCGTCGGTGGATACATCCACAGATGGTTCGTGCCAACCGTTGGCCAGGCCAACGTTCTGAGGGTCCATGCGGAACCGCCACGTCGGCAGATCGATCGTCTTCTCGTGCAGCTTGGCTTTGAGTGCTGCGATGGTTTCCTTGTGCAAAGACCGCTGCGGTTTGGGCCCCTGGGCCAGGTGCTCTTGCAGGCAATAGTTGACGTGAAACCTCATGCTGTGAATCGGTCCCGTCGTATTGAGGGACGAGGCCAGCAGGCGGCCCTTGCCGACGTTGGTGTCGAATGCTTGCAGGTGCATGCGCACGTCCGCGATGTCGTGGGTTTCCCAGAACGCCAGGATCGGGTCGACCTGATCTCGCCACGGCAGCCAAGGCATCACGCGTCCCGTGGCGAGTGCGAACGACGATTGGCTGGTTAGCAGGTCGGCGGGCACCAGTCGGTGGGCTGGATGGTCCGGAGCGAACGGCGCGCCCTTCAGTTCCCAGATTGACTCGCTGTTGACCGTGTGCTTCTGGTCTTTGACGTGCAGAAACACGCGGGCACCGTCGACCATCTGGTCGATCAATTCCGGTGTCAGCCGGTCCGTTTCGATGATCTCGCCGAAGCCTCGATAGTGCCACTCCGGCGGGCTTTGCCAGAGGTGCCATTGATTGCGTCCAGGATGCGAGCCGGTCAGTTCGGCGTGCACGCGCACGTCGTGAAGGCCTGGGTGCAAGCTGGGAACGGTGATCGCAAACGGTTTCGACACCGTGCCGCTGGCCTGGTCGACGGCGAACGTCGCGGCGATGTCCGTGCCTTCACACCAGAGTTTGAGCTGACCCTGAAGCCGTGCGTTGCCGAAGTGCGAGATGCGGACCGGCACGATGCCGCCGTTTTCGGAGATGTCGCGTTGGTCCCAGTCCAAGTCGAGGCACAGCATCGTGTCGCGATGCCATCGCCATTGCGCGTCGGAGAACTTGGGGCGGTCCAAGTCATCGAGCAGGCCCATGCGCGCCTTGGTGAAGTCGCGGGCAACCGAGACCACGTAGCCCGCTTCGGGAATGCGCAGGCGCAGCTGTTCGATCTGGAACTTGCGATTCTGCATCGCAAAAGCGTCTGCAGTTGTGGCCAGCTTCGCCAGCGCCGCGCTACCGAACTGTGCGAGCAGCCACGTCTCAGCTCCCGCTTGGGCGTCCCAGCACAATGGCCGCCACCAGAGATCCTGCGTGCCATGGGTGCGCAGCCACGCGTCGCGATCGACCCAGGTGTCGGCGGCGATGCATTCGCCGAGCAGCAGCGGCTTCTCACCCTTCTCTGCGATGTGCTTTTGAAACTCCTTGAGGCGCCCCGGAAACCACGAGTTGTTGCCGTAGGGGTGTTCGTCCCAGAAGTCGGTGACGCGTTGCCAGCCGATCCAGCTGCTGTCGTCGACAACCAGCGTGTCGGGCACCATCGTCTTGCAGGCGTCGAACAACGTCTTGATCACGTCGAGGTCCGCGGATTGACCGGTCTCGCACGTGATGCTGCGGAACGCGACCGATGGGTGGCTGCGGTCGAACCGGAAGAACTCGTTGTACTCGCGCAGCAGTTCGCGTTTGTGGCCCTGATCCATCGTGGGGTGCCACGTCGGATACTCTTGCCAGACCAACATGCCGAGCTCGTCGCACAGTTCGTAGAACCCGCGCGGTGGCACCCAGAGGCAACACTTGATCGTGTTGAAGCCGAGGCTGCGGAAGTACTTGATCTGCGCGCGCCAATGCAGCGAGTCGTTCGGTGGCGCGAGCGCTGGCGGCGAGTAGCCCCAATGCAAGATGCCGCGCATCTGCAACGGCGAACCATTCCAGCGGACCAAGGTGCCGTCGGCGCGCAAACCGCGACAGCCGAACCGACGCTCGATGGTGTCGACGTCTTTGCCGCGTACCAACAGCGTCAGCCGCGCGGTGTAGAGGTGGGGTGCGTTCGGTTGCCACAGTCGTGGCTTTGCGATCGTCAGCGGACCGGCGAACGTCTGCAGGTTGGCGCGAGTTTCGCTGGCGACGACCGTCTCGCCGTCGAGCAATTCGACACGCAAGCCACTGACGCGACCCTTGCCCGGAACAATCCCCGCGAGCACGGTGACTTCACCATCCTCATTGCCGAACACGAACACATCGTGGCGGTCGATGGTTGGCGTTTGGTTGCAGCACAACGTCACGCCTTGCCAGATGCCGCCGAAGTGTGGCTGAATAATCGGCAGGAAGCCCTGCGTGTTGTGGCCGACGCGTTCGTCGACACGAACCTCCAGGGTGTCTTTGCCATCCCACTTCAGGTGGCGCGTCAGGTCGGCGCGGAACGGGGTCCAACCGCCGAGGTGTTCGGCGACTCGATGACCATTGATGAACACCTGCGCATGCGTGGCGACGGCGTCGAACTCGGCGTAGACACGGTCGGTGCGTTGGTCCGGCAGCGGCAGTCTGCGGCGGTAGCGAGCAATGCCATCGAACTGCGTGCCGAGCACTGTTTCGAACGCGTTGGGAACGTGGATCGGTTGGTAACTCGCCTCAGGATCTTGTTCGCGGCGGATCTGCCAGATGCCGTCGAGCGACGTGCGGGTCTGGGTGGCGGCGGTCGCCGCGAGCGTGGCGATCACGCAGCCACTCAGTGCGACCTGGAAAGCGCGACCGGATTTGCGCAACCGCGCGACGATGGACACCTTGGCAGTCGAGTTCATGCGATCCTGTAAACTTGGCGCAGTTTGCGTTCGAGGTAGTTGGTGAAGTGCTCACTCGAGAGCGGCGCGCCAGTCGCGCGTTCGCACAGCTCTGCCGGCGAGTAGCGGCGTCCGTGTTGATGCACGTTGTCGTGTAGCCATTGACGCAATGGTGCGAAGTTCCCGTTCTGCATCAGTTGGTCGAGGCCGCCGAGTGCCTTGTCGGCAGTCGCGGCGAACTGTGCCGCGTAGAGGTTGCCGAGCGTGTAGGTCGGGAAGTAGCCGAACAGGCCACACGACCAGTGCACGTCTTGCAGGCAGCCGCGGCGATCATCGGGCACGGTGACGCCGAGGTAGTCGTGGTAGAGCTCGTTCCAGCGTGCCGGCAAGTCGGCAAGCTGCAGGTCGCCTTCGATCAGCGCTTGCTCTAGTTCGAACCGCACCATGACGTGTAGGTCGTAGGTGGCTTCGTCTGCCTCGACCCGAATCAGGCTTGGTGCGACCAGGTTTGAGAGTCGGTACACGGACTCCGCGGTTTGGCCATCGCACGCGGCGCCAAGATGCTGTTGCGCTTGTGGCCAACCCCACTGCCAGAATGCTTGGGAACGACCGACATGGTTTTCCCACAGCCTGGATTGGCTTTCGTGGATGCCGAGCGAGACCGCTTCTGCAAGTGGGCTGCCGAAGTGCTCCGGTGGCAGGCCCTGTTCATACAGACCATGGCCACCCTCGTGCATCGTCGAGCCGAGCGCATCCAACACGTTGTCCTTGTGGAACCGCGTCGTCAGGCGCACATCGCCGCCGATGCTGATGCAGAATGGGTGGGTGCTGCGGTCGATGCGGCCGCGCTGGAAGTCGAACCCCATCGCTTGCACGACGGCGCGCACGAACGCTTCTTGTTGCGGCTCGGCAATCTCGCGGTGCTTGAAGGTCTCGTCCGGCTTCTGGCCGGCCTCGAGTTCTTGCCGCAGCGCCACCAGTCGTTGGCGAAGCGGTGCGAACAGCTGCTTCAGATCCGAAGCGCGCAGGCCCGGCTCATAGAGGTCGGCCAGCGCATCCCAGCGGGTTTGCCCATCTTGCTTCAGGCAGTCGGCCTTCTGCTGTTGCAGACCGACCATCTTCTCCAACCACGGTTGGAACTCCTGGAAGTTTGATTCGCTGCGCGCGCTCGCCCAGGCTTGTTGGGCGCGACTCTCGGTGGCGGCGAGTTCGGCTACCAGTGTGCCGGGTAGCTTGGTGGCCCGGTCGAAGTCGCGTTGCATCTCGCGCACCGCTGCCTGCTGTTGTTCGCCGCCGGCGGCCCCGGCACACTCTGCGAGCCATGCTGCGATGCGCGGGTCGGTGGCGCGTTCGTGCGCTAGCCGGGCCATCAATTCGAGCTGATCGGCGCGGCGTTCGCCTGCGCCGCTCGGCATGTAGGTTTCTTGGTCCCAAGCCAGCAAGGCGGATGTGGCGGAGAGCAGTGACGCTTCGCGCGAGTGATCGAGCAGCTGGGTGTAGGGATCGGGTGATGGCATGACAGACAGCCTACGCAGTCCTCGGTGTAGATCTCCAGCTTCGACTATCGAGCGACCCGATGTTCGCCGCCAGAGTCCTTCGCCAAGCGTTCCAGCAAGTCGCTCTTCTCGCCGATGGCGATCGTGTGGATGGCGATGCTGCGGCTCAGATTCCAGCGCGCAACTTCGTCGGCCAACGCGGTTGGCGCGACGATCGGACCGGCGCTGGGACGGCCATCCGTCAGCAAGAAGATCGTGTCGACATCACGATCCTCGAACGCTGCTGCGAGCGCGTCGTGCACGTTGGTGGGGCCCTTCGAGAAGATCTCCGTGATCCGTGCATCTGCCTGCTTGCGTTGCTTCTTGCCGAGGGGCTGAAGCTTTGGAAACAACAGCTGCGCATCGCGTGAAAAGGTGATGATGTTGATCTTGGCATTCTTGGGGAGGCGGTCGAGCACGCCGGTTAGTTGCCGCTTGGCTTCCGTCAGTCGGCGGTTGCTGCCGGTGCCAAACGGCTTCGCCATGCTGCCGGAGACATCGACGACGAACGTGACCCGATCACTGCGCACCGGGATGTTCCAATAGCTGACCGTTTGCTGGTCGCTGTTTCGTCCTGGCGTGCCGGCCAAGGCACCACGCGGTTGGAACGAATCGCCTTCCTTGGCCCACCATTTCTGCCACTCGGACAACGTTTGGAATTGCTGCCCCGTCACCACGCGAAGGGCGGTGCGCACATCCTCTTGCATGCGTGCGGATTCCTTCTCCAGTATCGCGAACAGTAGCGGCGGCGACTTGGCTGAGCGGGTCGCGACGGTCAGGGCGATGGCGGCGGCGCGCACTTGCCAGTCGCGGTAGCGCAGGTTGTTCTTCGCTGCCTCGAGTCGTGCGTCTTGCAGCGCGGGGACCGTGATCAGGGCGCGCAACGCGGCCGTGCGCAGGGCTGGTCGCTTGTGCTTACTGAGTTGCAGCAGCTCTTGATGCCAGGCCGCCTGCGTTTGGCGCAGGACATGCAGTGCTGCCAGGGCGATCGGGCCGGTCTGCTCGTTGCCTTTCTTGAGCACCGCAGCCAACGCAGCTTGGGTCTGCTCGCCCGGATCGACAACCAGCAGGCTGGTCGCGGCTGCACGCACCACGGTGGCGTCGCGCTGCACCAACAACTTCTTCAGGGTGGCACTGGCGAGGTCCCGTTGCGAAGCGGGGGCAAACGCGAGCGCGCGCGCCGCGACCACGCGCTCGGTGGCAGCCTTCTGGCCCGGGGCGTGTTCCGCGAGCCACTTGCTCCATGCGCCATCGGCGAAGGCGCGGTTCCAGCCATCCTTGTTGGACGTGCCGAACGGGTCGAGCGCCCTGGAGGCGGCCGCCAACAACTCCGAGTAGTGCTCTGGTTGCAGCGCAACGAGCAGGCCGCTGACCACCGCTGCGTGCTGGTCGTCGCTGCCTGTGGCTGGCAGGCTTCTCGAGAATCGAATCGCGAGCGCCGGCGCTTGCGGGTGTCGGTGAGCGGCAAGCTGGCGAAGTGCGGTGCCTGCGATGGCTCGATTCTTGTCGCCGGCGAGTTCGACCCGGGCGGCGTCGACCTTGGCGTCATCCTTGCGCGCGGCGAGTCCGCGCAATGCCGATAGGCGATCGTTGCCGCTGGTGTGCTGTAGATCTGCGAGCAGTGCGTCGCGCGCAGCATCGCCTTGGCTGACACGGCCCAGCGCGTAGCAGATGGCGTTGCGTTGCTTGTACTTTCCTTGCGAACGCGCGAGTTCGGCAACCAGTGCCGCAATGCCGGGTGCTCCTTGTCGCTGCATGGCGGCGGCAGCCGCATCTGCGATACGCGGATTGTCCGCGCCGGAGAGCATGCTGGCCAACGCCGGTAGTGCCCCCGTGCGCTGCTTGGCGCCGATCGCTCGCATGACGGTCTCTTGGTAGCTGAGCGTCTTGGCGCGCTCCAGTTCGGCGATGAGAATGGTGGTCGCGTCGGTTTCGGCAAAGCGGCCGAGATCTTTGATGGCTCGGTGGCGGTTGCGTTCGGCTTGCTCCCGAACTTTCTCAAACCCGGTGATCGCAGCCTCGACGGTCTTGGGGCGCTGTCCGGTCAGTGGGGCGAGCAGTGAGCAAATGAGTAGCGCGAGGGGCAGCACCTTCATGGCGAAATCCTAGCCGGGCAGGGTGCCAACACGATGACTGCCGCAGACTTTGACCATCTTGGTGCCGGGCGTCATCCCCGCTACAGTTGCGGCATGGCGCGATCGTGGAAAACCACTGGAGTGCTGCTCTTGAGTGGCCTCGGATGCTTGGGCATCGGAGTCATCTTGGGTGGGGTCTACGAACGTCCTCTGGAGGCACTTTGGCGGGAACCCACGGAACCGAAGGTGCAAGTCGTCACGCACCTGCCGACGTTTCGCGACCTTGTGCATCGGGTCGAGGCCTCGGTCGTCAGTGTGCGCGCGGTCATGCCCCGAGTGGCGGCTGCGGCGGCTGGTCCCATGGCTGGAGCTGGTCCGTCGGCAGCATCGGAAGCAGGCGCGTCAACTGAATCACCGATTGAGGCCGATGCAGACGTTGCGCCGGCCACGCAAAACGGCTCGGGCTTCATCATCAATGAGCGCGGTTTGGTTCTGACTAGTCGCCACGTGGTCGTGGGGGCCGCCAGCATCGAGGTCATCCTGCCGAACCAAGGCCCGCGTCGCGCAGACCTGATTGGCCAAGACCCGGCCACGGACCTGGCGCTGCTGCGGCTTGCTTCGGCGCCGAAGGACTTGCCGGCATTGAGCCTCGGCGACAGTGACCAGGTGCTCGCCGGCGATTGGATTGTCGCGGTTGGCAATCCGTTTGGTTTCACGCGTACGGTTACGGCTGGCCTGGTCAGTCATGTGGGCCGACACTTGCCGGATTCCGATCTCGGGGTCAGCAGTGCCTTCTTGCAGATCAGTGCGCCGGTCAATCCCGGCAGTTCGGGTTGCCCGGTGTTTGACGTGCATGGCCACGTCGTTGGCGTCACGACGCAGTTCGCCACCTCGGCCCAAGGTATTTCGTTTGCGGTGCCGAGTCGTTCGGTCAAATGGGCGCTCAAGAAGATGCGCGAGCAGCCCGACGGCATCGTGCGGCGAGGCTATCTCGGCATGCACTTCGGGCCTCGCAGAGACTATGCCGGCAATGGTGAGGCGATGCCTGGTGCAGTGATTGTTGGCGTGGCTGCTGGAGATCCGGCGGACCTCGCAGGTCTGCGTAGTGGTGATGTGATTCTCGCCGTAGACGGCACGCCGATCTTGGATCCAAAAGATCTACACGAACGCATTGTCTGCAGTGACCCTGGCACCAGCATCGCACTACAACTGTTGCGCGACGATCAAGTATGCGATCCGATCGTTGCCGTGCTCGGGGAGATCGGTCAGCGTGCATCGACGCCCGAAACCCCATGAGCTCGTTTCCCAATACGTAGTTCGGGCTTGTCGTCGCACAAGCCGATGTGAGCCGACTCGCCCCAAGCGGTTCCCGCAGCCCTGATCACCCACGTTGCAACCGTCATCAGATACGGCCTCCTTCTTCCTGCCTGGATTGATTCACCAATTCGGCAACCTGCTGTTAACTGTGCAAGGGCATGTGCTGCACTTGGACGCAGAGGGCATCAAGCGCATGCAAGATGCGGTTCTCGGGGCGGTCCAGCGTGGCAGCGCCAGCCTGCAAGTCATCAGGGCGCTGCTTGGCGAGCAAACTGGCGCGACCGGATCGGCGGGCGACTTGGTTCTACAACTGGTTGAGCTTGGTCGCGTGCCGGCGCGCGAATGCGGTGTCTCACTGGAAATGCGTGGCGAGCATCCGAACGAGGCCATCTGGGTGGCCGCCGAATCGTTCGTCATGGCTTGCGCGGCCACCTTGCGGCACTGGATCCAATCGTTGCCAAGTGGCTCGACCGGAGCGGTGACGGTGAACCTGCGCGGTGACGGGGCGGGCGGGGCCGTCGTGGCATTGGGGTTTGAGCCGGCAGTAGGCAGCTTGCCGTTCCCGATGGCAGCGGCGGAAGTCGTCTTGGCGGTCACCAGCGAACTCGAGGCAGCTGGGGCCACCGCACAGGTCTTGCCGGCGCCTGCTCGGGGCATGGAACTGCACTTCGTGGCCGCCACGTTCACTTCCGGCTACGAAGCTTGAGCGGATCTTCACGACCTCTTAGCACAGCCTCTCGCCACCGCGCGCTAGTCTTTCCCTCGAACCTTTTGTTGCACTGATTCGAGCGAGACCATCCAAACACCGTGGCCAAGTCCAAAGTCCTCGTCATTGAAGATGAACCCGACATTCTCGAGGTCATCCAATACAACATCGAACGTGAAGGCCACAAAGTCATCGCTTGCCGCGATGGCGAGCAGGGCCTCAGCCGGATCCGCACCGATGCCCCGGATCTCGTGATCCTCGACCTGATGCTGCCGGGCATGGATGGCACCGAGGTCTGTCGGCAAGTCAAGGCCGATCCGGTGACCCGCGGGATTCCGATCATCATGGTCACCGCCAAGAGCGAGGAGAGCGATGTGGTGCTCGGCCTCGGTCTCGGCGCCGATGACTACATTGCCAAACCGTTCAGCCCGCGCGAACTGATGGCGCGCGTCAATGTGGTCTTGCGACGTGGCTCCGTGCGCGAAGAGCGCAGTGATGGCGAGCGCATCTCGCGCGGCGAACTCTCGATCGACCTGGGGCGATTTGAAGCGCGCGCCGCGGGAGAACTGCTAAGTCTGACACCAACCGAGATGCGCCTACTGCACTTCTTGGCTTCGCACCCAGGGCGAGTTTTTCCGCGCGCCCACTTGTTGAGTCGCGTCATTGGCGAAGATGCCGTGGTGACCGATCGCAACATTGATGTGCACGTTCGCGCCCTGCGTCTCAAGCTTGGCGATCACGCATCAGTGATCGAAACGGTGCGCGGAGTTGGCTATCGATTCGCCGAGGCCGCGAAGTAGCGAAGCATGCAGCCGGCACTGATCGTCGCGCTCGTGCTGCTCGCGTGGACCGCCTGGTTGTGGCACCGCGCGGTCCGTGCTCGGGATGCGGCGCTTGCCAAGTTGCGGGCTGCAGAAGGTGCCTGTGCGACGTCGCGGATCGAGGTTGCGCGGTTGGCGGCAGGCCTTAGCGGCGCCAGTGATGGTTTGATCGTGGTCGACCTGCAGGGGCATGTCGTGGCGAGCAATCCGGTTGCGAGTGAGTTGGCAGATCTTGGTGGGCGTGTGATCGTGGGCAAGCGCCTCGAAGAACTCGTGCCGTGGCCGAGGTTTCAAGAAGCGTTGTTGGTCTGTCGTCGCGATGGTGTCGCGCAGAGCTTTGAGATCGAATTGCACGCTCCGGTTGCGCGCACGCTGCGCATCCAAATGCGTGCTCTGCCCCAATTGGGCGCGGTCGTGGGCTTGGAAGACCAGAGCCGGCTCAAGCGATTGGAGACGTTGCGACGCGATTTCGTCGCCAACGTTTCGCACGAACTGAAGACCCCGCTAGCGGCCATCCAGGGTTTCGTTGAAACGGTGCAGGACGATGCCGAGATGCCGCCGGCAACGCGCCAGCGGTTCTTGAATCGGGTGCAGCAGCAGACCAATCGGCTGGCGACGCTGGTGTCGGACCTGTTGATGTTGTCGCGGTTGGATGACGACCACGGCATACCGTCGGGCGATCCGGTGGATCTGTTGCCGGTGCTGCAGTCGACGCTGGCGGATCTCAGACCGATTGCCGAGCAGCGTCAAGTGGAACTGCAGGTGCACTTGCTTGAAGGGCCGATCTGGATTCGCTCGGACCGTGAAACGCTGCGCCAGATGGCCGGGAATCTGATCGACAATGCGGTGAAATACACTTCGGTTCGCGGTCGCGTGACGGTGCGATTGTTGGTCTCACCGGGTCGCGTTCGGCTGGAGGTTGCGGATACCGGGATCGGGCTGCGTGCCGCAGATCAAGCGCGCATCTTTGAGCGGTTCTATCGGGTCGATCAGGCGCGTTCGCGCGAGCTCGGTGGCACCGGTCTCGGGTTGTCGATCGTGAAGAACACGGCGCTGCGGCTTGGTGGGGATGTTGGAGTGAAGAGTGAGTTGGGGGTGGGGAGTATGTTTTGGGTGGAGTTGCCGGTTGTGGGGTGAGGGGTATGGGGGGGGCGATTTCTCGGTGCGCGTGCGCTGTGCCTACTGGCTGCGCGGGTTGCGTGCGCGATACGTGCCTGTGCGGGAACGTGCGCAGTTACGTGTTGGCGCGGTGCGCGTGGGTTTAGGCCCCCGGTAGGCCCGTTTCGCGCAAAGCGCGAAACGCTTTGAGTCGAGGGGCGGTTCGTGCGCTTACGAAACTGGGTGCCTGCGCGATTGCGCCGGCGAGTTCGGCCCGCTTCCAGCTGCGCAGGAAGCGCGTGAGCGGGACGCGCGTTGGCTTCCGAGGTGGGCTCGGTTCGCGCGGCGCGAACCGTTTTGAGCTGCGCGCAGTTCGCTATGCGAACCGCGCGTTGCCGGAGACGCTGGCGCGTTTCCGGCTAATCCATCACGAAACTGGGGCCCGGCGCGCTTACGCGGGACGAGTTCGGCCCGTTTCCAGTTGCGCGGGAA